>VFQP010001179.1_pt1 | contig 37370 bp, 27 predicted proteins | sample 3512351 | NCBI WGS metagenome assembly VFQP01 (sample SAMN10412372, study PRJNA504923) | tailings metagenome | isolation source: Relicate 1 Philex TSF1 revegetated site | place: Philippines: Tuba, Benguet | collected 2017-08-29
CCTCCTTTGATCGTCGAAATGACGGCATTATTTTACTTTTGAGACAGCCTCTTTTCTTTCATATTACCTTTATTCATATTACCAGCATAATTTCAGTCCTACGGACTTTATGTTGGCAGGTTTCGAACACCTCTAATTTCAAATCCCGAAGAGCGAGGAGATAAGCACTTGGATAGTGAGGGATGGATATGTAAAGTATTTGCTACTACTAAGTTTTTAATAAACGTTGGCGAGGACTCCAACATTCGCAGTTTGCTGTTCGACATTGGTTGCTGCTAGACATTTGTAATGTCGAACTCCTTAATGGCTAGTGGTATACCTGTCATTAAGGTTAGTCGGAAGCAGCGCCATATACCAATATTATTTTTTTATTATCTGTAAACAAAACAAAGCCGAAATCCCAGAAGACTGGATAACAAGGTAGACCTTCAAGGTCTGTAAAGTAATGATATTTCGTACAACTATTTTCAAATGACGCCAATATGTCGAAATATTGGCTAAACAGTATTTGTAATTTTTCTTCTTGCTTTTTACTTAAAATTAGACCTGCAGTTTTGTCTCCGCGATAATTTAGCTTTTTACGAATGTCTTTGGTAAATTCCTCTTTATCCAATTCTGCCAATGAGCGCAGATTTACAGGATTTATTTTAGTATATCTCTGTTCAATTGCTTTTTCAATTTCTGCAAGGCTATTTCCTTCGAAAAGATCTATTCCTAGTTTAACTTCGAAATTTTTGCCATACATTGACTTCTCAATAGCTGCGAGCAAATCTTTTATATCCTTCAATTTTATTTTAGGTTTTTGTACAACTTTTTAGCTCAGTGCAGTTAGTGATTTAAATCATCATCTTTCTTTTTATACCCTTCGTAATAATACGATTGCTCTATGCCTTTAAAAATGATTTCCCTGTTTTCAACTTCGTCGGTTAGGTTTTGAAAAATTAATGTTCTCAGTTCTAAATCGTTGATTGGGCTTCGCTCCATTGCTTGTAAGTAAAGAAATTTGTCTGCAAATTGCCAATTCACTACTTTTTTTAAGTTAGCTTTTAAGATTAAATCTAGCCAGATGCGCATGGTTCTGCCATTGCCTTCCATAAAAGGGTGGGCGATATTCATCTCTACGTATTTTGCGATTATTTCTTCGAAAGTGTTTTCTGGCATTTGTTCAATTTTCGCCAAAATCTCATTTAGATATAAGGCTGTAGCAAATCTAAATCCGCCTTTCGAAATGTTTTGTGTCCGTATTTTTCCAGCGAAATCATAAAGTCCATCAAACAAATATTTATGTAGTTGCTGTAAACCTTTGGTTGTACCAATTTCAATAGCATTGATGTCGCCGCTTTCGAATAAAAGAAAGGCTTTTTTTAAGCTTTGTTCGTCAATGTTTTTCATGTCTGTTTTGCAATGATGGCTTTGTTGCTAGTCTTCAAATATACGCATATCAGTTGGTTGAATATGCTATAATCTTAAACGATTTGAGGGGTTGTTCGGTTCTTAATTGCACAGTTTTTTGTTAGTCAAACCCGATTGGAGTGGAAATACTTTTTGTGGGTGTCATCCTGAGCCTATAGAAGGATTGTTTGTAATGGGTAGATGTTTCGACAAGCTCAACATGACAAATATGGACGGCAGTGCCAACAAAAAGATTTTAACGTAAAGCGGGACTATCCTTAAATAGCGCCACAAAAAACTGCTTTTCAAAAAAATAAACCTAATGAGCATTTTTATTGTTAGTCTTACTTGGTGTAAAGTTCACACTATAATTTATTTGGCTTCTATCTCATTTATTTTATATTTACAATATCATTTACATCTATAAATAAACACATCTGTTAACAAAAATGAAAAAACAAGCGGTTGTAAAATTGGCTTAAAGAAAAATAATATGGAAGAAGAATTAGAGGCAACGTTAAAAAATTTAGAGGGAACCCACGATAAGCAACAGTTTGAAGAGGAAGTCGTTCAGCATTTGAATAATCCGGTAACGGATATTAAGCCGATAGTTAAGGAATACCTTACCTCGGTTAAGAGTGTGAAAAAGGAAGGTAATAAGTTTTATCTCTCTGATGGCGATGCGGTAGTTGAGGTACGAGTGGTAAGCGATGAAATTATTAGGGTACGCTTAGCACCACATGGCGTTTTCTTGGCCGATTTTTCTTATGCTGTAGAGCAGGTAGACAAAAAAGTGACCACTTTCCAACTAGAAGATACAGCCGACGCTTACCTAATTTCTACCAATACGATCACGTGTAAAGTAAGAAAGGATAACTTTCTGATTTCGTTTATATGTAATAAAACAGGTATTGTAACCAGTAGCGATGCCTCGCCAATGCACTGGGAAGAAAATGCAGAGTTTGGGGGATTCTACGTGTATGCCACTAAAGAATGCCAACCCGAAGAAAACTTCTTTGGCTTGGGCGATAAGTCGGGTAATATGAATTTGCGGGGCAGAAAGTTTCAAAACTGGAATACTGACGCCTATTCTTACGGTTGGGATCAAGATCCTTTGTACCGGACCATTCCTTTTTACACAGGCATTAACCAAGGCGAGGCTTACGGTATTTTCTTTGATAATACCTTTAAATCGTATTTTGATTTTGGGATGCAAGACAATAGCAAAACCAGCTTTTGGGCCGATGGTGGCGAATTGCAGTACTATTATATCCACGGGCCGCACATGATGGATGTGGTAAAACGTTACCAATCGCTAACCGGAACCCACCAATTGCCACCAAAATGGGCTATTGGGTACCACCAATGTCGTTGGAGCTACTATCCAGAAAGTAAAGTAAGAGAAATTGTCGATGGGTTTAGATCGCAAAATATTCCATGCGATGCCATTTATTTGGATATCGATTACATGGATGGCTATCGTTGCTTTACTTGGAACAAGAAATATTTTCCAGACCCTAAAAAGATGATTAAAGAACTGGCGGATGTAGGGATGAAAACTGTGGTGATGATTGATCCAGGAATTAAAGTTGATGATAATTATTGGGTATTTAAGGAAGGGAAAGATAACAATTATTTCTGCCGTAGAAGTGATGATTACTTTATGGAAGGTCATGTATGGCCGGGTCGTTGCCAATTCCCAGATTTTACCAACCCAACGGTACGAGAGTGGTGGGGCGGTTTGTACAAAGAATTGGTAGATATGGGCGTTGCCGGTTTTTGGAACGATATGAACGAACCAGCGGTGTTTGGTGCGGGAACTTTCCCTAACGATGTGCGCCACAATTACGATGGCTTCCGTGGTTCGCACCGTAAAGCACACAACGTTTACGGGATGCAAATGGTGCGGTCTACTTACGAAGGTTTGAAAAAATTACAACGCAATAAACGCCCGTTTACCATTACCAGGGCAGGTTACTCGGGCATGCAACGCTATGCTTCTGTTTGGACTGGCGATAACGTGGCTACTTGGGAGCACTTAAAATTGGCAAATATCCAATGTCAACGCATGTCTATTTCTGGAGTGCCTTTTTGCGGTACTGATATCGGTGGTTTTAGTGGCGAGCCAGATGGCGAATTGTTTACCCGCTGGATACAATTAGGGGTATTTTCTCCGTTTATGCGTGCCCACTCTGCTGGCGATACCCGAGAACGTGAACCTTGGAGCTTCGGCGAGCCTTTTACGTCAATTAATCGTAAATTTATTGAGCTGCGTTACAAATTAATGCCATATATCTATTCGGTGTTCTGGGAGCATCATCGTTATGGCTTCCCAATTTTACGCCCATTGGCGATGTTGGAACAAGAAAATATTAGTAACCATTACCGTCAGGATGAATTTACTTTTGGCGATAAAATATTAGTTTGCCCAGTATTGGAGCAAGGCGCATCATCGAGACGTGTTTACCTGCCAAAAGGAAAATGGTTTAACTATTGGACTTTAGAATTGCTAAATGGTGAAAACGAATATGTGGTAGACACACCGTTAGACACCATGCCACTGTTTGTGAGGGCAGGTTCGGTAATGCCAGAATATCCGGTAATGCAATATGTAGGAGAAAAACATATCGACGAAGTTTGGTTGAATGTTTACTATTCAGATTACGAAGTGAACTCGTTTATGTATGAAGATCACGGAGATACTTTTGCTTACGAGCAGGATATTTACTTGGAGAAGAAATTTAATGTTAAAGGCGATGGAAACAGCTTCAATATAGAACAAACTATTGATGGCTTGTACACGCCAACTTACGAATTGTACGATTTCCGTATCATAGCTTTACCTTTTAACGTAGGCAAGGTTTACGTAGATGATAAAGAAGTAACCGACTTTGTAGTAAATGAGCGTGGTATTTTACGATTTAAATCGAATAAAAATTTCTCAAGAATTAATATTTTGAAAGGATAATTTATCCGTTCTGCCGTCATTTCGACGAGGAACGAGGAGAAATCTTTAAGTTAATTACGTATTCAAAGATTTCTCACTGCGTTCGAAATGACGGCATTTATTAAGCAAACCAATTTGAAATGTATCAAAAGCTAAAAATTCTTTACCTACATCATTTCAAATTGGTTTTTGTTTTAAATTTTGCTTTAAGTTTATTCTGGTTAAACTTATTTTACACTAAAGGATTTGACAAGGTAAACCTGTACAGTTTAGCAATTACGTTTAAATTAATAGGCTACACCACCACTATCGCTATCGAAAAGCTATTCTTTAGTTCTCGCAAACTCTTTTATTATAATTTAGGGATAAGTTATCGAAGAATTTTAGGAACTTTTTTTGGAATTGAGTTCGGCCTTTTTGTTTTATCACTGATTATTTGCTGGCTATGGACGAATTTTTTATAGACAGTGCACAACATAGTTTTGGAGAGAGAAAAATCCTAAATAACGTTTATTTAAAATGTTGCGTAGGCGAAGTTGTTGGTGTTTTAGGTAGAAACGGCTGCGGTAAATCAACCTTGTTAAAAATTATCTTCGGCACAATTAAACCGCACTATAAACATTTGCGGATTGACGATAAAATAGCTCAACGAGGTTTCTTGTCTGGTAAAATCGCTTATTTATCTCAATCATTTTTCATTCCGCACTACTTGAAATTAGCTACGGTGATAAAGCTGTATACCAACAAATATCAACACTTGCTACTCGAACTGCCTATTTTTAATGCGCACTTAAACGAGAGAATAGATAATCTTTCTGGAGGGAACAGGCGTTTAGCCGAGGCTTTATTAATCATTTATAGCGATGCGAAATATGTGCTGCTCGACGAACCTTTTTCTCAGTTGTCTCCTTTATTAATTGAAGAAATCAAAACAAACATTAATGCGATGTTGTCTTACAAGGGCTTCGTAATTACCGATCATTATTACCAACACGTACTGAATTATGCATCTAGAACAATACTACTTCATAACGGTTGCAATTACAATATCAATAATTTGGAAGATTTGCAATTACATGGCTACTTACCAGCTATGCTTCATTAAATAATGTCTATCTTACAGAAATATCCTTATGGCCAAACGAAACACAAAAACCGATAAACCTAAAGCTGTTGCCGCAGAAAATGCATTTGAAAAATACCAATCTGCAGTTTGGCAACATACGCTATTAACCGATTTCGATATTTCTTTGTTTCTTTTAGGAAAGCACTTTAAGCTTTATGAAAAAATGGGAGCGCATCTGTGCAAAGTGAATGGTATAGAAGGAGTTTATTTTGCAGTTTGGGCACCCAATGCACAAAAGGTTTGTGTAATGGCCAACTTTAACGGTTGGAATAGAGAAAGTCATTTGTTGTATAACCGTTGGGATGAATCAGGAATTTGGGAAGGTTTTATTCCAAATGTTAAAAAAGGAGAAGTTTATAAATATTATATCAAAGGGTTTAATGGCGAAGATTTAGAAAAGAGTGATCCTTACGCTTTGCATGCAGAGCATCCGCCACATAAAGCCTCTATAGTTTGGGATACCGATTACCACTGGAAAGATAAAGCGTGGATGAACAAACGGGAGAAGAAAAATGCGCTAGACCAACCTATTTCGGTGTATGAAGTGCATTTAGGTTCGTGGCAACGCGACCCGTCCGACCCAGAAAGAGTATTGAGTTACGGCGAAATCGCTAAAACGCTTGTGCCTTATGTGGTAGAGATGGGCTTCACCCACGTAGAGTTTTTGCCAGTAATGGAGTACCCATATTACCCATCTTGGGGATATCAGGTTACCGGATATTACGCCGCGAGTTCCCGTCACGGTTCGCCACAAGATTTAATGCTGCTCGTTGAAGAATTTCACAAAAACAACATCGCAGTAATTCTAGATTGGGTGCCATCGCATTTCCCTGGCGACGCTAACGGATTATACCATTTTGATGGTACACATTTGTACGAACACTCTGATATGCGCAAGGGTTTTCATCCCGATTGGAAGTCTTACATTTTTAATTATGATAGAAATGAGGTACGCTCTTTCTTGATTAGCAATGCCATGTTTTGGCTCGATAAATACCATCTGGATGGATTGCGTGTAGATGCAGTAGCCTCAATGTTGTATTTTGATTTTAGCAGAAGTGAAGGCGAATTTGGCACTAACGAATTTGGGGGTACCGAAAATTTGGGTGCCGTAAAGTTTCTAAAAGATATGAACGAGGCTCTTTATGGAAACTTTAAAGGGATACAAACCATTGCCGAAGAAAGTAGCACTTACGATGGCGTAACTAAGCCTGTGTATGCTGGTGGCTTAGGATTCGGCATGAAATGGATGATGGGCTGGATGAACGATACCTTGAAGTATTTCAAGGTTGATCCAATTGGACGAAAACACCATCATCATCAGCTCACGTTCAGCATGACTTACGCCTTTACCGAAAATTTCATGTTACCATTATCACATGATGAGGTGGTACATGGTAAATCGCCGATGATCTATAAAATGCCCGGCGATGAGTGGCAAAAATTTGCTAATTTAAGAGCTTTATATGCTTATATGTGGACACACCCAGGTGCTAAATTGCTCTTTATGGGAGATGAGTTTGCTCAAACCTCGGAGTGGAACTGCCTACAATCACTGAACTGGGATTTACTGGAACACGCTCCGCACAAAGGAATGTCGAGAACAGTGAAAGCACTTAATGGACTGCTTAAATCAGAACCCGCCTTATATCATCATAATTTCTCTTACCAAGGTTTTGAGTGGCAGGAAGCAGATGATGCAGATCAGTCGGTGTACGTTTTTCAACGGAAAGCCGACAAAGCAAAAGATACTTTAGTTATTGCCATTAACTTAACCCCGGTGTTTCGCGAAAATTATAGAATTGGTATTCCGGTAAAAGGTAAATGGAGAGAGATTTTTAATTCGGATGCAAAAGAATTTTATGGAAGCAACCAATTAAACCTAGATTCTAAATCTACCGAAAGTGTTGGTCATCAGCATCAAAAGCAATCTATTTTGATTAATCTGCCACCGTTAGGCGTAACTATTTTAAAGAAAGTAAGGTAAGCCAATAAATGAGGCTGGGTAAGGTTTTGCGCCACTTGTGTAAATAAATGCACTTATTGTTTTTTGTTACGAATGTTTTGTCCAAATAAAACTATATTTTTTTGATCGTTAAGGCCATATATATGAATTAGCTCAAAAAAATATTTTTTTGCCTAAAATTGAAGCGGTTTTTGCTATAGGTGTATCAACCTATAGAAAAACTTATGAATACCTTTGCTTTTCCAAAGATCGATGCATCTTCGGGAGTTGGGCGCAATACTTTAAAAATTACGATAGTTGGAAAACTAAAAGCATTTTTGGCAAGTACTGTTGCAAAGCTTCTACTCTTAGTTGCCATTGGTTCGCTTGCATGGTTATCGTGGAGGCCAAGTCTTTATGAAATGTATCAAATTGATCATCATTTTATTGTGGCAAACCTAGCCGAAGAACCTGCTTTAGAGTTTAAGCAGGCCGCAAGCTATTTTAAGCAGCGAAACTATGATGCTGCCGCACAGCTAATTTCTAGATATTATCTTAATAATGTAAATGACCTGCGAGCAGCAAAAAAATACGCCATGGTTTTAATCGCTAATGATAATTTAGAAATTGGAAAAAAGGTGTTGTACCCGATTTATACCAGTAACGATGTCAATAGCAAAGCAGAGGCTGCTTACTTTTTAGCACTTATTTTTTTGAAAGAAGGAAGAAATGCTGAGAGTAAGAATTGGCTTATAAAAGTGCCAAAGAACACTATTTATTATAGCCAGGCTCAAGAAATTTTAGCAAAATTGGAAAGTTTAACCGTTAGGCAATAGTCTTTTTTGCAAATTTTACTCTTCTAATAATCAGGGTTGCTGCCAGCAAGAAGGCAAAATAACTAGCTAAGAACGACTTTCCTAACCAGTTAATGGGTTTTTGTAGTTCAATTTCTTGGTTTTTGCCCATATAAATTAAACTATCCCAATAGTAGGGAAGCAGCACTGCATTGCTCATTTTGGTGGTACTAAGCCAATTCAATTTGGCTTGCCGAAGTGCCTGGCTGGCATTTTTATTTTTTACAAGTGATTGATAGAAGCCTGCCATAATTTGAGCTGCGGCATCATCATTTACATTCCATAAGCTGGCAATAGTAGCAGTAGTGCCAACGGCATTAAAACCTCTCGATAAACTAATGATGCCTTCTCCATTGGCCAATAGGCCATCCGCCGTTTGGCAAGCGCTAAGCACAATTAAAGACGGAGCACTTTGCTTGGCCGAAAGCTCGAACAAATACATCTTTTCTTCGCCAAAATCTAAGGTTGGTTCGTGGTTTACTCCAGTTAAATAAGCGTGAGTACCAATGTGCATTACTTTGCTCTTAGTAAATAGTTGTTCAAAAGATTTTGGGTTTACTTCATTGTCAAACAGAAAGCTACCTTTAACGTATTTCTTAATTAAATCAGCTTCGGTGGTAATAGCGTTTAATTGAGTTTTATTGCCTTCGCTATGCGTGATAAATAAACCAGCAAAAGTGTTTGATGTTGTTGTTTTCTTTTCTGTAAGTAGTGTTTGGATAGAAAAAGCGTAATCTGTAGTGTGGTTTTTAATTAAAAATGGCCACTTGCTGATATTTTCTGTATAGTTGTTTCGGCTAATTAGCCCATCAAAAGAAAGGTAGCCCAAAACTCCATCGGGTATAATGGTTAACTGTTCGTTTGGCTTAAGCTTTATTGGCGCTAATATGAATTGATAAATATCATGAGAGGCCTTAAAAAAGGCTTTCGGATTATTCAGCATCGCGTTAGCGCCATTATGATAGTAATTTTGAAGGAAACTTTGTAGCGCTGTTTTTATTTTCTCTGCATGCGGTAATTTGATTACGTTTTCAATTTTATGCCGATAGATATTGATCACATAAATATCTTTTTCTCCAATAAAATATTCAATAAACCGATGATTGGGCAGTTTTTGAATTTGAATATTCATTTGGTAATCCTCAAAATTTAAGTATTGATATTTTTTAGATAGCGTTTTGTTTATCAAAGCCAAGTCGTATTTTAAGCCTTCGATGTTTTTGGTAGCATGTTGATTAGGTTCTTCTATTGCTTGTTTTTCTAAAAAGCTGATGTTACGTTCTAGTTGTTGCTTTTTAAGGAAAAGACTATCGTTTTTGATGTTCTTCGAAACCGATTGTTGATTTCGCTGCATTTGATCTAGCAAGGTTCGGCTTTTGCTTTGCTCCGCCAGAGTTAAAATCTGTTGTAGGTATTTTTTGTCGCTGGTTTGTTTGTACAACTGGTAACTAATGTCGATACCTTGTTCCGCAATTTGTTTAAGGTAGTCTTGCAATCGCTCTTTAGTTTTATCTGCAGCAAATTCATTTCTAATTTTATATGCTGAAAGCAAACTTGAATTGATGTTTTTTAATGCTTTTTCTGCTTGTCTTAATTGAAGGTTAGCTTTGGCCAATAACATAAAAACATCTACTAGCTTATTGTCGCCATAAATTTTTTGTGTTTTGTTAACGCCCAGTGTTTTTAATGTTTTTTGCGCATAGCTAATGGCTTGGTTTGGTTTGTTTTGTGTCAAATAGGTTGTTCCAATTTGAGTATAAAGATTGGCTCGTTCACGTATTCTACTATGAGGATAATAGCGATCTAATAACTGCAACGCTTTGGTATAAAAAATACTAGCTTTTGTAGTTTCTTGCTGCTTTAAATAGATATTACCAGCCGTAGTGTATGAACTCATTAGCCAATAGGCAGTTGCTGCATTGCTAGCCTTTTGCTTGCTGATGTTATTTTCGATTACGGTTGCCGCTTCAAAGTATTTTTGATCATCGTATAATACATCTGCATAAACATTATTCAGCATTACCAGGTTAAAATGATCTGGCTTTAAGGCTAAACCTTTATTTATTGTCTTATAGGCATCTTCTAATTTGCCCATTGAGCGGTAGGAGATAGCCATGTTGCAGTAAATAGCTGCGGCTTTATTTTTGTCTTCGCTGTGATAATGTTGAAATTCTATACTCTGTTTTTGGATGAACAAAGCTCTTTCGTAGTCGCCCAGTCGGGTATAGTTATTTCCTAGAGGTTTGTAGATGTACTCTACAACATCGTAATCCAATATTTTGTGCTTACGGAAAAAACTAAGGGCATTTTCATAAGAATTGATGGAACCAAAAATATTGCCATTTAATAATTGATAGTAAGCTAAAGTGCTCAACAGGTTTAGCCATGCAAAACGTTCTTCGTCGGTTTTGGCATTTCGCCAACGCTCTTTCTGAATTTTAAGAATGTTGTCGGCTGCTGTTTGTGGGTTTTCGTTGGCGTAGTCTAACTGCTCATAAATCCAATTTGTAAGATCGTCATTTGCTTTGAAGCCTTTTAATTTGGCTTGAAAATCATTGCTTTGCGCTAGTAGGGAGCCGCTTTGAAGCAACAAAAGAACTACACATACATATTTGAAGTATCGGCAGGGCATAGGTTTTACAGTTTGGTAAATTGCCTGAGGTTCGGTGTTATTAGCAATCGCAATAACCAAACCTACAATTTATCAGGCAAAACTTAAAACTTCCAGCTTAAGTAGGTTGTCATTTGTTTGGGTTGTTAATACTACCAACCAAAGGTTCGTAGTAATTCAGTTATTGTGGCTTTGCCCGTGGTTCGGTGTTATCACCAATCACTCTTTCTACCAGATATGATCCATATAATGAGTTAATAGCATATCATTAGCTCTCCCTTCATAGAAGTTTGCAGAAGAATATGGATAATCTAAATTCGATAAACATAAGCCCTTCTTAACTGGATTTTGGTGTATGTAGTTTAATTTTTGTTCTACGATATTTCTATTGTTCATAGTTGCTTGATGAGGTCTTCTTTCCCAAAAATGATACTGTCTATCTGCTTGAGAGCTTTTGTATTTACCTAACTCTTGCGGATTGTCGGCCAATAAATTAAACTTTATTTGTTGGGCGGTGTATTTCAAGAAGTTCTGAGCAATACTATTTTCTATCCAGAGATCTTGTTTACGCCAAAGTAGATGGATATGATTGGGCATGATCACGTAGGCGTAAAGCCATATCCTATTTTCTTCTACTAGAAACTTTAGACTTGCTAGCACGATTTTTTTATGTGTTTCAGCTTCCAAAAGATTTTGCCAGTTTAAACAAGTGGCAGTAAAGAATTCAATGTTACCTTTCATAAGATTACTGATTGGATTGGTTGGATTTGGATTGGTTGGTGATAACACCAACCAAAGGGTTTGTGGAGCTTTGACGGTTAATTCTGAAGTTGTTATTTGCCTGTGGTTTGGTGTTATTACCAACCGCACTCGAGCTATATAACCGATTTGCCCGTGGTTCGGTGTTATCACCAACCACGATAGTAGAATAGGTTGTTGGTTGGTGATAACACCAACCAAACTTAAAACTTCCAGCTTACATAAGTCGTCATGCGGTTATTGTTGGTTTTAGGGTCATAAATATACCGAAAGCCCAGTGCAGGGCCAACACGTACCAAACCGAATTGAACATCTGCAAAAAAAGAAGCTCGAACTTCCGAAAAACTATCTTTTAAATCTTCCATAGGTCGGTTCAAATCTACATCTGTTACCGTACCCGAAGCATTCTGAGTTCTCAATTTGTAACGCAGTTCGCTAGATGTTCTATTATACATATCCAAGGCCACCAACGCACCTGCTCCAACGCCAACATATTTATTTAAGTTATAGCGCATTTGTAGCGGAACGGCGTTGATGGTAGCCACTTTGGTGGTTTTGTACAGCTGCTTATCCATAATGATGTAGCCAGTGTTGTTAATGGTAGTGTCTTTTCTCACACCAACCTCTATGGGCTCTTGATAAGTTGTCTCATTAAAAGAATTGAAATAAAGTTCTACCTGCCAGTAATAACGATGCGAGGCATAAGGCGATAAGGTAGCCCCTAAAACTACATTTTTGTGGTTCAAGTAATTGTTGTTGTCAGTTTCGAAAGGGAAGCCATAACCTACAATTATACCTGGCGAAAGCCCCATTTTAAACCTACCAGCAGCTCTGTTGGTATAGATAGGTTCATTTTTATCGAAAACAATAGCGGCGCCAGTTTTAATAGGCAGTTTGGGCGGTTTTTCCTTGAATTTAATTTTATACTCCACAAAGCCTTGGGTAGAGTCTGCATCGTTAACTCCTTTTTGCTGCATTCCGGGTAGGTAAATATTGCTAAACACAAAATGAACACTGTCTGCACTGAAGAAAGTTTTTAAGCAGCTTTGGTTGGCATAAGCTGAATCGCAGGTAATTACTTCGGGTTTTGTTTTGGTAACTCTTAAGGTTGTAGCGTCAAAAACCTCAGCAATATTAACGCCTACATCAATTTTTTTTGCCGGACCTTTACCTGTATTTTGGAAGCGTACTTTATAGGTAAGTTCTCTGTTTTTTCCAGTCAAACGATAGTTCATTCTGCTCTTGCGCAATACCATTTTATTTGGGTCGTGAGAAGCCACAATTTGCAGTTCTAAGTTAAAAAACTCGGTTTCTACCAAAGGATTATCTGGAATAAAAGCGCCCGAAATACGAACAACAGCATTAGTGTCCTTCAACATTTCGGGTGTAGTTTTAAAGTGCATAAAAACGAAACGTTCTTCATTTTGCCCTAAGTTTTCAAACTTCCAGCTCTGCTGACTTCTAAAAGCCTTTGCTTGATCTTTCAATAGTACTTTTTCTGCAGGCGATAAATTAAGACCACCTTCTAATGACGCATAGTAGACAGGTACCTGATTTTTTTTGTTAAAAGCAGTATTCAGTAGCGGTTTTAAATCGGATTTTTTCTCGTTATGGTAAGTTCTCACGGCAGCCAAATCGAAATTATTATTGCTAAACTCCACGTCGTTATATAGAATTGCAATAGTTCCATTTAAGTTTTGTTGTCCGTTTTCTGCTTTATTTCGATAACCAAAAACCAGCATCATATCGTCGCCAGGTTTGGGCATACAATTGGTTTTCATTTCTATGTTGCCACCCATTTTAAACAAACTAGAATTTCCGTTAGCAGCCAGCATAGGTTTGGCTACCGCAGGTTTCGGCCCCGGTGGTCTTACAATAGGTTTTGGTCGGGTAGGAGGGCGCTTTCCATCGTCATAGTTATTGGTAGCAAACAAACGCACCATAATCGAATCGTATCGCATATATATATGTGATGGATTTTCCTCAAAACTGAAACTGCCATCGCCAAACTCCCAAAAGTAAGTGTAGAACGGCGCTGGTGCACCTGCAATTGCTCTTAATGGTCGTAATTCGCTAGTAAATTTGGTAACTCCATTTGCTGTTTCATAACGGATAATTGCTGGTACGGTATCGCTAGGCAATACCTGTGCTTTTAAAGCCGCCGTTAAGCAAAAACAGCATAATATGGAGGTTAGTAATTTGGTCATGGCTAAATAAATATAAGAAAATATTTGTACAAGTTTTTTAACCACATAGACACATAGGTTTTTATTTATCTCAATTCACTATGTATCTATGTGGTTATCTCTTTTAAAGATAAAAAAGACAAAGCTCAAATGAGCTTCGCCTTTTTTACATTGAAAATTGGTTTTTCTAATAGGTATTTAACGAGTTAATTACTTGTTGTATGCCGCTTTCCGTAGTTTCGGCAAGAGTTAAGGTAATGTTTTGGTTGGCCGTAATGGTAGTTTCTTGTTCGGCATAATAGTATTTACCATCTTTAATTGAGAAAGAAATGTATTTGCCTTCGATACCCACGGGCATCATGTTGGTATAGCTTTTCACACCGTTGGGGCCGTCGTAAGTATAAAGTTGTGCTACCACATTGCTGCCTTTGGCACAGAAGAAAACAAAGGTTTCTCCTGTAAAGCCCATAAAAGTTGCAAAACTACCCGGATTATTTGCAATGCTTACTTTCGTAGTGGTTTTTGGATTGGCATAGGCATAAAATACATCACAATTGATCCATCCTAAGTTCCCCATTTCGAAGTTGTAAAAACCTGCTTGCGGTGTGCTTTCGCGAGGAATACCGCCGGCTGCGCCATTGGGGTTTTGTGCTGGTGCTTGCCAAGCCATTTGGTTGGCATTATCCACTTTTTCTACGCCTTCCCAAATTTGGGTGTTGCGAGTGTTGGTGGTTGGTACAGCCATTTGTATGTTTGCTGCTAGCTGTTTATCTACATTTGTGCCGTTAACCGATGCGTTAAGAAAAATAAAGCCATCAGATTCTAAAGGTGCGCCGCTAATATGGTTGGTGTTGGTGCCGCTAAATACTACAGCGCTACGTTTTAAAAATTCGCCAGCAGTAATTACTACATTGCCAGTAACGGTTACGCCGTTTAATTTGAAGGCGTTTGCTGGAATGGTAATTTTTGTGCCACCTTGTAAAGTGAAGGTGTTAGATATACTAGCATTAATTTGCATTTGTTGCGCCCTCGGGCCAAACAAAGCCGTAAATTCTCTGGCGCTATTAGCCGAATTTCTTGGGTTTCTGTCTTTTTTACAGGCTTGAAACAAGGCTGAAATTGTTAGTAGTATAGCAATTACGCTAAGCGTATTTTTTGAGAACGTATTTTTCGAGAGCGTATTTTTTAAGTTTAAAGTTTTCATCACATTCATTCTTTAGTTGAGCTTACTCTGTTTTGGCTTTTCAGCAACCGCCGTTTGGAGGTATATCAACTGCATTCAAAAAATGTTACCTATGTTTTTGAAAAAATTTAATTGATTAAATTTTGAATGATAAAATGAAGTTTGCTCAAAAAAAGTATTTCCGCGTAATAGATTTAGCAATGTTTCAAACTTGGCGTCCTTTGCGTATCTTTTATTTTCTTTGCGTTAATTTTAAACGCGAAGTTTCGGAAGTTTTCGCAAATAACTCAAAGACCAATTGTGCGTTAGCGTTGACAAACCTCTAGCAAGCGGGATAGAGGTTTGTTAATGCTGCTAGTAGTACAGGCCTTAGTTAGGTAAACCCGATTGAAATGTAAAGCCCGCAAGCGAGTGAAACGAGTGCGGACTTGAATTGAAAGCGGGACTTTCCCTAAATTATTGTAGAGCGCAACTTTTCTTCTTAATAAACGAAATACTTTCCGTAATAAATTTTACTTTAGCATAAATCCAATAACATCAATGGCCAAAAAAGTACATGAAGACCAACGTTATGTAACTGCGCTGCTAAATAATAATGTAGCTTTGGTTAACGAAATTTATAAAAAATGTGCGGCTAAAGTAAAATCGTTTGTGTTGTTTAATAATGGCAGTGCCGATGATGCAGCAGATATTTTTCAGGAAGCTTTGGTAGATATTTACAATCAGGCAAAATATAAGAATTTAGAACTTACGTGTCCGTTTGAGCCATTTTTGCTGCTGGTTTGTAAGCGAAAATGGCTTAACGAATTGAAAAAAAGATCGATAAGCCCGGTAACAAAAAACGAAGACGATTTATTACATATTGGCGAGGATACATTTGAACAGGCCGAAATTTTAGAGACACAAAAAAAGCAATCGGCTTTATTTTTAAAAGCCTTTGAAAAACTGGGCGAACGTTGTAAGGAAATTATTACGTGGAGCATGAAAGGCGAAGCGCAAGAAAAAGTAGCAGAAGCACTTGGTGTGACGTATGGTTATTTGAGAAAAAAGAAATCGGAATGTATGGCAAGCTTGGTTAAATTAATTGATAAAAAAAATGACTGAGGACAAAATTTTATGGACAGCCCAATACGTGGAGGGAGATTTGGACGAGGCGCAACGCTTGGAATTCGAAAATTTCTTAACAGAAGATGAGGAGTTAAAGCAATATCTTGCAGACTACTATGATATACACAGCAGTTTAGAGATGGAACTTGCCGTTGATAGCCAACGAAGTGCTTTGGTAGATACTTTGCAGACCTTAAATATACAGCACTTTACTGCCGAGCAGGCAAAAGTGGTAAAATTAAGTTCTTATTTGCGTTGGGTTTCTGGCGTGGCTGCGGTTTTGGTAATAGGCATGTTTATTTGGGCGCCTTGGAAAGGTAATTTGTATGAACAATTTAGCACTGCCACTCAAATGAATGTGGCCGAGCGTGGTGCCGAAGTGAGCGACTTAGATAAGGCGGCAGCTTTGTTTAACGCCCACAAATATAATGAGGCTAAAATTGCACTGGCAAAATTGAAAAGTGCCGATCCACAGAATGCCATGGTAGCTTATTTTTATGGAGTAAGTTTAATAGAAACCAACGAGATAGCAAAAGGCAGGTTGTTGTTGGAAGATTTGTTTAAAGGTGAATCGGTTTACAAATACGACGCTGCTTACGCCGTAGCCATGAGTTACCTGAAGGAAGATAAAAAAGCTGATACTAAATTTTGGTTAGAGAAAATACCTGATGGTGTGGTGCAGTATGAGAAAGCACAACAATTGTTGAAGAAGTTGTAGCTACATATCATCTTTAGTAATTTGTTTACTGGGAACAGTTGCTCTTTTAGTTACTTGGCCAAAAGTGTAAGCAATATTTAGGCTTCCCATTATTCGCCTAGTGCTGCTTTGAGTATAGGTTTCGTAACCATTGGCTTCTACCCAGTTATAATTATTAAAGTAAGGTTGGTGAAAGTTGTTTATGTTTAAACTGAAATTAATTTTTCTAATGTTAGAGCTTACACTAAAACCAGAATTGAACTGTGCCCTACTCTTATATTGAAGTCTGCTACCACCATTTACACCAAAACTAGTGCCCAAACGTATATTGGGTAGGGGCGTGTAAGAGAGACGTATACCATCCATCCAATAAAATGCATCGCTTTTTTCTTGCTGGGTTATTTTATAATGATAAAAGTTATTGTTGCTATAAAGCTGTACCGTAAAACGGGGGAATAAATAGAAGTTTATTGATAGGTTGGCCGTATAATTATTACGTTTGGCCAGATTTCTAAATGTTCTTATCCTAATGTTGCCATCTGTTGTTTGGTAGGCAGATATGGCAGATGCGGTGTTCTCGTATTCGGTGGTAAGTATAATGCTAACCGATTTAATATTTGTGCTGTAGATATTAGAAAATAACAATGATTTTGATGGCTTTAAGAACGGGTTGCCCACGGTTTGAAAGTTTGCGCTGTTAAACTGTGCGCCATAATCTGTCACGGTAGACATTGCACTTAACTGCGGGCGACGCTGGCTGTATTTGGCCTCGAAACGTATATTACCAATCTTTAGGTTTTTTTGAATAGAAACGTATGGAGAAAAGGTAATAAAGCTAAAATTCTCGCGGCCTTTAATGCTTGAAATATTGTCGTTGCTATAATCTTGTTTAACTACAGCCCTAATTGAATAATTTTCGAAACTTTTATCCCAACTGGCTAGTAAAGCCGCATAACTGTAGCTAATGTTGTTCTCTTGCAAAATAATATCGGTATTGCCACTGGGATCTGTTTGGTATTTATAGTGGTAATTTTGATGGTTTTTTCTGTTGAAATAGCGGGCAACAATTTCAAAGCTACCTAGTTTGTGGTGGTGGTACTCGTAACCAGCTAGACCAAAGATATTTTTATCTGTTGTGCCATTGATACTGGTATAATTGCTATTTGGCACAAAGGTTTTTAATAATGATTGTGAGTCTGCTTGTGTTAAGCTTTCGGTTTGCTTGTTGTCGTATTCTAAAGCCATATCAAAACGTTGGCTACTGTGCTCTTTTGCCTTTGGTTTGTACACATAGCTTAATTTGCTACTATAACTAGGGTTGAGCCAAAAATTATTGTTGTTACTTAATAAGGTATTTACATTGTTTGTCAAAACTCCAGCTTGGGATTGTTGCAAATGGGTAGCCATTTGGTAAGCGGTATTAAAAAAACTCGCACTAGCCGAAGCATTTAGAGTACTATGGCTGTTGATGAAATAGCTATTGCTTAAACTTGCCGTACTACTATTCATTTTTATACCATCATTGTAGGTATTTCTAATATCGTGGGTTTGGGTTTGCGCAAATTTAGTCTCTATATAACTGTTGCTGTTGGGACCATATTGAAATAGCCCCGAGGTATTTAGGTTTAACAGATTTTTTTCCTTACTTAGAGATACACTGCTCATTAACATGCTACTATTTGTGCCAGCATTGGCCATTACATTGCCAAAATAGCCCTCATCGTGTTTTGGAGCTATAAAACTGAGGGTAGGCCCTTCGGTTTTAAGGTTGTACAGGTTTAGCTCTATTTTGGTATAAGCATTTTGTGTATTGCCGCTGCCTAAACTATTAGCTATCTGGTTGGCAAAGCCTGCTACATTTACACCATCACGCATTAGTGTAAGCTGTCTTCCCATATAGGTAATATTGCCATCGTTAACTTCTACGCCGGGTATATGGGTTAAAATTTCGGCAAGGGTAAGCAGTTTATAATCTGGTATTTTTGTAATGTCTAAAACTGCACCTTTGGCACTTTCTTTTAGGGGCTTATTACTACCCTTAACCGTTACTGTATTTAACTCAATAGGCTTTTTTTCTTGAGCATTTAAAATGTTTGTGGCAAAAAGTAAAAACAAGATATACCAAATGAGTTTCATCATGCATTGCGGCCTTTAAAGTTATTTTGTCTTTCTGACATAAACCTTTACCGTATCGATAATCTCTTTTTTAGAAGGTAAAGTTATTTTACCATCATTTAAGGCTACATACACAATCTTGTTCCTATTAGAGGCATGTGGGTTATTAACGTTTGGATTTACATCTACAGTTAATTTATTGTAATAGTTGCTATTGCGCATACCAAACATGGCATAGCCGTTTTCATTTGTTTTGCCAGAACCTATTGCCGTAACACCTTTGTAGAAGGTAAGATAATGGTTAGCTACTGGCTTTTTGCTTTCTGCATCTATAAGCTGTACATATTTCATGTAGAATTTATTATTTGAAGGAGCTCCTGTGCCATGGACTTTCAAAAGTGCTGCTCTTCCATCTTTATTATAATCTATTTGTGCTTTTGCATTATTTGCAAACAAGCAAGTAAGGATAACCCCAAATATTTTATTCTTCATTCTTAGTTGGATTTAATTTGACGAAGTGTTTTTATACGGCTTGGAAGATGAATGATTTACATTCATCTTCTATACTTTTATTGTTTAGTTTCCAGGAAGCGTACAAGGAGGATCAATTAAAAATGGGTAATCACAAGATTCTGTACTTGGGTTAAAATGCATACCAGGAGGACACTCATAAGCATATAATACAGAAACTATAGGCGCACAGATATAAAATACGCTACAGCTTACAGGGCTTGCGTAGTATTTGCCCCATTCATAGCAAGGAACGTCCGTTACAATCTGAGCTCTTAGTGTCGTAGTCATCATTAGTAAGATGAATGATAAAATTGTCATCATTTTTTTCATAACGTTTTATTTTAAGGTTTATAAATAAAGAATTCAAAAAAATTAGTCTCCTAAAACCAACCCTTTAATGCTAAGCTGTAAGGGCGAGTTTGTAGCGTTAGACCCAATATCTATGAGGTGTGTAAATTCTCCGGGTTTATTGGCGGTATCGTAACCGCTGGTAATAGAGGTATTTCTTAAAAATGTTTGTTTATGTGTATTTTCTTTACACGCTATAAAAAAAATAGCGGAAATATTAGATATGATATTAGTTTTTTCATGCGTTAATTTGTTTACATAAATTTACGCATGAAGCTTTCTTATACCAATCGGCTATGCCTATAAATACATTTATTGGTTGATAAAGTCATGTAGGAATAGCCTAACATTTAGATTTAAAGCATCGGCGAGCTGTTGGATATGTTCTAATGTAATTTTGGTTTTACCATTTTCTAGTAGCCAATAAGTATTTTGAGAGACGCCCATGGCATTTGCCATATATTGTTGAGACAAGTGTCTTTCTCTTCTTAATTTCCTAATGTAATCGGAAAAATTTTTAGAATTGAGTTCGTTAGTTTTCACTTTTTTTGCTTAAAAAGTATAGGTTAAAAGAGCCGAATTTTTCGGCCCTTTTTCACTTATTAATTATCCTAAATTTACTAGCAACATCCATTGCTAAGTTTCTTTTGCCTTTATCTAGAAGCTTGCTTTAAACTTTCTTCCATTTCTTGGTAAGGCATTGCGTATTTCTTGGCTCTGTTGATAGCCATTTGCATAAATTTCTTGTAACCTTCGTTGCTACCAATTCGCTTATTTAATGAAGCCGCATTTTTAATGATTTCCATACTGCTTTCTTCATTTACTATGGCATTTGCCCATTGAAGAAATAACTTTGCTGTTTCGCCCTGTAACTGTTTTTTAGCAACTAGAGTATTTGCCAAAGCGGTAAAATGATATTGGTAAAGTACAGGGTTGCTAATGGCGAAATTTAGATAGCCTAGGGTATCTTTCTTCATCTCTAAATAAAATTTACTGGCTAAGGTTTGCAGGTTAATTTTCCAACGATCTGCTGGGAATTTGCTCTGATAGGAGGCTAAAAAAGCATCAAAATCAGCTTTGTTACTAGATGAGTTGAGTTTGTTTTGGGCAGCAGCTGTTAGTGCACGATCAACCACGGGTTGTAAAACTTCTTCGCCATATAGACTAGCGTAGCTGTTGTAATCCTTTAAAATTTCTGCCGAAACTTTTTCGTTGGTGGTGCGGGCAATTAAAAAAGGCAACAAACTGTTTTTAGCTTTAAAATCTTTCAACTGATCGCTGTACTCTTTTAAATTTTGTGGTGTGATACCTTTTCTGGTTTTAGCAAATTCTAGGTAAAATGCAGGGTAATCTTTCTCGTTATAAGTAGATGAGTAACCTAAATGAAATTGTCCTTTTTTAGCACGAATTTTTGCGTTGTTCAAAAAGCTTATTAAATCTCCTGGATCTTTAAAGCCAGAAACCGAAGACACCAAATTTCCATCGCTATTTAAAACTAGAAAGGTAGGGAAACCATTTAAAATGTGCTGAACTTTGATGGTATCACCAAGCTTTTCGGTAAAAACATTCACTTTAAGCATCACAAAGTTTTTTTCCATTTCTTTGCTTACTACGGCGTTAGGGAATACATCTCTATCCATTTGCTCACAAGGAATGCAGCCAGTAAAATAAGTATCTACAAAAACAAGTTTGTTTTCTTTCTTGGCTTTGCTGAGCGCTTTGTCTAACGCACTTTGTGCAAAACTGTTTAGGCTTAAGGCCATCGCAGTTAACATTATCGATAATTTTCTCATTGTTTTTATTTAGTTAGGGTAATTTTGGCAGCGGTATTGTTTTCGCCGACATAGTTGATGGTAAGTTCACTTAAACTTGTTAGCGCTTTTAACTGATCGATCTTTGTTTGATCTTTGATCAAGGTACTTGCGCTAAAGTGATTAATTGCAGTAATTTTAGTTCCCGGTTTTAATGTCGTTTCGCCTGCTGGTGTAGACCTTACAGCGCTTAGTACGGTGAGTTCTCCTTTTAGATTAAAACCAAGCAGATAACGGCCCAATACAAAGTTTAATGGATAATTGTAGGAGTGGTTAGGCGTAAGATAGATTTCGTTCTTCTTGCGATTAATAGTAAAGTTGTATCTAGAAATGATGCCCATGCCGATGGAACCATCAAAACCAGGGTTCCAGTTTTCGTTTTGGCCGCCGCCGGCCATTAAAGTAATTGGCAGGTTTTTAAGTGCTTGGACATTGGTAAACGAAAAGCTGCCGGCTTTACCGTTAAAGGTGGGAGAGGCGATACCCATACTTACGGTAGAAGCATGATATTCGGAAACAAAACCGCTAGTGAGTAACCTGTTTTGTCGCACAAAAGGCCTAAAACAAATTAGGTTGTAAGAAGCGCCACTATCAAATACAAAATTGCCTGAATAAGATTTGCCCGTTACTATTTCTACATTTCCAGGGATGATAAATAGTCCCGACGGTATAGTGATAGGCACTATGGCTCCGCCTTTTTCATATTCGTAATTTTCGAATTCGTACAAAGAAAGCTCATATTTGTTAAAATCGACTTTGGTTATGTAACGTCTGGTCATGGTATTTCCAATGAGGCCATCTAAGTGGTCTCGCATTTGTGGAAAAATGGCAATGCCTTGATTTTTGAGTACAAATCCGCTTTCTAGCTGTACATCGTTACCATCAGAGACTTCGATTTTCATGTTTCCGCCAACTACCGAAGCGTTGTTGCTTCGTGTAATTTTTAAGCCAAGCGAATCTGCCAGTGATTGATCTATGGCCATGCCATCTGCGCCAGTATCAAAAAGTAAGCGTAACGTTTTGCCACTTTGGTTAATTTTTACTTTTAATACAATGGAACCATTTACCATTTCGAAAGGAATGGTGGCCACGGGTTTAGATTGGGCTAAAAGTTGCACGCTGGCAAAACAGCAATAGGCAAACAATAATAATTTATAGATTTTCATTTGTGTGTTTCTAGTGTCCGTAAATTTTTTCAAGCGCTTTGTCAATATCATCGGTAGCGCTGGCGCTAATGCGTAAGATGATTTTTCCATCTTTGTCGACTAGAATTTTGGTAGGAAATGAATTTACACTGTAATCTTTGACGATGTTTTGTTGCTCAATTCCATCTCTATTTAGAATATGCACCCAATTAATTTGATCTTCTGCAATAGCTTTAAGCCAAGCGGCACGAGCATCATCTAAATTTTTCGCTGTTTCTTGTGCAATGGCGATGATTTCAAAACCATCAGCTTTGTATTTGCTATAAAGTTCTTTTAGATGTGGATGGCTCGCTCTACATGGTCCGCACCAACTTCCCCAAAAATCAAGTAGCACCGTTTTGCCTTTGTAGTCTGCCAATCGGATCATTTTCCCATCCTTGTCTTTGCGCTCGAATGGCTTGGCTAGCGTACCCGCTGAAGTTACTTTTACCTTGTTTACATAATCTTGAATGGGTTTTGCCAACGGATGATTTTTGTATTTTAGTGACAGCCCATTCCAAGCGGTGGTGTAGTTTTCTGCAGTATACAAGTTTTGCATTCTCCCCAACAAGAAAACAGATGCTAAGGCAGACGGATTTTCTTTTACAAAATCTCTTTGTTTTTGAGTAATCCTTTTAAAAATCAGTGTGGTTTCTTTTGATAGGTCTTGCTTATTCCCCATCAGTGGTTTTTGTTGATAGGTTGCTTCAAAGCTGTTTTTGTAGATCAAGTAATTCCTAATCTCGTCTGTACGTACGCTTTTCTTGAATTTCTCTAAAGCATTGTTTTCGGCATCACCTTTAATACTTGCAAATTGAACCAACCAGGCATCGCCTTTAATTTCGATAGGTTCGTTAAAAACGAAGAGATCTAATAGCCGGGCGGGATTACCAACTGATTTTCCATCTACTTGGGCACTTAAACCTCTTTGTAGCGAAACATCTAAGCGAGCAACAACTGGCACATTTTGGCTAGGTACTTTCAGTACGAATATATTGTTTTGGGCTGTGGTGGTAAATCTCTTGTTAGCGCCACTTTCATCTCTAAATGAAATATAAACTTTATTGTTAGCTAGATTTTTTAGAGTTCCAGTAATTTGTATACTATCTTGTTGTGCTACCGCTAAATTGGCCGAAAAGGGTAAAGCAAGAGCCATACAACATTTTTTGAATGTGTTCATTATTGAGAAATGTAAAGTATCAATGGGAATTTCTGCAGACAAATCAAGATGAGCTATCTGCAGAAATATTGATTATAATTTATTTAGCCGCTTCAGCAAACAATAATTCTTTTAATTTAGGATTTGATGGGCGTGGAGCATCTACGCTAACAATTTTTCCATTTTTATCGAATACCAAAAAGCGAGGAATGGTGTTTACTTTGTAGTATTTTGAAAATTCATTGTCTTGACCAGCGTATAATTGCATACCGCCTAAATTCTCGTCTTTAATCATCTTTAGCCATTTCTCTTTGTCTTTTTCGGAGTCGGTAGAGATACTTACAATTTGAATTGGTTTACCTTCTACATCTTTTTCTAACTGCTTTAAACTTGGAAATTCTGCTCTGCAGGGTCCACACCATGTAGCCCAAACATCAACTAAAACAACTTTACCTTTTAAACTAGCAAACGATACCTGCTTACCTTCCTTGTCAGGATAAGCAAACTTTAACCCGTCTGTACCTGGTTTGTAAGTCAATAACGGACTGATTAAAGCATTGTCTTTTTCTTTTTGTGCTTTGGTTAATAAGTATTTGCCAAATTGATCTGTAATAGCTTTGTAGCTGTCGTAATCTTTATATCTAACCAAATTTTCAAGAACTAAATCGCCTTTCAAAGTATCGTTAGGAATGTAAGAAATGTAAGTGTTTAGTCCTTCTGCGCCTGGCTTATATTGCTTTTTATCTTGACGCATATTTACGCTTACCAAAGCTGATAGTGTTCTCAAACCGTAAGGGTAATTGTAAACTTTCTTAGTGGTTTTTGAGATCTCGTTTGCTTTTAATGTACTGTAAAAATCGCTGTATTCTTCTGTGCTTGGGTGCGCAGACCGAGGAGTGTTTAAGAAGTTGGTGGCATAACTTGCTAAATCCAACTGCATAATATCTTTAATCTGCTGATCGAACTTGGCATTGCCCGTGGCTTTTCCATTTAAGAAAGTTTTCGATTTAGCCACAATGGCCTCCTGCTGCGGGAAATAATCCATAAAGGTACTTTGAACTTTCATGAAATTAATTGCTTTTTGGTACAGCGGATTAGTTAGATCTTTCCATTGTTTCAGTACTATATTTTCTTTGGAGTTCAATTTGCCGTTGAGTACGTAAGCGGTATCCAAGAAGGTTACATCAAGCTGATCTCCACCTTTGAAATAGAATAAATGGTTTTCGTTGGGCGAAATATCATTGCCGGTACCAATTACATACACACCTTCATATTCTGGGTAGAAAAGAAAGCCAAATTTGCCACTTTTAGTAGGAACGGTATTGGCAATTTCAGTAGTCTTTCCATTAGTTACTTTAAATAATTTGACGTTGCTTCTTTTTAATTTTAGTTCGCCTTTAATCTGAGTTGCATTTTGCTGAGCAAAAGCATAGCATGAAAGCACGGTTAGTGCCAGCGTAAATAAGTTTTTAAGTTTCATTTTTTTGGTGTTGATGGGTTAGCTCTCCTAAAGACTAGGAGAGCTACTTGATATGGTTTTACTCTCTGTAAGAAATGGATACAATTTTTCCAAAGCCGGTAAAAGATTTATACAAGCTTACAGCATTATTCAAGTTAGGCACATTGTATAAATCCATTTTGCCTGTAACAGTGGGATTAGCTTCATCGTAAGAGCATACAATTAGTTTATTGGCGTACTCTACATATCTTGCTGCAGTGGTAAGTTGAGTTAATTTATGGTATTTAATCAACGATACTTTTCTTGACCCCATATCTACTACCATTACATTGGTTTTATCAGAAATATTATAACGATAAACTTTTGACCCTACTAAGTACATTAAATACCCTTCATTTGGATCAATTGCAAATTGAGTAGCATTGATCATTTCTGGTGCTGTAGATATTTTATCCCATGTTAATGGCGTAAAAGTTGTGGCATTACATTGTATCGTCGTTAAAAATAATTCGTCGCTACTGTTTTTCAATACGGCATAAGTTCGTGAACCTAGCGCAGGTGTACTCGCCATATACATTAAGTCCATGTTCAAATTTCCTGGATCTACATTATTGTCAGAGTAAACATTTCCTTTTGGTACAGGCACAGAAGATGACGTGTTTGAACTTTTATGCTCCATAAAGCGTTTGTTATCAAGATCAAATAGTAGGGCATAGGTAGTGCTGTTCTTGTACGCTTCGGCATAAAAGGGAGAAATTTTGAAATTAACCGCTGCACTTGTTTTATTCACTCTTGTTCCCCACGAGTTTTGTAATGTGGCATTTTCGAAAAATAATTCACCGTTGCTGTCGTACAGATAGGCCAAGTAACTTGATGCTTGCGAAACGATATTTTGAGCATAATATGGAGGAGGACTGTACGAGCTCATCATTTTTGATATGTTTGCAAAATTTGAAAAAGTTCCATCCTGAGTATTTATAATATTGGTTGCCTGATCAGTACCTACGGCTATGGCTTTATGGATAGCGAAAGAGTACGGGTCTCTTCTATTCCAAAAGTACACAAACTTAGGGCTACCATTTAGTTTAAGGGTACTTTGGGTACTTAAAACATCTGTATAGGCTTGAAAATCTCCTGTAGCGGAAATGTAATTCAGAAAATCAAGTCGGGCTTCTCCATTAATATCATTTAATACCAACCAGCCATCTGCAATATTGGTAGTTACATTAAGGAACGTACTTTTTCTAAATATCAAACCAGTTTTTATCTCTTTTACTTCGTATAAAAGCGTATAAGCTGTAGTAGAAGCTGAAATACTTACCGGCCAATTCAAAAGTTTAGTTTTAGCAATTAATGTTTTTGTAATTGGCAGCGAACTTTGATTGATAATCGACCAACTATAGGTATATTTGGTTGTATCACTCCCGTCGTCTTGTGTAAATAACAAAGTAGGTTTTATGCTTAAAACCGCTCCTCTTAATGAACTGTAAGAGTCGGCAATATCTGTGATCTGACCGTCGTTGATTTCTTGGTATTCATAATTGCCTAAATCTTTGCTACAAGCTGATAATAAACATGTAGCCATTGCAAAAAGGCAAACAAAACATCTTAAATATTTATTTTTCATAATTTCATTTAAAAGATAAACTACTACCTTGCATATACTCCCATTGTCATTAATGTAACTCCGTCTGATTCGTAAACGGGTGTCCCTGCTGCGGCCATCCTAGTTAGGTAGGCTTTTAATCCGTTGGCCCAACCAGATATCCGCCTGTTGTTATTATCTGTGGTAAACCAATTAGGCATTACTACCTGATCTCCATCTAAATTGTAATAAGTAAGAAATAACTGAAATTTCAGCATACTGAACGTGCCGAAGTATCCTACAACAGAGGTATAATAAATACTACCAACAGACCAAAAAGGCGGAGGACCGGCAATATCGTCTACTTTCAAAAGCATTCTAGTGCGGTATCCAGTGGTAGTTACTCCGTTAATTACTTTAGTGTATAACAGAAAGTCGTTCGTAAAACTTTCATTAGGCTTGAGGTCCATTAGCAAATAGGATGGTTTATCTCTTAAATTAGAAGCTCTTAACAGTTTGATTTTGAGTGTGTCTGCGGTCTTTCCAGCTTTGATTGATAAAGGTTTGTTTAGTATTTCATACTCCGTTCCTTCCTTAAGCGTGCTAGTGTCTGCTATGTTTAGGTTATAAGGCCTATCATAGTTTTCTGGAGCACCAATTGCCCTAATCAAAAACTTTATCGTAGAATCTTTAACAGTCGTTTTAGCATATCCAAAAGAGATAGATTTAAAGTTTTCTAAACTATCGGCTTGCGCAAAATAAATGGAGTTTTTACTCTTGGCATTATCGTATGTCATAAGCGGTTCTTCTTTGCAAGCGAAAAAGAACAAAAGCATACTTAAACATGTGTATGATAAGAAATTTTTCATAATTTGTTTTTTAAATTCTACCTAGGCGTTGTTTCAGATAATGGAATAGGCGGCGTATATTTCGCATCAGTCATGGTAATGCTAGTATTGGTGCCTCCGGCAGTTATATTTAAAGCATTGGTTCTTTTGTAATAGTAGAACAATTGCCCTTCACCACAGAATTCTTTACGATATTCCTTCATTATTGCTGTGTTTAAACTAGCGTTTGTAGTGATTGTAGAACCAACGATATTTCTCTTCGTCTGTAATAGATTAATATATCCAGCTGCTGCTGCTAAATCGGGCTCACACTCTGCGGCAATCAAATACATCTCGCCCATTTTTATTAAAGGAACTGTTCTGTAGAAATTAAATGATGTGTTTACGCTTGGCTCATCATTATATTTAAAAAATGTTGCGTAAGGGCGACCGTTAACTTTCCAAACATATTGGTATCGATAATCGGTAGAATTTCCTTCAAATACCGTAGCGTTAATAAAGGTGCCCGTAGTATTTGGCGCAAGGATACTCGTGTCGAAAAGGCCTGGAGCAAAATTCATAAGGTAAAGTTCATTTAACTTAGGATTTTCTACACCGAAAATCATTTCAGTAGCAAACGTTTTATTTGATATGAGAGTGTTAAGATCAGCTTGAGTTGTCCAAGGAAATTTAGACTGGTTGTCAATTAAAACTTTTGCAGCTTTTAGCGCAGCTGGCTTATCACCTTTCCATAAATTTACTCTAGCTTGTAGGGCTTTAACGGCATAGTAGTTCATATGGTAGTTTCTACTGTCTCTTCCATAAGAGTTAGTTAATTTACTCACTATAGTCTGTGTCGTTGCTGGATCTACTTCCAGTAAAAGATTTTCAGCAGTATTAAGATCCTCCAATATCTTTTGCATTATGAAAGTGGTGGGTTTAAATTCTGAAATCTCGTTCGTCGGACTATCGTAGTAAGGCAATACTTTCGTTAAAGAGTCGATAGTGTAGGGTTTAGTAAATAGCCTCATCAAATCGAAATAATATAAGGCTCTTAGTCCAGATGCTTCTCCTTTAATTCTTTTTTTCTCCTTTTCGTCTAAGAAATTTCCATAAGTATCTATACTTTTAAAGAATTTGTTTACGTTCAGGATATTAAGGTAGGCATCAGACCAAATTCCATCGATGGTGGCTCTGCCGCTATTACTTGTATAATCATAAATAGACATGGTGTAGTTAGAATTAGATGAATTTACTAGATAATACTGGGCAAGTACGTCCATTGTGGTCATTGTTAATCTGCCTCCATAGGAATTATTTTGTCCATTTTTGATATAAAATCCATTCAAGACATCGTAAAATCCTTGCGGATTTGAAAAAAGCTGCTCCTCGATAAACTTGTTTTCTGGTTTAACATCGAGCCATTTGTTACATCCCGCTGTAAATACAGAAATGAGTAACATAATAGGTATAATTAATAATTTTGATGTTTTCATATTGCTTTATTTAAAAGTAACTCTAACACTCATTGATACCGATCTTGTGTAAGGGTAGTCGATACCTCTTTCTCTCAATACTGTAGATGCATAGAAAAGATCGTTTGAATATGCATTTAAAGTGAGTGTAGAAATACCGTACTTATCTAACCAAGATTTGTTCTTGAATTCGTATCCAAGATTTATTGATTCTCCACTAAATGAATTTTCGGTTTGGATAAATCTCGACGAAATTGGAGTAGTTGAGGTTACAGAAATACTCTTAAATTCTGAAATATCCCCAGGATTTCGCCATCGCTCATATAGCGCTCTTCGATCTTGATTGTATCGTAGCGCTTCGTAAGAAATATTTTCAACTTTTTCATATAAGGCGCTGTTAAATTGATCTTTATGCCAAATGTATCTAACAAATGCGCCAAACGTAAACCCCTTGTAGTTTACGGATGTGCTTATTACGCCTTCTGCATTGGGTCTAGAAGAACCTACAACTGCCTGGTCATTTGTATCGTAGTCGAAGGTATATTGTCCATTTTGTTTAACAAATACTTCTCGACCTGTTGCAGGATCAATACCTATGGAAGGCACTGCCCATAAGTCATACGAGCTATAGCCATCTCTATATCTCGTCAAGGAATTGCTATTTCTTAGCTCCGTATTTAATGACGAAAGCTTATTATCAAAGTTGCCATATTTTTGACTAAGTACGCTTCCTGTCAATCCAACGGTCCATATAAATGATCCTGGGTTATAAATTGGCGAGAAATTGACGATAGCCTCTAAACCTTTATTGGTCGAAGTACCCGCATTAAATGGATAATTATTTAGCCCTGTTGATGAAGGAAGCGTGATGGCAATTACCAATGGATCAGTATATTTTCTGTAGGCATTAAGTTGTAAACTTAGTTTGTTTTTAAACATTTTGGCATCCAAACCTAAACTGATTTGCTGTGTAGTTTGCCACTCTAAGTCGGGAGCCCCTAGTGCAGAGAGATAAACACCTTGCCCCATGCTATTAATACTAGAATAATAGTTATAAACGGATTGACTCACATTACCGAAATTTTGATTGCCATTTATCCCAATATTTCCCCTGAGTTTCAAAAGATCTATCCAGGTCACTGTTTTAAAAAAATCTTCTTTATTTATATTCCAGCTAATACCTGCTGCGTAGTAGGGTTTATAGCGCTTGTTAGATCCAAAAGCAGTACTTCCGTCAATACTCGCACTTAGATCTAAGTTGTAACGAAAATCGTACGAATAGTTAAAAGAGCCAATAAGTGAGTTACGGCGAGTTAAGGAGTTAGCTGCAGTTGGTGTTGAACCACTAGCAAAACCATAGGCAAAAGCCGGGTTGCCGTTGCTAGCACTAGGGAAACCTACTGCGGTATACCCGTTCAACGACTGATTATTTTGGCTAATCTCTGCTCTCAAATTTCCTGTTAAAATGTGTTTTTGTGCGAGGGTATTAGTATATCCTAAGTTTAAATTTACATTGTAACCTAAGGCAGATTGTTTTGAATAGGTATAGCTACCCCTTAGCGTTGGATCAGTTATGTCATCATAAGCAGTATTTAAAGGCGATAAGAATTTGGTAGCTTCAGTATTATTTTTGGTAATCTGTGCATTTAGCTGAAGTTTTAATGAACGTGTAAAATCTGCTACAGCCTGAAAATTGTTGGTCAAGTTAAAATATGATGTTTTATCGAAACTATTTAAAGATGCATTATAAAGCGGGTTAGGTATTAACTCATTGGTACTTCCATCAAGATCATCTGCATATAAAGTTGGAGAAATAGATACTTCAAGGTATTTCTCACTCGCTGGAAGCAATTCATAGTAAGGATTGGTTCTTGCCCATGTTGAGTAACTTCCATAAGGTGATGCAGCTGCATCAGCACCACTGATGTAGGTTCTATTTCCGAAATTTAGTATGCCCGATCTGTACGTTAAATTTAAATTTGCACCCCAATCTCGTCGCTTTTCCCCAATCATTGCGGCGTTGTTGCTTTTAATGTTAGCTCCTAGATCATAGCGAATGGTATTGTCGCCACCAGATACATTCACAGAATGCCTTTGCGAAAACCCTGTTTGCAAAGGTTGGCTTAACCAATAAGTATCAACACCTCTCAGTACATTTTTTAAGCGATTATTGTACACCTCGTCCAGTACTAACTGTCTTGTTACTATGTTGTTAAACTCTTTATAACGACCCGCTAATCTTTCAAATTCCAATTTCTCGCTTGCATTCATCATATTATACGATGATAAATCTGGCATTTCAATCTTGAGATCCGATGTATAACTTACCCTTAGCTTTCCGGGTAAAGGCTTTTTAGTTTCAACAACGATTACTCCATTAGCTGCTCTTGAGCCGTAAATAGCTGTTGATGCAGCATCTTTTAGTATTGAAATGGATGCTACGGTATTCATATCTAAATCGATAATATACCTCAATGAGGTTTCAAATCCATCTAAAATAAATAAGGGTTGATTAGGGTCTACCGAGAATTGATCTCTAAGTGTAGAAGTTGTAATACTTGTCTGGCCTCTTAACTCAATTGTTGGTAAAACATTAGGATTTGATCCTAAAGCGTTATTTTCAATTTGAATAAACGATGGGTCTAAAGTTCTCAAGCTTTGGATAACATTTTGGTTGCCTAATGCTTTTAACTGGTCGCCAGTAAAAGATGCAGATGCTCCGGTAAAAGATTCCTTTTTACGCTCAAACATCCCCGTAATTACTACATCTTTCATCATTGTTTCCTTTTCCCTAAGCTTAACCGTAAGCGGCAATTTTTTGCCAGCTATCGTAACTTCTTGGGTTTCATAACCAATATAGCTTACAATAAGGGTCTGCTCTTCTGTAGCAGAAATCATGAAATTACCATTAGCATCTGATACAGCTATGGGAGCGGTTGGCATACCTTTTACCTTAATAGATGCACCTGGTATGGGCGAACTTCTTTCGTCTACTACTTTACCTGCAATAGTTTTTTGTAAGCTAAAAATGCGTTCTGGTTCTACATTATAGCGCAGTACTATAGCTTTTTGGTCTATAGTGTAGGCAAGTGGTTGATTTGTGAAAGTGATTTTTAAAACTTCTTCTACAGTGGCATTTTTTACATTGATAGACACTGGTTTCGTGTTTTTCAACATCGTGTTGCTGTAAAAGAAATCGTAACCGCTCTGTTTTCTGATTTTTTGCAAAATGCTCTCCAGCGATGCTGATTTCTCATTGATAGTAATTTGTGCAAAGCTGGCGGCACTGCTCTGTAGAATTACCGTAGTTAAGATGATTAAGGTCAGTTTCAATTTTAACAGAATTCTGGCATATAAACGGGCATCACGACCGTTTTTAAATGTCATGTGAAAATTCATACATTTGTTTGTGTTTAGGTGTTGTTAGTTAGTTAAGTCAAAATTTTCGAGCGTAGCCTAAACTCTTGTCCAGGGGTGTTGCAACCACCACTGGATTTTTTTTTGGCTAAGCAGGCACGGTACATATTTATTGCATTACGGTAATCCTCCTTCCTTCTACTTTAAAGTTTACTATTCCGGTTAGTTCCATTATTTTTAGCACCTGTGTGATGTTCTTGCTGCGGGATATAGAGCCTGTAAATTGGAGATTGCTCAGATTGCTAGGGTAAGATACTTCAACATTATACCATCTCGATATTTTTCGCATGATAGTGCTCAAGTTCTCATTGTCGAAAATAAAGTCGTTGTTCACCCAGTCAATTGCATTATCTGCTTTGCATGAATTAACAGTCATTTTATCGTCTCTTAATTTGGCTTGCTGGTTAGGTATTAACAATTTCTGCGCTCCAGAAGCACTAATCCTTACACTACCCTCCAATAAAGTAGTCGTTGTACTTTGCTCGTCTTGGTAAGCGTTAATGTTGAAATGAGTACCCAAAACTTCAACGGTTTGGTGTTTAGTAACTACTTTAAAAGGCTGCTTTCCATTATGCGCTACTTCAAAATAGCCTTCGCCTTCAAGCTCTACTATACGTTCTGTACCCTTAAATTCCGTTGGATATTTTAAGCTAGATTTTGCATTTAACCAAACCACTGTTCCATCGCTTAAAGTTACATTATAATAGCCTCCAGCGGGTACACTCAAAGTGTTCCAAGCTATAGCTTCTGTTTTCTCTGTAACGCTATTATAAACAAGTTTACCGTCATCTGTTTTTACAATGTCGGCACCATTACTATGTCTAAGCAAACCCTTTTTAATGTTGTTTAAATCTATGCTGGTGCCGTCTGCCAAGGTAAGTATAGCTTTATTTCCTCCCGGTAAAATTTGTTCTTGTTTCGCTACTTTAGGTGTTAAACTCAATTGGTCTCTTTGAGTAAAATAATAACCTAAATAAAGCGAGAGCACCGCAACTGCCGCCACAGCAATTTGTTTAACTAACTTAACAGGAAATAGTTTAATTGTTCTCGTAACAGTTGCTCCATGTATGGCAAGGCCATCCCAAACCTTTTGTTTGGCCATTTCTACCTCCTCTGCCGAAATTTGGGGTTGACTAGATTCTTGCGCTAAGTACCAAGTATGTAAAATGGCCAATTCTTCTTCTGTGCAATTGCCGTTTGCATATTTGTTTAATAAATCTTCTGCTTCAGTTCTTTCCATAAATAAATAAGGATATGTTTATCCTCATACAAATACAAGACGAGCAGCGTTAAGCTTGGGGGTAGAAAAAAAATAAAAAAATTAAAGCGATAAGAAAAGCATCGTTCCTAATTTGGTTCTAAGTATCCTTAGGGCATTGTTAACCTGTTTTTTTACTGTTTGTTCTGATAGGTTAAGCTGAGCAGCAATTTGTTTATGACTTAGTGAGTTTTTTCTGCTGAGCTCAAAAATTTCACGCATTTTTTCCGGTAAATCGGCAATGCCCTTATCAATCAATTCGCTAAGTTGTTTTTCTCTAATTCTGTAATCAGTAAGGTTGTAGTTACTCTCTAAAAAAATCTGTAAGGAGTTAATATACTTGTCTCTAACTTGCTCACGAGAAATATGATCTAATATTTTGTTTCTTATTCCCGTATACAAATAGCCAACTAAATTAGAATGCACATTTATCTCCATACGTTTGGCCCATAACTGTGCAAAAAGCTCATGCACCACATCTTGGGCCTCTTGTTTATCATTCAGTTTTTGAAAAGCATGTACATATAAGGTATGAAAATACCTGTTATAGATTACAGTATAAGCGGCAGAGTCATCTGTTTTTAATAACTCTGCAAGTTCTACGTCCGAAAACGAGCTGTACGATGACATTCAGAAAAAAATTATGGACATGCAAGCTATCCAAGTAGTTTAAAAATAGTTTGAAGAGTTAGTTAATATGGTTGTATAATTCAAAGTTAACATAAAAGTTGCATTAATAAATTAAAATGATTGGTTGATCTTTTTATTTTTTTGCTCTACATTTTTTTTTCTTTCCATTAATCATTTCTTAATCTTATTTTGCGGTAAAATGATTATTGGCGTTTACTTTTGATGGGTAACATCAATTTATTCTGACAGATAAAGATTAAGTTTGCCTTAACTAAACCCAAACTTCTACTACAGCAATGCCTACAAGCTTTAAGCAACCTATCAAATCAAATTGGTTTATATTAAACCCTAAGCTCACTACCTTTATATTTCTGCTTACTTTAATTGGCATTATCTCATTAATAGCGCAGCAACGTTATCAAATAATTAAAGAAAATAGGGAGAGAGATCTTAATGGGGTACTAGAAAATGCAAAGGAACGCTTAGATCAGTTGTTAAAAAACAGCCAAAATATAGCCATAACCGTAGCGCTAACCTTAGATCAAAGTGGCAAACCACGTAATTTCGAGAAGGTGGCAGCCGAAATTATGAAGGCCAATCCATCTTTACAAGGCGTGCAATTGGTGCCAAATGGTATCATTAAATATATGTATCCCTTAAAAGGAAACGAGGCTGCTATAGGTTTAGATCTTTTTAAGCTTAGTGTTTTTAATGCCATTGAAGCAAGAAAGGCTATACGGCTTCGAAAAATGTATTTTCAAGGTCCAGTAGTTTTGGTTCAAGGCGGAAAAGGTGTGATAGGCCGTCTACCATTATTTGTAGATAACAAATTTTGGGGCTTTTCTGCGGTAGTTATTAAGTTAGATCAATTATTCAGAATTGCAGGTATAGAAAATAAAAAATCTAGTCACTACCGTTTTCAGTTTGCTAAAATAAACCCTCTAACCAACCAAGAAGAGTTTTTTATACCAGGGCAAGATAATTACCTCAAAAACACCTACCAAACTAAAATTGTGGAAGAGGGAGATTGGAAGATCTATCTTGCCGATACTAGGGCGGTTTATGCAGACTACCAACTGGGTTCGCTTATACTTTTTGGCTTACTGGTAACCATGCTTTCGAGTTATCTTCTGTGGACACTACTCCATAAACAGGCTCAATTATTTACAGTAGTGCATAAGCAAACAGATATGTTGCTTGTTGCTGGCAATAAATATAAAACCATTTTCGATAATGCAGCCATCGGTATAGGCCGAATTAACTCTATTACTGGCGAATTTTTAGAGGCCAATGCTTTTCTATGTAAACTGCTAGGCTATACCGAGCAAGAGCTAACCAATAAAAAAATTAAATCATTAATCCATACTGATGACTTGGCTTTAGATGCACACAATTTTAAACGCTTGCGCAGTAACGAAATCCGCCAGTTTTCATCCGTGCGGCGTTATATCAATAAAGACCAACAGGTGATATGGGCCAATGCCATTGTAAGTCCGTTGTGGGAATATGGAGAGAAACCAAGCCAACATATCGTTATAATAGAAGATATTACCACTCAAATTGCCTACGAAGAACAGCTTATAGAGGCCAAAAAATACGCAGAAGAGCTCATCAACTCCATAGAAGGCATTGTTTGGGAAGCATCTGTTAAAGAAAACTTTGCAAATGTATTTGTAAGCCGTAAAGTATATGATATTTTAGGATATACCCAAGACGAGTGGAGTTCGGAGGTAGGTTTCTTCTTAGATAAGCTACATCATGAGGATAAAGAAAGAGTAATAACCTATCTCGATAATGAACTTTTTTTGAGAAAGCATCACGAGTACGAATATAGGATGATAGCCAAAGATGGTTCCATAGTTTGGATTCGTGACAGCCTAACTGTAGAACCCAGCCTCGAATCACCAGAAAAACTTCGAGGTATTATGATGGATATCACCCAAGTTAAAAAGGCGGAAGAAACCTTGCATAAATCTTACGAACTGGTCAATGAACAGAACAAACGGTTGCTCAACTTCTCTTACATCGTTTCTCATAACCTGCGTTCACATGCGAGTAACATAGACGGCATCAGCTCCTTAATTAGCAATGCCGAAACAGAAGACGAAAGGAGCGAAATGATCAAGTTGCTGCGTAAAGTAGTAACAAGCCTTAACGATACCTTGTACAATCTCAATAATATTGTCAATATCCAATCTAGCATGGATTTGATAAAGGAGCCCTTAAATTTATCAGAATATGTAAACAATGCCTTGCAAATACAGGAAACACAAATCTTGAGTAAAAAGGCACAACTAATTATAAATGTCCCAAATGATATTTTTGTTTACTTTAATAAAGCTTATTTAGAAAGTGTGCTCCTTAATCTTATTTCAAACGCCCTGCGTTATAGCCATGCACTGCGCAAACCTGTAATAGAAATTACAGGAGAATCTATTGGTGGCGGCAGTATCCTACGTATCAAAGATAATGGCGTAGGTATAGATTTGTCAAAAAATAAAGATAAGTTGTTTGGCCTAAACCAAACCTTTCACGGAAATAGCGATGCCCGCGGTTTTGGCTTGTTTATTACCAAAAACCAAATCGAAGCAATGGGGGATCGTATAGATGTAGAAAGTAAAGTAGGAGAGGGAAGTACTTTTACCATTGTCTTCAGTTAGAACAAAACGGCTTCTTTCACCTATAGCCAATTAATTAGAAAATCAAAATTGCTGCTACTATACCAGGGCCAGCCCCGCTGTTTATTCCAAGTCCGCACTCGTACCTCGCTTGCGGGCTTTCC
>VFQP010001180.1_pt1 | contig 37344 bp, 34 predicted proteins | sample 3512351 | NCBI WGS metagenome assembly VFQP01 (sample SAMN10412372, study PRJNA504923) | tailings metagenome | isolation source: Relicate 1 Philex TSF1 revegetated site | place: Philippines: Tuba, Benguet | collected 2017-08-29
TTCGCACCCATGAGGGCGCGGTTCGCGTCGTCGTGCTCGAGGAACGGGATGAGCGCCGTGGCGACCGAGACCATCTGGCGCGGCGAGACGTCCATGTAGTCGACCTGCGCGCCGGGGACGATCTCGACCTCGCCGCCCTTGGTGCGCACGAGCACGCGCTCGTCCGCGAAGGAGCCGTCGGCGTTGAGCGTCTGGTTCGCCTGCGCGATGACGTGGCGGTCCTCGTCGTCGGCCGTGAGGTAGACGACCTCGTCGGTCACCTTGCCCGCCGTCACCTTGCGGTACGGCGTCTCGATGAAGCCGAACGGGTTGATGCGCCCGTACGACGCGAGCGAGCCGATCAGACCGATGTTCGGACCCTCAGGGGTCTCGATCGGGCACATGCGGCCGTAGTGCGACGGGTGGACGTCACGGACCTCCATGCCGGCGCGGTCGCGCGACAGACCACCCGGGCCGAGGGCCGAGAGACGACGCTTGTGCGTCAGGCCCGCGAGCGGGTTGTTCTGGTCCATGAACTGCGAGAGCTGCGACGTGCCGAAGAACTCGCGGATGGACGCCACGACCGGGCGGATGTTGATGAGCGTCTGCGGCGTGATCGCCTCGACGTCCTGCGTCGTCATGCGCTCGCGCACGACGCGCTCCATCCGCGACAGGCCCGTGCGGACCTGGTTCTGGATGAGCTCGCCGACGGCGCGGATGCGGCGGTTGCCGAAGTGGTCGATGTCGTCCGTCTCGACGCGCACCTCGACGGCCTCGCCGTTGCGCGTGCCCGGGATGCTCGCGTGGTCCGCGTGCAGCGCCGCGAGGTACTTGATCGTCGCGACGACGTCCGAGACCGACAGCGTGGAGTCGCTGAGCGGCGCGTCGATGCCGAGCTTCTTGTTCGCCTTGTAGCGGCCGACCTTCGCGAGGTCGTAGCGCTTCGGGTTGAAGTAGAAGTTCTCGAGGAGCGCGCGACCGGCCTCGACCGTCGGCGGCTCGCCCGGGCGGATCTTGCGGTAGAGGTCGACGAGCGCCTCGTCCTGCGTGTGGACGTGGTCCTTCTCGAGCGTGTCGAGCACGGACGGGAAGTCCGCGAACTGCTCGCGGATCTCGGACTCCGTGAGGCCGAGCGCCTTGAGCAGCACGGTCACGGACTGCTTGCGCTTGCGGTCGACGCGCACGCCGACGGCGTCGCGCTTGTCGATCTCGAACTCGAGCCAGGCACCGCGCGACGGGATGATCTTCGCGGAGAAGATGTCCTTGTCGCTCGTCTTGTCGGCGGCGCGCTCGAAGTAGACGCCGGGCGAGCGGACGAGCTGCGAGACGACGACGCGCTCGGTGCCGTTGATGATGAACGTGCCACGCTCGGTCATGAGCGGGAAGTCGCCCATGAAGACCGTCTGGCTCTTGATCTCACCGGTGTTGTAGTTGACGAACTCCGCGGTGACGAACAGCGGCGCGGCGTACGTGAAGTCCTTCTCCTTGCACTCGTCGGCCGTGTACTTCGGCGGCTCGAAGCGGTGGTTGGAGAACGACAGCGACATCGAGGACCCGAAGTCCTCGATCGGGGAGATCTCCTCGAAGATCTCCTCGAGACCCGACGTCGAGGGCACGTCCTGGCGCCCGGCCTCGGCCGCGGCGGCGACGCGCGCCTGCCACGCCTCGTTGCCGAGCAGCCAGTCGAAGCTCTCGGTCTGGAGGCCCAGCAGGTCGGGGACCTCGAGCGGCTCGAAGATCTTGGCGAAGGAGAGGCGACGCGATGCGGTGCGGTTCGCGATGGCGTCGGCGGACGGAGCAGAAGGGGTGCGCGAGGCAGCCAAGAGGGGTCCTTCCCTGCAGATCGAAAGAACGCTGCACCGGCCGGGCTGGACACGATCACCGCCGCCACGACACCTCGCGGACGCGCACGTACGTCGTCGAGGGGGTCGGGGGTATATGAGATCGGGGGCACAGGACAGCGCAAAGCGTGAGCATACCCCAAGAAGGCGTCGCCACACAACCTCGGGGCACACTCCCCCGCCCGGCCCCGGACGCTGCGCGCCTCGCCGGTACTCGCACAGGCCTCGTCGCCCGTCCTCCGGCCCGCCGTGCGGGCCCTCAACCTGCTGCTGTCGACCTCGCTGTCCTGCGTCGTCGACCCGCACATGGTGGCACACTCGTGGCCGTTCCGTGAAGCCGGTGCGCCGACGCCGTCGGCTCCCGGTCCCCCCAGGACGCCGCGCGACGCCGCGCGACGCCGCGGGGCCGCCCCCGGGCCCTCCCGCCCGCCCGGCGCCGCCCCCGGGGAACGACGAGGCCCGCACCCCGGGCGGGGTGCGGGCCTCGTGCGGCGTGCGACCGGTCCCGTCAGGACGGGACCGGTGCGATCACTTGAGGGTGACCGTGGCGCCGGCGCCCTCGAGGGCAGCCTTGGCCTTCTCGGCCGTCTCCTTGTTCGCGCCCTCCAGGACCGGCTTCGGGGCACCGTCCACGAGGTCCTTGGCCTCCTTCAGGCCGAGGGACGTGAGCGCGCGCACCTCCTTGATGACCTGGATCTTCTTGTCGCCGGCAGCCTCGAGGATGACGTCGAACTCGTCCTTCTCCTCCTCGGCCGGGGCGTCGCCACCGGCGCCACCCGCGGGGGCGGCGACCGCGACGGCGGCGGGGGCGGCGGCGGTGACCTCGAAGGTCTCCTCGAAGGCCTTCACGAACTCGTTGAGCTCGATGAGGGTGAGCTCCTTGAACTGCTCGATGAGCTCGTCGGTGCTGAGCTTCGCCATGATGGCGTTCCTTTCGGTCGGTGCTCGGCAGCGGCCCGGTGCGGGCCTGCCAGAAGCGGGGTGTGTGCTTGCGCTGCGTGGATCACGAGACCGGGGCGAGCCCCGGGCGCGGGATCAGGCGGCAGCGCCCTCCGATTCCTGCTTCTGACGCAGGGCATCGATGACGCGGGCGGCCTGGGCGGTGTTCGCGGTGAAGACGTAGGCAGCCTGGAAGAGCTTGGCCTTCATCGCGCCGGCCGCCTTGGCCAGCAGGACCTCGCGGGACTCGAGGTCCGCGAGCTTCGTGACCTCCGCGGCGGTCAGGGGGCGCCCGTCGAGGACACCGCCCTTGATGACCAGCGCGGGGTTCGCCTTGGCGAAGTCACGCAGACCCTTGGCTGCCTCGACCGGGTCCCCGGTGACGAAGGCGATGGCCGAAGGACCCTGCAGGTCGGCGTCGAGTCCCTCGACACCGGCCTCCTTGGCCGCGATAGCGGTCAGCGTGTTCTTCACCACGGCGTAGGTTGCGTTGCCGCTGAGCGACCGACGCAGCTGCTTGAGCTGCGCGACGGTGAGCCCGCGGTACTCGGTCAGCACGGCAGCGTTCGAGTCACGGAACTTCTCCGAGATCTCGGCGACTGCGGCTGCCTTGTCCGGCCTCGCCATGGCAATCCTTCCGGTGGTGGTACCACCGGCGTCCGTCCCGGAACGAGAAAGAGCCCCGCGCAGGCGCGGGGCTCGCAGTCGCACGCGCGGCGGGGCCGGGCGGACGTCGTCGATTCGCTACCTGCGCTGGCCTCCACCTCGTGGGCGGGACTTCGGTCCGTCACGTCCTGCAGACGGAGTCTGCGGGCAGCGCCGGACGACCGGCGGTCTTGGGTACACGCTCATCGTACGGGACGACGGCGCGTGCTCCAAACCGCGGCCCGTGCCGTCAGAGCACCAGCGGGCCGAAGCAGACCAGCGGTACCGGCTCGGGCTCGTCGGCGACCGCCCGGGCGAGCGCCGTCCCCGGCATGGCGCCGTCGCGCAGCTCGGCGTGGAGCGACGGCATGACGCGCGCCGCGACGTCGTCGCGCAGCGGGGCCACGCTCGCGATCACCGCGCGGGCGCCGAGCCGCAGCAGGACGCTCGTCAGGCCGAGCGACTCGCCGCCGATGCGCGGCGTCGAGAGCCCCACCTCGCACGCCGACAGCACGACGACCACGCCGTGCAGGTCGGTCCCGTCGAGCTCGTGCGCGAACAGCGGGCCGTCGGCGAGCCGCAGCGACGAGAACAACGGGTTGTCGGTCTCGTGCGTGCCGTGCGCGGCCAGGTGCACGACCCCCGCGGTGCGCAGCCCGTCGACGACGGCCTCGCACGTCGCCTCCTCCCCCGCGAGCGCCTCGGCTCCCTCCCAGACGGACGCGACGAGCTTCGCCTCGGCGCCCGAGAAGCGCAGGCCCGGTCCGGCGACGACGAGCGCCTCGTCCGCCCGGCGCACCGGCTCGCCGACGCGCAGGTCCACCCACGAGTTCGCCCACGTGCGGAGCCCGCGCCGCGAGGGCAGCGAGGCCCACGGCAGCGCGAGCAGCAGGTCGCGCGCGGCGACGTGGAGGTCGCCGCCCGCCTCGAGCGGGACGACGAGCGCGTCGTCGAGCGCGGCCAGCGTCCGGGACAGCGAGCCGACGGCGGCCTCGCGCATGGGGACCGGGATGAGCACGTTCGACAGGACCGCGAAGTCCGCGCGCGCACGGCGCACCTGCTCGGCGACCGCTGCGCGCGACGCGAGGCGCACGAGCCGAGAGCCCCGGGCGCTGACGCGGACGGCGAGCACGTCGTCGCCGTCCAGCATGAGGTCGGCCACGACCGCGTCGGACCCGGCGTCGGCCAGCATGGCGCGCAGCCGCCGCTCCGACGCGGGGACCGGGGCGGCGGCCCCTCCCCCGTGCTGCCAGGAGCGCCGTCGTGCGTCGTCCTGGAGGCGCCGCGCCGCCTGGAGGTGGTCCTGCCGGCGCGCGAGGCTGGCCGCGTCCGAGGGCGCTCCCAGCGCGCGGGCCGCCTCGACCTCGCGCCGGGCGGCGGCGAGGAGGTCCGCGAGGACCGGGTCCGCGGGCGGGCGCACGCGGCCTGTCCCGGCGAACGCCGCCCGGCCGCGCTCGACGGCGTCGAAGATCGTCCCGGGGCGCCGGGTGCGCAGCGCCGCCTCGACGTCGACGTTGCCGAGCCGCACGCCGTGCACCGCGGACGCCGTCACCGCGTCCACGGACCCCAGCCGCGCGCGGTGGTCCGCGAGCGCCGCCTGGCCCCGCCGCACGGCGCGGACGCCGGCACGCCGGTCGCCCGCCACGAACGCGAGCTGCGCGAGGACCGCCTCGTGCTGGAGCCGGACGGGGAGCGGCGCGCGGCCGAGCCGCGGGGGCACGGCCCGCAGGACCTCCTGCGCCCCGCGCACGTCGCCCGCGGACACGAGCCACTCGACGGCGAGGAGCTGCGCCGGGACCTTGATCCCGAGGCCCGAGACGCTGCCCAGGGTCTCGCCGTCGTGCGCGAGGTCGAGCGCCCAGGTCGCGTGCCGACGGGCGCGCGCCGGGCCCACGGGTGTCGCGCGGTGCTCCGTGAGCGCCGCCTGGAGCTCCGCGACGCGGGCGCGCAGCACCCAGGGCCTGTTGCCGAGGCGGTCGAACCGGCGCGACGCCGAGCGGGCGAGGCGCCGCGCCTCGGCGTACCGCCGCAGGCCGAGCACGACGCGCGACCGGACCAGCTCGACCTCCGCGAGGTCGCGCAGCATGCGGTAGCGGGAGAGGTGCTCGCGCGCCTCGCTCAGCGCCTCGTCCGCCTCCGTGAGCAGGCCGGCGTCGAGCAGCACCTGCGCGCGGTCGATGAGCCCGACGGCGGCGTGCCGGTCCGGCGCCTGCGCCGCGGCCTCGTCCATGGCGCGCAGGGCGACCGGCAGGTCGCCGCGCAGGTACTCCGCGTACCCGAGGTTGTGCCGGGCCTTGGACACCAGGAGCTGGTCCCCGAGCGCGGTGGCCCGGTGGACGGCGTCGTCGAGGTCGCGGCTCGCCCCCTCGGCGTCGCCCAGCTCGAGGCGCAGGGAGCCGAGGTTGAGCAGCAGGACGGCCGCGTCGAGGGGGCGCGCGTCGTCGATGACCTCGGCCGCCGCCTCCATCTCGTCCAGCGCGGCGGCGACGTCGCCGGTCCGCAGCCGCAGGAGCCCGCGCTGCGACCGTACGACGAGAGCCAGGTCGCGCCTGGCCAGCGCGGCGCCGCGCGCCTCGACCTCGGCGAGCCGTTCGTAGGCGCCGTCGACGTCGCCCGTCAGCTCGAACTCGGCGAGCGCGAGCCCCAGCAGGGCGCGCGCGGCCAGGTAGGCGTCGTCCCGGCTCGCGCCCTCGCCCACGGCGTCGACGTCCTGGACGATCTGCGCGAACGCGCGGCTCGCGCGCCGGTGCTGGCCGCGCGCGTTCACGGCCTGCGCAGCGGCCAGCCGGGCCTCGAGCACCTCCCGGCCGCTGCGCACCACCGCTCATCACCTCATGCGTCGTCACCCGGGGTCGGGACCAGACCCGTCGCCAGGGTAATGGACGGCCACAGCCAGGCGCAGCGGTCCGGCGCGCCCTGGCCGGGCTGCAGGACGCCCGGGTCCGTCGGGTCGTCGGCGATCCGCTCGAGCAGGGACGCCGCGAGCTCGCCCGCGAGGACGGGCGCCGCGAACGACGTCCCGCTCCACGTCGCGAACCCGCCCTGGAACCCCTCGGGGTCGATCGTGGCGCGGTATCCCGGGCCCCACAGCTCCTGCACGTGGCGCGAGGGCGCGACGGCGCCGTCGATCGTGCGCGGGATCGTGGACACGAGGGCCGCGCCCGGGCGGGTGCACGTGATCCAGGGGCCGTCGTTGCTGAAGAGCGACACCGTCCCGTCGGGGTTCTCCGCACCGACCGTGAGGACCGGCGGCTCGTCGAGGAGCAGCGTCACTCCCTCGAGCGGGACGGGCGGCTCCGCCTTCCTGTTGATCCGCGGGGCGAATGCCGCCGGGTAGGTCGGGCGGGTCTGGCCGTCGTTGCCCGACGACACGACGACGATGACCCCGTACCGGCGCAGCGCGCGGATGAGCGCTCCGAACGGGGCGTCGAAGTCCGCGTCCTCCGGGCGCTCGTGGTAGTACCCGAGAGAGAGCACGAGGACGTCGATCGGCGCGTAGCCGTCGCGACCGGCCAGGCCGAGCACGTGCCACAGGAGCACGCGGCGCAGCGTCCGCAGCAGGTCGCGCTCGGGCACGATGCCCGACCCGCCGTAGAGGCGCGGGGCGAGGATGACGGCGTCCGGGCAGAGCTGGTGCACGAGGCCCGCGATGAACGTCCCGTGGCCCGCGACCGGGTCGAGCGGACCGGTCAGGGGCGAGACGGACACGCCGCCGATCTCCGGGTCCTCGTACGGGTACTCCGTCGGCGGGAGGGTCGACAGCGGCTGACCGAGCAGCTCGGGGTCGCGCACGACGATCGTGCCGCGCGTCTCGAGGTCGTCGTCGAACCACGGGTGCTCGCCGACGCCGGTGTCGAGCACGGCGACGACGGGGCGACGGACGCCGTCGCCCGCGACCCACGGCGTGTCCCCCGCGGGCAGCGCACGGCGCGGCACGGGCCCGATCCAGCTCACGGGCGTGCGGCCGCCCGAGCCCGGCAGGGAGTACTCCGCGGTGCCCGCGAAGGGGTGCGGCTGCGTGTAGGGATGGGGCTGGGTGTACGGGTGCGGCTGCGTGTAGGGATGGGACTGGGTGTACGGGTGCGGCTGCGTGTACGGGAACGGCTGGGTGTACGGCTGGCCGCCGATGAACGGGGTCGGCGCGACCATGTGGTCGAGCGCGAGCCGCGGGCTGTGCCGGTCGTCCGGGCACAGTCGTCCGCTCAGCTCCTCGACGAGGCGCCAGGCGTCGGGGAGCTCCCCCTGCGTGTCGTCGCGGTAGCGCAGACGCACGGAGTAGCCGAACGTGCGGAGCAGGTCGGTCGTCGTCTCCGGGTCGAGGTCGGCCTCGCGCACGAGCTCGGCGTCGTCGATGCTCTCCTGCTGCACCTCCACGCGAAGGCGGAGGCGCTCGGCCGCGCGCTCGAGCCACCGCAGGGAGCGGTTCCCCTCGCGGTCGAACGGCGACTCGGGGATGAGGATCCGGTCGCCCACGTACCAGGTCGGGTGCGGGGACTGCTGCCCGGCGCGACGCTGCGCGGCGACCGGGTCGATCGTGCGGGTGCGCCACTGGAGCCGGCTCGGCCGGTCACCGAAGAAGCCGGGGTCCGCCGCGGCGGGGGGCTCAGGGGTCTCGCTCACGTGCTCCTCCTCGGGAGATGACGTTCGTCCGGTGCCGCGCGCGTCGTCGTCGACGGGCGGCCGCCCGCGCACCGCTGCGCGGGGAAGGGTTGCTGGTGGTGCTGCGGTCGGTGGGCCGCGGGCGTCGCCCGCGGCCCACCGGGTGCTAGAGCTCGACGACCGGCGTGCTCACGGCACCGCCGGCGCCGTCGGCGCGGCGGACCACGAGGCTCGCCGGGCCGCGGTCGACGGCCTCGAAGACGAAGCGGCCGTCGTCGTCGCTCGTCGTCTCGCTCACCACGCCGGGGCGGTGCAGCTCGACGCGCAGCGCCGTCGCGGGGGCGGCCCAGCCGTCGATGCGGATGCGGCCGTCGTCCGTCGGGGACAGCGAGATCATCACCGTGACGGACTCGGACGTGAACGTGATCGTGCGCGCCTCGACGGGCGGCGCGTCGCCGCGCACGGACGTCGCGGGGGCCTGGACGTACTCCAGCTCCATGACCTCGGCCTCGAGCCCGGCGAGCGTGATCGCGAAGAGCGACCGCTCGACGAGGCCGTCCGGGACGGGGTCGATCTCCTCGGCGATCCGCGCGAGGTCGGCCAGGAGGGCGAGGTCGACGGCGTCGAGCGGCTCGTCGGGGCTGTGCGTCGGCTCGGTGCTCATGATGCTTCCCACGGTTCCCCCTGGTCGTCGATGATGTCGCGCAGCTTGGCGAGGCAGCGGCCCCGCGTGGAGCCGATGCTCCCGACGGGCATGCCGATGGCGGCCGAGATGGCCTTGTAGTCCGGACGGTCGGCGAGCGACACGAGGTGCAAGAGCTGGCGGCAGCGTTCCGGCAGCCGGTCGAGCGCGGCCCAGAGGGAGCGGTCGCGCTCGTTGCGGAGCACCTCGACGTCCGGCGTCGGGTCGCCCGACGGGAGCTCGGGGACGCCCTCGTCGGTGTCGTCCGGGAGCTCGGTGCGCCGTCGGGCCTCGTCGCGGTGCTTGCGCACGGCCTCCCAGGCCGCGCGCTTGGCCGTGATGAGCAGCCACTTGAGGACGGCGTGCGGCTCCTTGATGGTCATCGCGTTGCGCACGAGCGCGACCCACACCGTCTGGACGAGGTCGTCGGCCTGCTCGCGCTCGACGCCCTGCGCGCGCACCGTGTGCCACAGGAGGGGGGACGCCTCGCGGACGAAGTCCCCGAGCGCCTCCGGGCGGCCGTCGCGGTACTCCAGGAGCGCGAACGCGCCCCGGTCCCCCAGGCTGAGGCCCGGTTCGCCGGTGTCGGCCACCTCGTCGGTCGTTCTGGTCATGGGGCGCACTGTCCTCGGCACGCTCGTCCGGTCAGGCATCAGCGGGGGGTCCCCGGAAGCGCCTGATTCTACGGCCGGGCCGGTGGGGTCGACAACCATCGTCACTGGTCACACCCCTCCCGGCTCGTGCGGTTGCGTCGCATCTCGTCCCTCCGGCACACGGGCGGGAGCGTCTGGTCGGCGCTCCTCCACCCGGACGAGAGGGGCGGACCGCCCGTCTGATACATCGCGGTCGGTTCCGTCCGGACCGGTCCCGGTCCGAGACCCGCACCGGCGGACCCGTCCGGATCGCGCACCGCTCCGAACCCGGGGCGACGCGCGGAGAGGCCGCGCGACCACCGAGCGGAGACCACCATGACCTCGTCCCCGAACCGCCTGCTCGCAGCCGTCTTCGGCACCGTCTACCTGCTGGTCGGCCTCGCCGGCTTCGTCGTGACGTCGGGGGTCGGCTTCGCCGCCACCGAGGGCCGCAACCTCCTGCTGTTCGAGGTGAACCCCCTGCACAACATCGTCCACCTCGGCATCGGGGCGGCGCTGCTGCTCGCGTCGCGCAGCGTCCGGGCCGCGCGCGGCACGAACGTCGCGATCGGCGCGGTGTACCTCCTCGTCGGCGTGGTGGGGCTGTTCCTCGTCGACACCGGCGCCAACATCATCGCGCTCAACGGCGCCGACAACGTGCTGCACCTCGCCAGCGCGCTGCTGCTCCTCGGCGTCGGGCTCGCCGCGGACCGCGAGGACGCGGGCCGCGCCGTCACGGCATGACGACGCTCGTCCCGACCCGCCGCGTCGGCGCCGCGCTCGCGCTGCTCGGCGCCGGGATCGTCGACCTCGGGCTCGTCCGGGGCGCGTTCCCGGCGCCGTCCGGCCTGCTCGCGCTGGCCACCGGGGCCGGGGAGCTCGTCGTCGCGCTCGTGCTCCTCGCCCGCGGACCGCGGCCCGGGCGCCCGACGGCGGTCCCGCGCCTCGGGATCGCCCTGCTCCTCGTCGCGACCGTCGCCGGAGTGGCCGTGCCCGTCGTGTCCGGCGTGCCGCTCTCCGCGGGTGCGGCCGCCGCGGCCGCCCTGCGGGTCGCGTCGGCGTGCGTCCTCGCCCGCCCGGCGCGCGTCCCCGCCGACGGCCCGCCGCCGCGCGCCGGGGCGCGGCTCGTCGCGCTGTTCTCGGTGTCCGTCGTGGTCGCCGCCGTCGCGACGTTCGGTCTCGGCGGGACCGACGCCGCGCGGCACGCCGTCCCGCACGGGTCCCACCTGCCCGCCCTGGGGCATCTGCCGGGTCACGGCCAGGCCCACGACGGCGGCCCCGGCACCGCGCCGTGAGCGCCCGACGGCGGCTGCGCCCGGAGCGGCGCCACGTCTTCCGGAGGGTACGAGTTCTCCCGTAACCGCGGGGCCCGAAGTTCCGGGGAATCCCTCATGCCGCGCGGCGGGCACCGGGCCTAGCGTCGGGAGCGACCCCTGCACCCACACCGCGGGTGCGGACCGGCGAGGCGCGACGACGCGCCCCGCCCGAGCACGAGGAGCACCTCCGTGAGAACAGTCCTCCCCGGCCGCACGCGCGGCCTCACCGGGCGCGCGCTGCGCGCCCTCGCCTCCGTCGTCGCCGCGGCGACCGTCGTCGCGGGCGGCGCGCTCGCGGCCGCGCCCGCGACCGCCGCGGCGCCGTCCGCCGCCCCCGCCGCCGCTCCCGTGAGCGCCGCCGCGCCGTCGGGCAGCACGCAGTGGCTCACCGGCTACTGGCACAACTTCGACAACGGCTCCGTGACGATGCGCCTGTCCGAGGTCCCCCAGGCGTACAACCTCGTGGCGATCGCGTTCGCGGACAACCTCGCCGGGACCCCCGGCGGCATCACCTTCAACCTCGCGAGCGCGGAGCTCGGCGGCTACACCGAGGCCCAGTTCAAGGCCGACGTCGCGGCCATCCGGGCCCAGGGCCGCAAGGTCGTCATCTCCGTGGGCGGCGAGAAGGGGAACGTCATCGTCTCGAACGCGACCGAGGCGAAGAACTTCGCCGACACCACGTACGCGCTCATGCAGAAGTACGGGTTCGACGGCGTCGACATCGACCTCGAGCACGGCATCAACGCCACGTACATGTCGAGCGCCCTCCACCAGCTCGCGGCGAAGGTCGGTCCGAGCCTGATCCTCACCATGGCGCCGCAGACGATCGACTACCAGGCGACGAGCATGGGGTACTACCAGCTCACCCTCGCGATCAAGGACATCCTCACGATCGTCAACACCCAGTACTACAACTCCGGCTCGATGATGGGCTGCAACCAGCAGGTCTACTCGCAGGGCACGGTCGACTTCCTCACCGCGCTCACCTGCATCCAGCTCGAGATGGGCCTGCGCCCCGACCAGGTGGGCATCGGCGTCCCGGCCGTGCCGCGCGCCGCGGGCGGCGGCTACCAGCCGCTCGCGAACGTCGTCAAGGCCGTCGACTGCCTCGAGGTCGGCACCGGCTGCGGCGCCTTCAAGCCCGCGAAGCCGTACGGCAAGATCGGCGGCGTCATGACCTGGTCGATCAACTGGGACAAGACCAACGGCTACCAGGTCGCGTCCGTGATCGGCGGCCGCCTCGCGAGCGGTCCGACCACGCCCACGGAGCCGACCAACCCCACCGAGCCCACCAACCCCACCAACCCGACGAACCCCACCAACCCCGGGACCTGCACCGCGACCGCGTGGTCGGCCTCCGCCGTCTACACCGGTGGCGCCCGCGTCTCCCACCAGGGCCGCACCTACGAGGCCAAGTGGTGGACCACCAACGAGAACCCCGCGCAGAGCGGGCAGTGGGGCGTCTGGAAGGACCTCGGCGCCTGCTGACCCGGCCGGCACGCCCTCGGGCGACCTGCTGAGACGACGACGGCGCGGCACCCTGGTCGGGTGCCGCGCCGTCGTGCGTGGTGCGGACGGAGGACCGTCCGCGGGGAGGACTGCCGTCAGGCGGCGTCGTCCTCGAGCAGCTTCGTCGTCTTGGACTGGTCCAGCGGGATGCCGGGGCCCATCGTCGTCGTCAGCGTGGCCTTGGTGATGTACCGGCCCTTCGAGGACGACGGCTTGAGACGCAGGACCTCTTCGAGGGCCGCCGCATAGTTCTCCACGAGCGCCTTCTCGTCGAACGAGACCTTGCCGATGATGAAGTGCAGGTTGCCGTGCTTGTCGACACGGAACTCGATCTTGCCGCCCTTGATGTCCGACACGGCCTTCGCCACGTCCATCGTCACGGTGCCGGTCTTCGGGTTCGGCATGAGACCACGGGGGCCCAGCACCTTGCCCAGACGACCGACCTTGCCCATGAGGTCCGGCGTCGCCACGGCGGCGTCGAAGTCGGTGTACCCGCCGGCGACCTTCTCGATCAGGTCGTCGCCGCCGACCTCGTCGGCACCGGCCGCACGGGCCTCCTCCGCCTTCGCCGCGTTCGCGAAGACGATGACGCGGGCGGTCTTGCCCGTGCCGTGGGGGAGGTTGACCGTGCCACGGACCATCTGGTCCGCCTTGCGCGGGTCGACACCGAGGCGGAACGCGACCTCGACGGTCGCGTCGTACTTCACGGTCGACGTCTCCTTGGCGAGACGGATCGCCTCGAGCGGCGAGTAGAGACGCTCGCGGTCGATCTTCTCCTCGGCGTTGCGGTACGCCTTGCTGCGCGTTGCCATCTGCTTCTCCTTCTGCAGTCGTGGTCAGCGGGTCCGCGCGGACCCTGCCACTGCCGCCCACGGTCGTGGACGGACACTTCCGATGTTGCCACGCTCGGCCCGATGCATGGTCTGCTCGGGCTGAGCGCCGCTCACGCTCCGGCAGGACTCGCTGGCGCTCGTCCTACCTCCGCGTTCGCTCTGCTCAGCCCTCGACCGTGATACCCATCGAGCGGGCCGTGCCGGCGATGATCTTCGACGCGGCGTCGAGGTCGTTCGCGTTGAGGTCCTCGAGCTTGGTCTGGGCGATCTCGCGCACCTGGTCCGCGGTGATCTTCGCGACCTTGGTGGTGTGCGGCGTCGCCGAGCCCTTCTGCACGCCCGCGGCCTTCTTGATGAGCTCCGCCGCCGGCGGGGTCTTCGTCACGAAGGTGAACGAGCGGTCCTCGTAGACCGTGATCTCGACGGGGATGACGTTGCCGCGCTGCGACTCGGTCGCCGCGTTGTAGGCCTTGCAGAACTCCATGATGTTCACACCGTGCTGACCGAGCGCGGGGCCGATCGGCGGCGCGGGCGTCGCCGCACCGGCCTGGATCTGGAGCTTGATGAGGCCGGAGACCTTCTTCTTGGGAGGCATGACTCTTCCCTGGCTTTCTTCTCGTGGGCCGACGCCGTGGGCGATGACCCGGTTGCAGTACTGCGCTCACGCGGGGCGGCTCGGGCCGCCCGCGCGTCAGATCTTGGCGACCTGGTTGAACGACAGCTCGACCGGGGTCTCCCGGCCGAAGATGGAGACGAGGACCTTGAGCTTCTGGTTCTCGACGTTGATCTCGGAGATCGTGGCGGGCAGCGTGTCGAACGGGCCGTCCGTGACGGTGACCGACTCGCCGACCGTGAAGTCGACCTCGACGGGAGCCTTCGCCGCGGCCTGCGCGGGCTTGCCGGCCTCCGGGGCGGGGGTGAGCATCGGCGCGAGCATCGAGAAGACCTCGTCGAGCGTCAGCGGCACCGGCTGGTGGGTGTGCCCGACGAAGCCGGTGACACCGGGCGTGTGGCGCACGGCGCCCCACGACTCGTCGGTGAGGTCCATACGCACGAGGACGTAGCCGGGGATGCGCACGCGTCGGACGATCTTCTTCTGCGCGTTCTTGATCTCGGCCACCTCCTCCATGGGGACCTCGATCTGGAAGATGTAGTCCTCCATGTTCAGGCTCTGGATGCGGTTCTCCAGGTTGGCCTTCACGCGGTTCTCGTAGCCCGCGTAGGAGTGGATGACGTACCAGTCGCCCGGCTGCGAGCGCAGCGTGCGCTTGAACTCTGCGACCGGGTCCTCGATGACGTCGCCGTCCTCGTCGGCCGGGCGGACCTCGTCGGCCTCGTCGTCGTCCGACGGCTCGTCGTCGTCCGACGCGTCGTCGGTCTCGTCAGCGGCGTCGTCCGTCGCGTCGTCGTCGGCCTCGTCAGCGGCGTCGAGGGCCTCGTCGGCTCCGTCGACCGCCGGGACGTCCGTGGTCTCGTCGACGTCGTCCTGGGCACCCTCGGGCTGCGTCGGGTCGACGTTCTCCGTCTGGTCCAGCGACTCCTGGGACACGAACGAACCTGCTTTCTCAACGAACTGCTCGAAGACTTCTTCTGGAAGCGCCGACGGCGCCCCGAGAGGCGCCGGCTGCCGTGCTGACCCGGCCTGGCCGGGGAAGGTCGTGCGCTAGCCGAAGACCCACCGGACGGCCTGGCCGATCCCCAGGTCGAGGACGGTCACGAACGCCATGACCACGACCACGAAGACCAGGACCACCGTCGTGTAGGTGATGAGCTCGGACCGCGTCGGCGTGACGACCTTGCGGAGCTCGGCGACCACCTGGCGCACGAACAGGGCGATGCGCGCGAAGACGTTGGGCTTCTTGTCCGCGGACGGACCGCCCTTCTTCTTCACCTCGTCGGCGCGTGCACCGCCTGCGCCCACGGCCTCTGACGGCGATTCGCTCACTCGATCTTCCCCATCGCTCACGTACGGGACCTGCTCGAACCCTCGGTGCGACCCGGTGTCGGGCCGCGCGCGGATCCCGGGAAGGTCCCGCGAGAGCCACGCCGTGCAGGGTAGACAGGACTCGAACCTGCAACCTGCGGTTTTGGAGACCGCTGCGCTACCAATTGCGCCACTACCCTTCGTGCCGACGGCGCCCCGCGCGGCCCCGCTCCCTGGACGAAAGTCGTCTCACGGGCGCGGACCAGCGTGGCGGGCGTCAACCACCGAGGGATCACTGTACGCGACGCGGCGCCCCTGGTCGAACCACCGTCCACCGATCGGTGGACACGAGGTCCGGACGAACGGGCGTCGCGGGCCGGGGCCCCGCGCCGACACGCTGGTCCCATGACGACGACACCCCTCCCCGCCGGCCCCCGCGGCGCCGGCTCCGGCCCCGGCGCCGGGCAGAGCGGACCGGCCGTGGACGTGCGCGGCCTGCGCAAGCGCTACGGCCCCAAGCAGGCCGTGGACGGCATCGACCTGCGCGTCGAGCGCGGCGAGATCTTCGCGGTCCTCGGCCCCAACGGCGCCGGGAAGACCACCACGGTCGAGATCCTCGAGGGCTTCCGCCGCCGGGACGCGGGCGAGGTCCGCGTGCTCGGCGAGGACCCCCAGACCGCGGGCCGAGCCTGGCGCTCGCGCCTCGGCGTCGTCCTCCAGGACTCGCGCGACCAGGCCGAGCTCACGGTCGCCGAGCTCGTCCGGCACTTCGCGACGTTCTACCCGACGCCGCGGGACCCCGACGAGGTGATCGACGCCGTCGGGCTGCGGGAGAGGGCCCGCACGCGCACGCGCCAGCTCTCCGGCGGGCAGCGCCGACGGCTCGACGTCGCGCTGGGGATCGTCGGCCGGCCGGAGCTGCTGTTCCTCGACGAGCCCACGACGGGGTTCGACCCCCAGGCCCGCCGCGCGTTCTGGGCGCTCGTCCGGTCGCTGCGCGAGGACGGCACGACGATCCTGCTCACCACGCACTACCTCGACGAGGCGGCCTACCTGGCCGACCGCGCGGCCGTCGTGCGGTCGGGGCAGGTCGTCGCGCTCGACGCGCCCGACCGCCTCGGGGGCGCGGAGGCGCGCCGTCCCGTCGTGCGGTGGCTCGACGGCGGCACCCGGCGCTCCGAGCGCACGGACTCCCCCACCGCGGTCGTCGCGGCGCTCGCCGCGCAGTACCCCGACGGCGAGGTCCCCGGGCTCGAGGTGACGCGCCCGAGCCTCGAGGACGTCTACCTCGAGCTCATCGGCGAGCCGGTCGCGTCGAGCGACCCGGCCCCCGACCCGGACCGGCCCGGCGCACCCGCCGCGGCCCGCACGCCCGACGACGCGACCGTCGTCGTCCCCGAGGAGGCCCGACCGTGACCGTCGCCCCGACCACGCGCGCACCGCGCGCCGCCCTGCCCGGGCCCGCCCGCCTCGGCGTCGAGCGCACGCGCGCCGAGCTGCGCGGGTTCTTCCGCGAGCGCGACGCGGTCGTCTTCATCTTCACGTACCCGCTCATCATGCTCGCGATCTTCGCGACCGTGTTCGACGGGCAGGACCAGGGCGACGCGGGCTACTCCGTGCCCTTCGCGCAGTACTTCCTGCCGGGGATGATCGCGACGGGCGTCATGCTCACGAGCTTCCAGTCGCTCGCGATCTCGATCGCGGTCGAGCGCGACGACGGCGCGCTCAAGCGCCTGCGCGCGACCCCGCTGCCCGCGTCGGCGTACTTCTACGGCAAGGTGGGCCTGGTCCTCGCGACCTCGATCGTGCAGACGGCGCTCCTGCTGCTCCTCGCGGCCGTCGTGTACGACGTCCCGATGCCCTGGGACATGCCCGACGCCGCGACCCGGCTCACGACGTTCGCGTGGGTGTTCGTGCTCGGGTGCGCCGCGGGCGCCGTGTGCGGGGTCGCGTTCTCGTCGCTGCCGCGCTCGGGCCGGTCCGCGACGGCGGTCGTCACGCCCGTCGTGCTCGTGCTGCAGTTCATCTCCGGGGTCTTCTTCGCGTTCTTCGCGCTGCCCGCGTGGATGCAGACCGTCGCCTCGGTGTTCCCGCTCAAGTGGATGGCGCAGGGCATGCGCTCGGTCTTCCTCCCCGAGCAGGCCGCGGCGCTCGAGCCGTCCGGGTCGTGGCAGCACGGCGCGACCGCTGCTGTACTGGTCGCATGGCTGGTCCTGGGGCTCGTGGTGGGCGCGCGGTCGTTCCGGTGGCGGCGCCGTGACGACGGCTGACCCGCCGTCGCCCGCGGGCGGGCTCCCGGCAGCCGGGGACCGGGCCGGGGGCGAGGACGGGGCCGGGGACGGTGCGGCCACGGCCCAGCTCGACGGCACGTGGGCGCGCGACGTGCGCTGGTGGGACGTGGCGTTCTACGTCATCGTCGTGCTCAGCGCGCTCGCGCTGCTCACCGCGGGCGTCGCCGGCACGGCCCTGCTCGTGTCGCTCGCCGCGCTCGGGACGATCCTCCTGGCCTACCTCGCGTGGGGGCGGCGCGCGGCCCGCACGCGCGCCCAGGTGCCGGCGCACCTCTACCTCGTCGTCGCGATCGCCGGGACGCTCGTCGTCGTCGGGCAGGACGCGCTCGGCACGCTGCTGCTGTTCGCCGTCTTCACGCAGATCTGGATGCTCTCGGAGCACCTCTGGGCGCAGGTCGTGCTGTGCGTCGTGCTCGCGGCGGGCACCGCGCTCGCGCTCGCGTTCGACCCGGCGACGGGGCGCGTCGAGCCCGACGAGCTCGCGAGCGCCGCGCCGCAGATGGGCGTCGCGCTCGCGTTCGCGCTGAGCCTCGGGCTGTGGACGGCGCACACGATGCGGCAGTCGGAGCGGCACGCGCGCCTCGTCGACGCGCTGCGCGCGACGCAGGCCGAGCTCGCGCGCTCGCACCACGAGGCGGGCGTGCTCGCGGAGCGCGAGCGGGTCGCCCAGGAGATCCACGACACGCTCGCCCAGGGGTTCACGAGCGTCGTCATGCTGGCGCAGGCCGCGGGCGCCGACCTGGACCGGGGCGCCCCGGACGCGGCGCGCGAGCGCCTCGCGCTCGTCGAGTCGACGGCGCGCGACAACCTCGCCGAGGCCCGCGCGCTGGTCGCGGCCTCCGCGCCGGCCCCGCTGCAGGGCAGCACGCTCGGGGAGGCGCTGCGCCGCCTCGCGACGCGCTTCACCGAGGAGACGGGGACGCGCACGGAGCTCGCGGCCGACGACGTCCCGGGGCTGTCGAGCGCCGAGGAGGTGGTCCTGCTGCGCTCGGCCCAGGAGGCGCTGACGAACGTGCGGCGCCACGCCGGGGCGGGCGCGGTGCGGGTCGTGCTGCGCCGCGACGCGGACGGGACCCTCCTGGAGGTGTGCGACGACGGTCGCGGGCTGCCCGCCGACGCGGCCGAGGGCTACGGTCTGCGAGGCATGCGCGAGCGCGTCGCCGCGGAGGGCGGCAGCCTCGAGGTCGGGCCCGCGCCGGGCGGGGGCACGCGCGTCGCGGTGCGGCTGCCCGCGACGGGCGTGGGCACGGGCCGGACGGCCCCGACGAGGCGAGGAGCGGTGCGGTGACGAGGACGACGGGCCGGGACGGCGCGGTGCGGGTGCTCGTGGTCGACGATCACCCGGTCGTGCGCTCGGGCATCGTGGGGATGCTGGCCGCCGAGCCCGACCTCGCGGTGGTCGGGGAGGCGGGCGACGGCGTGCAGGCGGTGGAGCTCGCGCGCGAGCTGGCGCCCGACGTCGTGCTCATGGACCTGCGGATGCCCGTGCTCGACGGCGTGGGCGCGACCGCGGCGATCCTCGGTGCACCGGGCCGTGGGCGCAGGGCGGCGGGGCCGCGCGTCGTCGTGCTGACGACCTACGAGACCGACGCCGACATCCTGCGGGCCGTCGAGGCGGGCGCCACCGGCTACCTGCTCAAGGACACGCCGCGCGAGGAGCTCGTCGCGGGCGTGCGCGCCGCGGCGCGGGGGCAGACGGTGCTGGCGCCGAGCGTCGCGACGCGGCTCGTGACGTCGGTGCGCGGGACGGAGCGGCTCACGGACCGGGAGGTCGAGGTGCTGCGGCTCGTGGCCCGGGGGCTGTCGAACGCGGCCGTCGGGCGCGAACTGTTCATCGCCGAGGCGACCGTGAAGACGCACCTCCTGCGGGCGTTCGCCAAGCTCGGCGTGGACGACCGCACCGCCGCCGTGACGGTCGCGATGCAGCGCGGGTTCCTCCCCGGGGCGTGACGCGCGCGGGCGCCGTCGGCACCCCGACCTGCGGCGGGACCTGCGCCGCAGTCGTCCCGCGCCCGACGGCGGGCGCCGGGCGCTCGTGACAGACTCCCGCTGTGCGAGACCTGGCGACGCTCCCGAAGGCCCACCTGCACCTGCACTTCACGGGGTCCATGCGGCCCGACACGTTGCGCGACCTCGCCGCGCAGTACGGCGTGCGGCTCCCCCACGCGCTCGTCGACGGCGACCCGCTGCGCCTGCCGCCCACCGAGCGCGGCTGGTTCCGGTTCCAGCGCCTGTACGACGCGGCGCGCGCGTGCGTGCGGTCCGAGGCCGACATGCGGCGCATCGTGCTCGAGGCGGCGCAGGACGACGCCGCGGAGGGGTCGGGGCGACTCGAGATCCAGGTGGACCCGACGTCCTACGCGCCGTTCGTCGGGGGCATCACCCCGGCCGTGGAGATCGTGCTCGACGCCGCCCGGTCCGCGAGCGCCGCGACGGGGACGGAGGTCGCGGTGGTCGTCGCGGCGTCGCGCACGCGGCACCCGCTCGACGCGCGGACCCTCGCGCGGCTCGCGGCGCAGTACGCGGGCGAGGGCGCGGGCGAGGTCGTGGGGTTCGGTCTGAGCAACGACGAGCGGCGCGGGGACACGGCCGAGTTCGCGCGCGCGTTCGCGATCGCGCGACGGGCGGGGCTCGCGTCGGTGCCCCACGGCGGCGAGCTCTTGGGCCCCGGCCACGTGCACGAGGTCGTGCGCGAGCTGGTCCCGGACCGCCTGGGCCACGGGGTGCGGTCGGCGGAGGACCGGCGCGTCCTCGACGACGTGGTGGACCGGGGGATCGCGCTCGAGGTGTGCCCGGCGTCGAACGTCTCGCTCGGCGTCTACGAGGAGGCGGGGCAGGTCCCGCTCGGCGCGCTCGTCGACGCGGGCGCGCAGGTCGCGCTCGGGGCGGACGACCCGCTGCTGTTCGGGTCCCGGCTCGTCGGGCAGTACGAGACGGCGCGGCGCGAGCACGGGTTCTCCGACGCGGAGCTCGCCGACCTCGCGCGGTCGTCGATCCGGGCGAGCCGGGCGTCGTCGGGCACCAAGCGACGGCTGCTCGCGGGCGTGGACGACTGGCTCGCGGCGGGCTGACGCCCGCGTGCGCGCGGGCCGCCGGAGATCGGCGGACCGCCGCGTGGGGTCACGCGCGCGTCGCGACGACGAAGACGCGACGGAACGGCAGGAGCGTGCCTGCGCCGCGCTCCGGGTACGCGTCCCGCAGCGCGGCGGCGTACTGCACGACGAACGCGTCGCGCAGGTCGTCGGGGAGGGCCTGGAGCACCGGACGGGCGCCCGTCGCGGAGACCCAGCGCAGCACGGGGTCCGGGCCGTGGAGCACGTGGACGTACGTCGTCTCCCAGGCGTCGACGGCCCAGCCGAGCGTGGTGAGCGCGTCGAGGTAGACCTCGGGGTCGTGCGCCGCGGGGCGCTCGACGCCCGCGGCGTGCGCCGCGTACGGGGGTCGGGCGGCGAGCTCGCGCAGGAGCCGGTGGCTCGGCGCGTCGTGGTTGCCGGGGACGGAGAACGCGAGCGCGCCGTCCGGGGCGACGTGGTCGGCGAGCCGGGAGAGCTGGTCGAGGTGACCGGGCACCCACTGGAGCGTCGCGTTGCTCACGACGACGTCGGCGGGCGCGGGCGGCGCCCACGAGCGCACGTCCGCGAGCTCGTACCGCACCCAGGCGGCGGACGCGTCGCGCCGGGCGGTGGCCACCATGGCCGGCGACGCGTCGATCCCGGTGATCGCGGCGTCGGGCCAGCGTGCGTGCAGGAGCGGGGTCAGGTGGCCGGGGCCGGACCCGAGGTCGACGACCGTGCGCGCGTCGACGGGGACGCGTGCCACGAGGTCGGCCATCGGGCGCGTGCGCTCGTCGGCGTGGCGGAGGTAGAGGGCAGGGTCCCAGTCGCGTGGCATGACGGCTCCGTCCGGTCGCAGTATCTAGACGTCAACAATCTTGACATCAAGATACACACGTCCTCCCGGCTCGTCGCGCGGACTCTCATGTGCGTCTCATCCGGCTCTCCGATACTGGGTCCATGACTCGCCGGACCGTCGCGTGGCTCGTGGGGGCGCTCGTGCTCGTCCTCGCCGGCGCCGCCACGGCGGGCGCGCTCGCCGCGCGGCCGCAGGACCGCGACGTCGGCGTGGCCGTCGTCGTGACGCCCGCTCCCCCGGCCGCGACCCCGACGACCCCGGCCCCCACGCCCAGCCCGACCGACGACGACGGCGACGGTGACGGTGACGGTGACGACCCGGACGACGACCGCGTCACGCCCGCCCCGCCGTCGAGCGACGACGACCGGGACGACGACTCGGGTGACGACTCGGGCGACGACCCCGACGACGACGCGACCGACGACCAGGACGACGACCGTGACGGCCCCGACCGGGGCGACGGGTGAGGCGCCGGGCGCGTGGCGCGGGGCTCACGGTCCGCACCCGGATGCTCGCGGCGTTCCTCGGCCTGTCCGCCCTCGCGCTGCTCCTCGCGGGCGGCGCGGCGTGGTTCCTGCAGCGCGGCCAGCTCGACGCGCGCATCGACGAGAGCCTCGTGCGGAGCGCGAACGAGCTCCGGCGGATCGCGGGCTCCGGCGTGAACCCCGTGACGGGCGAGCCGTTCCGGTCCGCCGAGGACGTCGTCGTCGCGTCGATCCAGCTCACCGTGCCCGCCCAGAACGAGGGCGTGCTCGGGCTGCGCGAGGGTCGCACGCCGCTCGTGTCGCAGCAGGACGTGCGCCTGCGCCTCGAGGAGGACGCCGAGCTCGTCGCCGCGCTGTCGCCGCTCGTGGCGGGCGACCACGTGGTGCTGCGCTCGGTCGGGACGGCGACCGCGGACTACCGCGCGCTCGTCGCACCTGTGCGCGCGACCGGGGCGGACGGCGCCGGGCCCCCCGCGGCGCTCGTCCTCGCCTACGACCGCTCGGCGGAGCACGCCGAGTTCGCCCAGGTCTTCCGCACGTACGCCGTCGTCGCGCTCGGCGCGCTCGTGCTCATCGGCGTCGTCGGCTGGGTCGTGGCCGGCCGGCTCCTGCTCCCGATCCGCACGCTCTCGCGCACCGCGCAACGCATCGGCGAGACCGACCTCTCCGCGCGGATCCCGGTCACGGGCAACGACGACCTCTCCGACCTGTCCCGCACCGTGAACGGCATGCTCGACCGGCTCGAGGGCGCGTTCGACTCGCAGCGCCGGCTCATCGACGACGTCGGGCACGAGCTGCGCACGCCCCTCACCGTGGTGCGAGGCCACCTCGAGCTCATGGACCCCCACGACGCGACCGACGCGACCGAGACGCGCGACCTCGCGCTCGACGAGCTCGACCGCATGAACCGCCTCGTGGACGACCTCGTGACGCTCGCGACCGCCGGGCGCCCGGACTTCGTGCGCCCGCTCGACACGGACCTCGGGCGCCTGCTCGACGACGTCCACGACAAGGTCCGCACGCTCGGCGACCGGCGGTGGCTCGTCGACGCGCGCGCGGACGTCGCGGTGCGGGCCGACGCGCAGCGCCTCACGCAGGCGCTCCTCCAGCTCGCGGCCAACGCGGTGAAGTTCTCGGCGCCCGGGTCGGCCGTCGCGCTCGGCTCGGCCGTGTCCGACGACGGCGCGCGCGTGCGCGTCTGGGTCCGCGACGAGGGCGTCGGGATCGCCCCCGAGCAGCAGGAACGGATCTTCGAGCGGTTCGCGCAGGCGACGACACCCGGTGTGGCGCACCCCGAGGGCGCCGGGCTGGGGCTCGCGATCGTCGCCGCGATCGCCGACGGCCACGGCGGCCGCGTCCACGTCGCCTCGACGCCAGGCGTCGGGTCGACGTTCACGCTCGACCTGCCGCTCGTGCCGGTCCCCGGGCAGGCCCCCGGGCCGACCGGTGACGCGGTAGCCCCGTACGGGGCGACCGCGCCGACCGCACCCACGGCGCCGTCCGCCGCGACCCCCGAGCTGCCGCCCGACACGCCGGACGCGCAGCCGACCAGCCCGGGGTCGGGCTCCGAGACCCGCACCCCGACCGGCAGCCGGAGCGGCACCGAGAACGACACCCAGAGCAGCACCGAGTCCGGCGCCGAGACCGGCACCGACCACGACGGAAGGACCACCCGGTGAGCCAGATCCTCGTCGCCGAGGACGAGACCCGCATCGCGTCGTTCGTGGCCAAGGGGCTGCGCGCCGCGGGCTACGCGAGCACCACGGTCGCGACGGGCCGCGAGGCGTTCGACCTCGCGAGCAGCGGCGACTTCGCGCTCCTCGTGCTCGACCTCGGCCTGCCGGACCAGGACGGCTTCACCGTGCTGCGCCGGCTGCGGGAGACCGGGAACGCGATCCCCGTCATCATCCTCACGGCGCGCACGTCGGTCACGGACACCGTCGCCGGGCTCGAGGGCGGCGCCGACGACTACATGGCCAAGCCGTTCCGCTTCGAGGAGCTCCTCGCGCGCATCCGGCTCCGGCTGCGCAGCGAGCCCGCGGGCGAGGTCACGGTGCTCACGCACGGCGCGCTGAGCCTGGACCTGCGCACTCGGCGGGCCCGGACGTCGGACCGCGAGGTCGACCTCTCCGCGCGCGAGTTCGCGCTCGCCGAGGCGTTCCTGCGCAACCCCGGGCAGGTCCTCAGCCGCGAGCAGCTCCTGTCGCGCGTGTGGGGGTACGACTTCGACCCCGGCTCCAACGTCGTCGACGTGTACGTGCGGTACCTGCGCAACAAGCTCGGCGCGGAGCACTTCGTCACCGTGCGCGGGATGGGCTACCGCCTCGCGGACGCGCCACGGCGCTCCTGAACCGACGACGACGCCCGCCCCGGAGGCCGGGGCGGGCGTCGTGCGGGCGCGGGCGGCGAGGCCCGGGCCCGGTCAGGTCGCGGACTGCGGCGACGGCGGGGTCACCGGGCTGGCCGGCGTGCTCGCCGTCTGCGCGGTGCCCGCCGTGTCGGCCGTCGGGGCGGTGCTCGCGGTGTTCGCCGTCTGGCTCGTCACGGCGGAGGCCGCCGTCGTGGGCGACGCGGACGTGTTCGCGGAGCCCGCGGTGACCGTCGTGATCGACGTCCCGTTCTGGACGTCCGTCGGGCTCGGGGTGGCCGACGCGGTCGCCGCGGCCGTCGCGGCGTCGGACGTCGTCACCTCGACCGACGGGGAGACGACCGCCTCGTCGGGGGCGTCGAGCGCGCCCTGGGCGGCGGCCATCGTGGCCCCGAGACCGACCGCCCCGAGCGCCCCGGTGACGATCCATGCGCTGCGTGCCTTCATGGTGCTTCTCCTTCGTCCGATGGTGCGCACGACCCCTCGGCCGTGCAGGTCTCGAGCCTCCCGCTCACGCGTGAGAGGCCGAGGAGGTCGTCATGAGAGTGCTCTCAGGAACCGGCAGCAGCCCGTCGGCGACCGCGAGCCAGGCCTCCGCGAGCTCGCGCGAGCCCGCGCCCGGCACGAGGGACAGCACGACACCCGCGGCCCGGGCGCGCAGGCCCACCAGGTCGACGGCGGTCCCGAACACCGCGAGGCACCGCTCGACGAGCCCGCCCACGCCCCCGTACACGGTCGGCGCGAGCGCGGGCAGGACGGCGAGGTGCCCGACGAGGCACGCGAGGTCGTCCACGCGGTGGCCCGGCCCGAGCGTGTCCACGTCGAGCAGCGCGGCCACGCGCGGCCGCGCCGTCGCCCCCGGGACGTCGTCGGCGTCCGCGGCGGCGGCGAGCAGGACGTTCGCCTCGTAGAAGTCGCCGTGCGTCGCGACGACAGGGCCCGGGTCGCGCGTCGCGACCGCGTCCCCGACGGCGCGCGCCACGCGCCGCACCCGCTCGGCGTCGAGGCCGTGGACCGCGAGCGCCGACGTCGCGTAGTGCTCGACGCGCTCCGCCCACGCGGGCCGACGGCGCAGCGTCGTCGCGCGCTCCGGCAGCGCGTCGAGCGCACGGAGCAGCTCGCGCGGGTCGATCGCGTCGGGCTGCGCGGCCGGCCCCGACGCCGCGAGGTGCTGCGCGAGCGACGGGCCGCGCGCCTCCTCGAGGACCACGAGGCCGTCGTCGTCCCGGGCGAGGCACCGCGGGGCGCGCACGGCCCCGTCCTGGAGGAGGTCGTGGCGGCGCGCGAGCGCGCGCGCCCGGCCGGGCCGGACGACCTTGACGTAGAGCGTGCGGGAGGGCGTCCGGACGCGGAGCACCGCGCGCCGCAGCGGCCGGTAGGCGACCATCGCCACGGACTCGACGGACTCGCCCGGGGCGAGCACGCCCGCGTCGTCCAGGCGGCGCGTGAGCCCGGGTGCGTCGCACGCCGCGGCGAGCGCGGGCAGCGCCGGGTCGGCCGGGTGCCGCCACACGTGCACGACGCGCGGCCCGTCCTCCAGGCGCGCGACGCCCGGCCCGACGGCGTCGGGCGGCAGGGGCGCCGTCGTGGCGAGCAGGTACGCGGTCGCGTCGACGGTCGCCACCGCCCCGCCGGGCCGCGCCGGGAGCGTGCGGCGCGCGACGACGTCGTACCCGACGGTGACCTCCGCGCCGGGGCGCGCGTGCACCTGGTGCACGCGCCACGTGCCGAGCGCGGCGCCGTCGGCCCCGAGCGCCGCGTCGAGGAGGCCGCCCGCGTCGGGACCGGTGAGCAGGTCGAGCCAGGCGCGCTGGTCGGGGACGGCGGGGGCGATCGTCATGCGCCCAGGGCACCGTGCGCGCGTGGAACGGGGGTGAGAGCGCGATGAGAGTCCTCTCATCGAGTCCGCACCAGGCCGCCCGGCCACCCTTGACCCGCGGGCGGGTCCGTGGGAATGTACCGATGTGTTGATACAAAGTGTCTCCGAGGAGCCGGACTGGGTCGATCTGTTCTTCCCCGCCGCGTACGACCTGCTGTGGAGCGTCGTCGCCCTCGCCGCGCTCGCGGGCGTCGGCGCCCTCGTCGTGCTCGCCGTGCGTGCGCTGACGCGCGAGCCGGCGCCCGCCCTGCACGGGCTCGCGGACGGCGACCCGGTGCGGCGCGCCGCCCGACGGCACGCGACGACCGTCAGCGTCGCCGCGGCGACCGCCGCCGCGCTCGTGGGCGCCGTTCTCGTGCAGGCCGTGACGACCGCCGTCGGCGGCCTCGCGGAGGGCGTGCTCGTGGGGCTCTCCCCCGCGCTCGTCGGCCTGGCGTTCCTCGGGGCGCACGCCGTCGGCGAGCGCACCTGGCCGCGCCAGCGCACGGCGGTCCGGGCGGCCACGCTGCGCCCGCGCACGGTGTCCGACGTCGCGCCGCGCGGCCTGCGCCGCCTCACCTGGGCCCTCGGCGCCCTCGTGCTCGTGCTCACCGTCGTCGGTGGCCTCACCGCCGGGGCGGACGGGCGGTCCGTGACGCGCGTGCTGGGCGACGTCACGTCCACAGCCGGCCCCTACCCCGGGTGGTTCTACGGCGCGTGGCTCGCCGCCGGCGGGGTGCTGCTCGTGGCCGGCGCGGAGGGCGTGCTCCGGCTGGTCGCGCGCCGCCCCGCCGTCCCGCGCGTCGAGCCCGGGTGGGACCTCGCGCTGCGCCGCGCGTCCGCGCACCGCGTCCTGCGCGGCACCCAGCTCGCGCTCGGGCTCACCGCGGCCGGCACGCTCGCCTACGGCGCGAACGCCGCCGCCCGGGCGGGCTACCCCGGGGCGGTCGTGCTCGTGGTCGTCGCCGTCGGGATCGCCCTCGTGGCGGTCGCCGTCGGCGTGCGTCCCGCCCCCGACCCCGACGCGGAGGTCGCCGCCCCGGCGTCCGCGTTGCACGGGCGTCGCGATGGGTGAGCTGCGCGTCGAGATCGACCTGCGCACCGGCCTCGCCCCGTACGAGCAGATCCGGAGCCAGGTCGTCGCGCACGTCGCGGCCGGGCGGCTGCGCGTCGGGGACCGCCTCCCCACGATCCGTGCGCTCGCGACCGACCTGGGTCTCGCCCCCGGGACGGTGGCCCGCGCGTATCGGGAGCTCGAGGCGGCCGGAGTCGTCACGACGCGTCGTCGGGCCGGGACGGTCGTCGCCGACGGCGTCTCCCCCACGGACGTCGCCGCGCGCCACGCCGCGCACGAGCTCGTGCGCACCGGCCGCGAGGCCGGGCTGTCGGACGACGCGATCGTCGACGTCCTGCGCGGCGCGCTGCTCGACGCGCACCGCCCGGACCGGGGCGCGCCGCACTGACCACCGGCACCGACCGGCACGGACCACCGGCGAGCGGCACCGACCGACGTCATGGACCGTGCGTCACGACCGGGTCACGATCCGCCGAGAACCGGTGCCGTCGTCCGACCGGGCGCGGCGGACGGCGCATGATGGACCATCGCGGCGTCGCCGCGGCAGACGAAGGGGGACCAGGTGGAGCAGGGAACCGTCCGCTCGACCGTGACCGCACCCGCGCGAGGCGCGCGACCGACGTCGGGGCCGCGCCGTCGCGGGCCCGTCCGGCGTGCGGTCGCGCGCGCCGTCGTGCCCGCGCTCGCCGCCGCGCTGGCCCTCGCGGGCTGCCAGGCGGGCGTGCCGGACATGGAGCCCGGGCGGACGCCGTCGGCCGCCGAGAGCCCGGCCTCGCCGGAGCCGACGAGCCCGAGTCCGTCCGCGCCCACCACGACCCCGGAGCCCACCCCCACCGAGACGCCCGAGCCCGAGCCGACGCCCACCGAGACGCCTGAGCCCAGCACGCCGCCGCCCGCCGCCGAGCCCACGCCGGAGCCGACGCCCGAGGCCCCGCCGGAGCCGGTCGAGCTCGCGCGCGGGGCGACCGGCGAGCGGGTGGTCGCCCTCCAGCAGCGCCTCGCCGACCTCGGCTACTTCATCGGCGCGCCCGACGGCGACTTCGGCGGCGGAACGCAGCAGGCCGTGTGGGCCCTGCAGAAGGCGGCGGGCCTCTCGCGCGACGGCGTCGTCGGGCCCGCGACCCAGGCCGCGCTCGACGAGGGTGTCACGCCGCAGCCGCGCAGCGGATCGGGCAAGGTCGTCGAGATCGACCTCGACCGTCAGCTCCTGCTCGCCGTCGAGGACGGTCGCGTCGTCACGGTGGTCAACGCGTCGTCCGGGAACGGCGAGTCGTACGAGGCGAAGGGGCGCACCTACCGCGCGAGCACGCCGCGCGGCACGTTCCAGGTGGGCCGGCAGGTCGACGGGAACCACTCGTCCAGCCTCGAGCTCGGCGACATGTGGCGCCCCAAGTTCTTCACCGGCGGGATCGCGGTGCACGGCTCGGGGTCGATCCCGCCGTGGCCCGCGTCGCACGGGTGCGTCCGCGTCGCGAACTCGGCGATGAACTGGCTCTGGGACACCTGGCGCGCCGACCCCGGCACCACGGTCCTCGTCTACTGAGCCCCGCGCGTCGGGCGGGTCAGAGCGCGACGCCGACGAGCACCGGCTCCGGCACGAGCTCGACGCCGAACGCCTCGACGACGCCGTCGCGCACCGCGCGCGCGAGCTCGACGACGTCCTCCGCGCTCGCCCCGCCGCGGTTCGTCAGCGCGAGCGTGTGCTTCGTCGACAGCCGCGCGAGGCTCGACGGGCCGTGCACGCCGAACCCCTTGGTGAAGCCCGCGTGCTCGATGAGCCACGCGGCCGACGTCTTCACGAGCGTCGGGTCGATCTCGCCGAGGCTCGGGCCGGTGGTCCGGGTCGGCGTCGCCGTGCGGACCGGGTACCGCGGGGCCTCGGCCGGGAGCAGGTCCGCCTGCTCGGCCGGGACGACGGGGTTCGTGAAGAACGACCCGGCGCTCCAACGGTCGTGGTCGGGCCCCGCCGCGGGGTCGACGTCGGGGCCGACGCCGTCGAGCAGCATGCCCTTGCGCGCGCGCAGAGCGAGCACCGCGGCGCGCACGTCCGCGCTCGGCGCGCGGTCCCCGACCTGGACGCCGAGCGTGCGTGCCAGCTCGGGGTACGCGACCGGCGCCGACAACGACCCGAGCCGCGCCTGGAAGCCCACGTCGAGCACGACGTAGCGGGGCGACGGGTACCAGGGGCCGTCGTCGTCGGACCCGGCGCCGGCGTCCACGTGCATGCTGCGCTTGAGCAGCGACGTCCGGTAGCCGAACGCGAGCTCGCCCAGGGCGAGCGTGCGCACCCGCGAGCGCGCGCGGTCCCAGACCCGCACGGTCGAGACCACGCCCGCGACGTCCTGCCCGTACGCGCCGATGTTCTGGACCGGCGCCGCGCCCACGGTGCCCGGGATGCCCGACAGCGCCTCGACCCCGACCCACTCCTCCGCGACCGCGCGCGCCACGAGCTCGTCCCAGTCCTGGCCCGCCGGGGCGTGGAAGCTCGCGCCCCCGCACGAGTCCTCCGCGTCGACGGTGATCCCGCGCCGCAGGTCGCGCACGACGACGCCGCCGAACCCCTCGTCGCCCACGAGCAGGTTGGAGCCTCCGCCGACCACGAGGAGCGGCTCCCCCGCCTCGTCGGCGGCCCGGACGATCTCCAGCAGCTCGGCCTCGCTGTGCGCCTCGACGTACCGGTCCGCCGGCCCGCCCACGCGCAGCGTCGTCAGCTCGGCGAGCGACGGCGTCCCGACGGCCTCGGGACGCAGCCCCGGGGCGGTCCCGACGATCTCGGGCAGGTCACGGTCCACGGGGGCGGCAGGTTCGCAGGTCACCCGTCCAGCGTAGTTCGGGTTCCCCGTCAGTCGGCGCGCCCCGCGCGGTCCGCGCCCTGGGCGGCCTGCTGGCCCGCGGCACCGGCGGCCGTGGGGAGCGGTCGCGTCGCGCCGACGACCAGCAGGCCGACGACGACGGGCACGGCGATCACGAGGAGCGCCCCGCGGTAGCCGACGTGCTCGGCGAGGAAGCCGATGAGCGGCGGCCCCATGAAGAACGCGGAGTACCCGATCGTCGCGACGACGCTCACGCGCACGGCGGCGCGCGCCGGGTCGTCGGACGCGGCGCTCATCCCCACGGGGAACCCGAGCGCCGCACCCATGCCCCACGCGACGACGCCGACGAGCGCGACCCAGAGGTTCGGGGACAGCGTGAACACGAGCAGGCCGAGCAGCGCGAGCGCGGCGCCCAGGCGCAGGACGGCGACGCGGCCGTAGCGGTCGAGCAGGCCCGTCCCGAGCAGGCGCATCCCGGTCATGGCGGTGAGGAACACGGCGAGGCCGACGGCGCCCATCGCGTCGGACGTGCCGAACCCGTCGACGACGGCGAGGCTCACCCAGTCGTTCGCGGCGCCCTCGGTGAGCGCGGCCGCGAGCACGACGAGGCCGATGAGGAGGGTGCGCGGCTCGGTCCACGCGCTGAGGGCCCCGCGCGCGTCCTTGCCCGTCCCGTGCAACGCCCCGCTCCCGGCCGCGGCGGCGGGGTCGGCACCGGCGGCGTCCTCGACGGCGTCGGCGACCGCGTGGTCCACCTGGCCCGCGGGGAGGAAGAACCGCACGGACCACAGGACGCCGACGAGGCTCAGCACGACGGCGGCCGTGAGGTGCGCCTGGACCGGCACGTGGAGCGCGGCCATGAGCGCACCGACGCCGGCGCCGGCCATGGTGCCGAACGAGAACCCGGCGTGGAAGCGCGGCATGATCGCCTTGCCGAGCCGCTGCTCGACGGCGGCGCCCTCGAGGTTCATCGCGGCGTCCCACACGCCGGTGCCGATCCCGGCGAGGAACAGCCCGACGCGCACGACGACGTCCTCCCCCGTCGCGACGCCCGTGACCGCGGTGACGAGACCGACGACGTTGGTCACGGCGAAGACCGTCACGGCCTTCGAGGCACCGAGCCGCTGGACGACCATCCCGGACAGCGGCAGCGCGAGCAGCGACCCGACCGCCATGAAGAGCAGCAGGAGGCCCATCTGCGCCTCGGTGAAGCCGAGCGAGTCCCGCACCGCGGGCAGGCGGGAGGCCCACGTCGCGAAGTTGAACCCGTTGAGGAAGAAGACCGCGAAGACGGACCAGGTGGCGAGGGCGACGACGCGGCGGTCGGGGCGGGCGGTGGTCATGCGGAGGTCTCCTCGCGGCGGTGCGACGGGCGGGTGCGGGGGCGGCGGGACGCTGCCCGGTGGGCGGTGGCGGAGGACCCCGCGCGGACGCTGCGCCACGGGCGGCGACGACGGGCGCCGTCGGCCGGGGCGGGGCCGCCCACGGCGTCCGGGGCGTGCGCGCCGGAGGTCAGGACGTCCACCGGACCATCCTGCACCGCGACGGGTGCGGCGTCGTCGGTGCCGCGCGCCGGGCGCGCCGCACGGGCGGCGGCGGTGCCCAGGGGTGCGACCTGGCGCGCGAGGAGGACGCTGAGGACCATCGCGGCGACGATGAGGACGAGCGCGTGGCGCGCGCCCATCGCCTCGGCGGCGAGGCCGAGGAGCGGCGGCGCGGCGAGCGACGCCATCGAGGAGAACGCCGACACGACCGAGACGCGGCTCGCGGCCCGCAGGGGCTCGTCGGACGCCGCGGCGATCCCGACGGGCACCGCGAGCGCGGCGCCGAAGCCCCACAGGACGACCCCGACGGCCGCGAGCGGGAGCGTCGGCGCGAACCCGAACAGCACGAGACCGGCGATCGACGCGACGCCCGACGCGCGGAGCACGGTGACGCGGCCGAACCGGTCGATGAGGCGCGTGCCCGCGAGGCGCATCACGGTCATGGCGGCGACGAACGTGCCGAAGACGACCGCGCCGACGGCCTCGGTCTGGGCGAACCCGTCCACGACGGCGAGGGACAGCCAGTCGTTGGCGGAGCCCTCGGAGAGCGCGGCCGAGAGGATGACGAGCCCGATGAGCAGCGTGCGCGGCTCGCGCCATGCCGACAGCGCGGCGCCGAGCCGGGCACCGCGCCGGGCGAGGCGCGCGCGCAGGCCCGCCGTCTCGACGTCGACGACGGCGTCGCCGAGCGCGTCGACCGGGGCCGGCGCCGCTGTGCCGGGCGCGGGGGTCCGCGTCGGGAGGGTGTCGTGGACCGTGGCGGGGATCGCGGCGAGCCGCCACACGGTGGCCACGACCCCGGTCGCGACGAACTGCACGACGACGGGCACCTCGGCGTGCGCGCACGCCGCGCCGACCAGCGAGCCGACGACGGCGCCGACGGAGAACGCGGCGTGGAACTGGGGCAGGATCGTGCGCCCGACGCGCCGCTCGATGCCCGCGCTCTCCACGTTCATCGGCACGTTGCCGAGCGAGAACGCCATGCCGTTGACGAAGATGCCCGCGGCGAGGAGCGCGACCGACCCGGTGGCGGGACCGAGCCCGAGCAGGAGGAACGCGACGCCGAACAGGCCCGCCGAGACGGCGAACGCGACCCGGCCGCCGAACCGCGTGACGAAGGGTCCGGCCGCGGTGACCGTGAGGAGCGCCCCGACGGCGCCCGCGAGGAGCACGACGCCCAGGTCTGCGGGGCCGAGGCCGAGCGCGTCGCGCACGGAGGGGAGGCGCGCGAGCCAGCTCGACATCATGACGCCGTTGAGCGCGAACACCCCGAGGAGCACCCAGCGGGCCCTGGCCAGGGCGCGGGCGTCGGACTCGGGGCCGGACGGGAACTGCGCAGCACCTCCTCGAATCGATTCGATCCGACGGACGAGAGTGCTCTTCGAATCGATTCGAGGCATGGTCACCAGTGTGCGGGTACGCTGGCCGCGCGTCAATCGAGAATCCCGCGCCCGCGGGAGGCAGGGAGCGTGATGAGCGACACCCCCGGGAACCGGGAGCCCGCGGCGCCCGCCGCGCCGGCTCACCGGCCCACGCTCGCCAAGGTCGCCGAGCTCGCGGGGGTCTCCGTCTCGACGGCCTCCCTCGCGTTTTCCGGCGCCGGGCCGATCACCCCGGAGACCCGCGCGCGCGTGCTCGACGCCGCGAAGGAGCTCGGGTACACCGGACCGAACCCGCTGGGCCGCCAGCTCCGCTCGGGCCGGTCGGGCGTCGTCGGGGTCGTCGTCGGCGACCAGCTGCGCCGCGCGTTCCGCGACCCCGTCGCCGTCCAGGTGCTCGACGGCCTCGTCTCGACCCTGGGCGAGAACGGCCTCGGCGTGCTGCTCATCCCCGGCATCCCGTCCGACGACCCCGCACGCGCCGTCGACCCGCTCGTCGAGAGCGCGGCCATGGACGTCGCGGTGCTCGTGTGGGGCGTCGGCACGGACGACGCGACGCTCGCCGCGCTCCAGCGGCGCGGCGTGCCCGTCGTCGTCGGCGAGGGCCGCCCCGTCGAGGGCGCCCCGCTCGTCCTCATCCACGACCGCGCGGGCACCGCGGACGCCGTGCGGCACCTGGTCGAGCTCGGGCACACGCGCATCGCCGAGGTCTCGCTCCCCCTCGACACGTCCGACCGCAGCGGACCGCTCGACGCCGCGCGGCTCGCGCAGGTGGACCGCACCCCGACGGCCAACCGCCTCGCGGGCGTGCGCGACGTCGTCGAGCCGGTCGCGAGCTGGGAGACCGAGGCCTCGCTCGTCGAGCACGGCCGGTCCGCCACGCTCGCCCTGCTCGGCCGCACCGCGGCCGACGGGACGACCGAGCCGGCCGACCCCGCGACCCGGCCGACCGCCGTCATCGCCCACTCCGACCTCCTCGCGGCGGGCGCGCTGCTCGCCGCGCGCGAGCTCGGGCTGCGCGTGCCCGACGACGTCTCGGTCGCGGGCTTCGACGGGCTCGACCTCCCGTGGCTGGCCCCCGACGTGCTGACGAGCGTGCACCAGCCGCTCGCGCGCAAGGGCGCCGAGCTCGGGCTGGCCGTCATCCGCCAGCTCGCGGGTGAGGCGCCCACCACGGTCGAGCTCGACGTCGAGCTGGTGGTGGGGACGACGACGGGCCCCGCCCCCACCACCTGAGCCCGCGCGTCAGCCCAGCCGGCCCGGCTGGAGCGGGTTCGCGCGCGCCGCGGCGAGCAGGTACCACGACGTCGCGCCGACGTGCTGGACCTGGAAGTACCCGAACCCGAACCCCGAGTCGAGCAGGCTCGACGCCGCGACGACGCCCGCGCGCTCGGGCAGCGGCGCGCCCCCGATCGTCTGACCGGCGCCGACGCCCTCCTGCACGCCCTGGACCTCCCGCAGCAGGCCCTCGGCGCGGACCCGGTCGTCGTCCCGCTCGCAGCCCCGGCGTCCCCGCCGCCGGTCGTCGCGACTCCCCCGCCCGCGCGCCCCGCGGTCCGCGAGGGCCGACGCGAGCTGCGCCGTCCCCTCCAGCCACACGCCCTGCGGGTGCACCGGCAGGTCGTTGTACGAGGCCGTGGACGTGAGGCTCGCGCTCGAGAACGTCACGCCCTCGACGACCGTGCCCGCCGGGAGCTGCGACACCCCCTCGCCCGCGACGTCGCGCGCCGCCAGCGCGTCGTCCGCCCAGTCCAGGGCACGGGCGTAGCGCCGCTCGCGCAGCGCGAGCCAGCCCCACGTCTGCGGGTCGAGCGGGAGCGGGTCCCGGTTGATCTCGGTGCCGTCGTTCGTGCCGGTGTAGAGGTAGCCGCCGTCGGGCTCCCACATGCGGTCGACGAACGCGCGCGCGTGCTCGGCGGCACGGCTCCAGCGCCGGTCGCGCGTCACGGACCCGAGCTGGCGGAAGAACGCGACGCAGTCGACGTTGTGCTCGGTCGAGCCGTTCGGGATCGGGGCGTTGCCGCCGTCCACGCCGAACGAGAACCCGCCGAGGGGCGCCTGCGACCACGTGTGCGCGACGATCCACTCGCCGATCCGCCGGGCGGCGTCGAGGTAGCGTCGCTCGCGCGTCACGGCGTGCAGATGCAGCAGGGCGATGCCCGGCCAGGCCATGTCCCCGACCGCCGTCCCGAGGAAGCCGAACTGCCACCCGACGTTCGCCGTCCCGTCGGGGAGCACGAGCCCGTGCTCCTGCGGCGTGCCGTCGTAGAACGTGTAGGGCCCGACGTTGTACGCCTGCCGGAGCCGGCCGTCGTCGTGGTCGGGGTCGTGCTCGAGCGCGAAGACGAGCCCGTCGCCGAGCGCCCGCGCGCGGTCGAGGTGGCGTCGCCCGGCGGTGAGCGTCGCGAGGATCGCGAGGGCGTTGTCGTAGACGAACGCGGTGGAGAACAGCCCGAGCTGGTCGGCGTAGGACTGCGCGAGCCGCGGGCCGGGGTTCACCTCCGGGTAGGCGTCGGTCGCCGCGGCGAGGAAGCCGTGGGCCCGCTGGACCGACGCCGCGCGGCCCCGCGCCGGGACGCCGGGCGCACCCCGCCCGAGATCGCCTGCGGCGGGCAGCGGACCGGTGCTCGTCGCCGCGGCCGGGGCGGCCGTCAGCCCCGCGAGCGCGAGCGCGCCGCCGAGGGCGAGGACGGTGCGTCGGTCGACGCCGCGAGCGGGACCGGGGTCGTGCGCGGTGAGGTCGGGCCGTGCGGAGCGGCCGTCGTGCTGGGTCATGAGCGTCTCCTTCGACGTCGTGAGTGGCGCGACCCACCATAGTGGGAGCGCTCTCACGGCGAAAGGGGTGTGCCGAGGCGAGACGTATCGAACCCGGTGCGCCGCATCGCACGCCGGAGACTCAACCTTCGGGAGCCCTCGCGCGTGTGACAGTCATGACCGTGAACGCGATCGCCCTCTCGGCCGACGACCAGCCCGACGAGAGCCCACCACCCGACGCCCTGCTCCCCGTCGTCCGGGTGGTCACGTCGCACGAGCAGGAGTTCAGCGACTTCATGGCGAGCGCCGCTCCCCGGCTCGCGCGCACCGCGTGGCTGCTGTGCGGCGACGCGCACCTGGCCGACGAGCTCGTCCAGCAGGCCCTGACCCGCACGTACCTGCACTGGCGCACGGCCCGTGAGCGCGATCCCTACGCGTACGCCCGCCGCACCCTCGCCAATCTGCGGGTCGACACGTGGCGCCGCCGACGACGGGAGGTGCTCGTCGCTCCGCCCGACCTCCCCGAGACGGCGAGCGACGCCCGGGCCGACCAGCACGCCGAGCGGGACGCCCTCGTCCGCGCGCTCGCGACGCTCACGGCCCGCCAGCGCCGGGTCGTCGTGCTGCGCCACCTCGTCGGGCTGAGCGAGAGGGAGGTCGCCGACGACCTCGGCGTCTCCGTCGGCACCGTGAAGTCCACGGCGTCCCGCGGGCTCGGACAGCTCCGCTCCGTCCTCGGCACCGCCGGCGCGCCGCACCACCGCCCCACCGACCGGACCGACAGGAGGCAGCCATGACCGGCACCCTTCCGACCGACGACGAGACGTTCGTGCGCGCGCTGCGCGCACGGGTCGACACGCTCGCCCCCCGCATCGACGTCGACACCGACCGCGTGTTCCCGACGGCCCGCCGCAGCCGACGACGGCGCCGCACCGTGGTCTCGGGCCTGTGCGCGCTCGCGGTCGTCGCCGGCGGGGTGGGTGCGGCGTCCTACTGGTCGGAGCCCAGTCCCACGCACCCGTCGCAGATCGCTCCGGCGAGCGGCGGCGACGCCGCGGCGCCGGTCCCCGACGGGAGGCCGCAGGGCAACGGCCCGGCCGACGGGCCGTACTGGCGCGTCCGCACCCTGACGACCAGCACCGAGACGACCAGCGACGGACGGACCGAGGAGCGCTCGCAGGGCATCACGTACTGGACCGCGCGTGATCCGGAGGGCGACTCGTACCGAGCCTTCGAGGGGGACGACGCCATGGAACCCTCGCCCGGCTCGACGTTCGGGTCGCTCGTCATCGACGGGGAGCACGTCCGGCTCGGCTGGGACGAGCTCGCCACGCTCCCGACGGACCCGGCGGAGCTCGACGCGCTCCTGCGCGACAGCGTCCGGGCGGAGGTCGGGACCGTGAACGAGGACGCGCTCGCCCAGAAGACGTGGAACCTGTTGCACAGCGGCCCCACCTCGCCCGCCGCGCGCGACGGGCTCTGGGCGACGCTCACCGGGCTGGCGGCCAGCACCCCGCTCGGCGCCGTCCAGGACACGCAGGGGCGTACCGGGGAGGGCCTCGAATGGGTCGGCCAGGACCAGAGCAACCGGATCGTGCGGCTCGTCTACGACACGGCGGAGCACCGGCTCCTCGAGCTCACCTTCGACGTCGATCTCAGCACGTCCGGCTCCGAGCCCGTCGCCGACGCCCCGACCGCGGGGTCGGACGGCGACGGTGCCGCACTGCAGCATGTCGTGCTGCACACCACGTATCTCGACGAGGGAGAGGTCGCCGGGCCGCCCCCGGCGAGCGGCGGCCCCGACTGCTGGAAGACCTGCTGAGGCCTCGCGAGACGACGAGGGCGCCGCACCCGGCCGGGTGCGGCGCCCTCGTGGCGTCAGGGGCGCGTGGTCGCCCAGGGCGACCGCGCGTCAGAGGCGGACGACGGCCTGCGTCTTGCCGAGCACGCGTGCGCCCTCGAAGAT
>VFQP010001181.1_pt1 | contig 37297 bp, 32 predicted proteins | sample 3512351 | NCBI WGS metagenome assembly VFQP01 (sample SAMN10412372, study PRJNA504923) | tailings metagenome | isolation source: Relicate 1 Philex TSF1 revegetated site | place: Philippines: Tuba, Benguet | collected 2017-08-29
GTGATCCCGCGTCGTGCAAAGGCCCTCGCGGGGAGGGCCTTGGAAAGGTTTGGAGCGGGTGATGGGAATCGAACCCACGCTAGCAGCTTGGGAAGCTGCAGTTCTACCATTGAACTACACCCGCACAGGCGGCCAGTCTATGCCGCCGCCACGCGCCTTGGCAACGCCGCCGGGGCGGCGTCACCGGGCGCCGCGGTGGTCAGAAACCCGCGCCGATCGTCGCGAACGCGGTCGTGTGGCTGCCGCCCTTCTGCCCGACCGTGAGGCTGGCGCCGACGTTGGCGTCGAGACCGAACAGCGTGGTCTGCGTGCCCAGCGTCGCGGTGGCGTAGCTGGTGTCGTAGCCGCGCGCCGGCACCGCGTACGGCAGCGTCGACGGCAGCGACTGCGACTGCGCGAAGGCCTGGCTGGGCGCGTCTTCGAACTCGCGATCGATGGTGAGCCGTGCATAGGGACGGAAGCTGTCGCTCGCGGCGTAGGCGAACTGCCAGCCGGCGCTGCCGATCAGCGAGTCGATGTCCTGCGACGGATACGCCAGCGAGCTCGACACGGTGGGATCGCTCTCGGCGAAGCCGTCGACCTCGATCCGCTGCGCGACCAGCGACAGCACCGGGCCGTGCTGCAGCGCGCCGGTGCCGAAGTTCCAGCCGGCGCCGATCGCCGCGGTCACGTTGCTGCCGTCGGCCTGGCCGGAATGCACGCGGGTCACCGGGCCGATCTGCACGGTGCGGTCGGTGTCGAAGTCCAGCCAGGTGTAGCTCAGCTGCGCGTTGACCCAGACGCCGCTGTCGGCACGCCATCCGACGAAGCCGCCCACCGTCGCTTCGGTCTGGTCCCAGCTGCCGCGGCGCAGGCCCCAGTCGTTGCCCTGCTTGCCGTAGCCGACGAAGCCGCCGAACGTGGTGTTGCCCGAGGTCCAGTCCAGGCCCGCCGTCAGCGCCGGGGCCACGCCGTCGTAGGCGTCGCCGTGGTCGTAGCGCTGCATGTCGGCCCGCACGTCCGCCCACCAGCTGCGGCCCTCGCTGCGTGCCGGCGCCAGGCTCAGGCGGTTGTTGATGCGATCGGCGCGCGCGCGGCCGGTCACCGTCGCCGACTGCGGCAGCACCGCGATCTGCTGCGGGCCGTCGATCATCGCGACCGCGAGGTCGGCGATCATCTCGTGCGCGCGGCTGGCCGGATGCACACCGTCGGCGAACAGGTAGGAGTCGGCCGCCGACGGGGTGGCGAACGAGTTCGGATTGCAGAACAGCGACGAGTCCCCCGCCGGCGCCGGCTGCACGCGGCAGGCCGGCGAGGTCACGTTGGCGAAGCCGTAGAGCGACGGATTGGCCACCACTTCCTGCAGGAAATGGAAGGTATCGACCGGAATCACCCGCAGGTTCTGCCCGGCCAGGCCGGCGTAGAGCGCCGTGTTGTAGGTATTGGCGAGCGCAGTGCCCTGGGCCATGCCCACCGCACCGCCGGCGCGCGAGCCCGGGGTGAGGCCGATGTCGGGAATCGACGGCACCAGCACATAGCGTGCCCCGGCGCCCTGCAGCGCACCGACCAGACCGACCTGCGCGGTCACCGCGGAACCGATGATCTGCTGGGCTTGGGCAGGATTCGCCTGCACGGCGAAAAGGTCGTTGGCGCCGCCCCAGACCGTGTAGAGCGCGTTGGGATCGGCGCGGCCGCCGTTCGCGGCCAGATAGCGGTTGGCCTGGGTGACCAGCGACGGGATCGGGCCCAGCCCGCCCGTGGTGTCCACGCCCACGCGTGCGCCGCCCGCGGCGTAGTTGTCGCCGGTCTGGCCGTTGCCGTTGGCATCGGCGCGGGTGCCGTAACGATCGGCGACGCGCTCGGACCAGACCAGGTTCGGGTTGGTGGTGAAGCGGCCGAGGATCGCGCCCGAGGGGCCGATCGTGCGCACGATGACGGGGCGGAAATAGCCCGAGTCGGTCAGGCTGTCACCGAAGAAGACGGTGCGCGAAAAGGTGTCGTCGGCGAATGCGGGAGCGGTGGCGGCTGCGGCGAGCGCGACGGCGAGGGCGGCACGAAGGGGCCTGGACGGCATTGCTGGTTTCTCCGGGTGTCGTGAGGGCGGGCGATCATTAGGAAAGCCCGCGTCCGCAGTCCCGTACGGGACCGCATTGCGGAATGCTCCCACGCCCCCGGCCGCAGCGGCACGCCGCACTGCGGCATCGCGTGCATGCCGGGCCCGCAGCGGAGACAATCACCGCATGGACATCCAACTCAACGGCGACACGCTGACCATCCCCCCCGGCACCACCGTCACCGCCCTGCTGGCCGCGCAGGGGCTGGCCGGGCGCCGGGTCGCGGTCGAGGTCAACGGCGCGATCGTGTCGCGCAGCCAGCACGCCGACCACGTCCTCGCGGACGGGGATCGCGTGGAAGTCGTCCACGCGCTCGGCGGCGGCTGAGCCGGCCGTCGTCCCCGCACGTCCGGATCGTGGGCGGGCCAGGCCGGGGCGGCTGGCCGGCCCAGCAGCGTCCGCACGGCGCAGATGCCGGCGGAGCACGGACACACACGCCATCTCCATGCCGCGGCGACCGCACGTCCGCGTTCCATGCAGGGCCGCGGATGGCCACGCCCGCATCCGACGACGCATCGCCCACCCGCTTCGGCGATAATCCCGCGATGAGCACCGCATCCCACGCAGACGCCGGCCTCGTCATCGCCGGCAAGACCTACACCTCCCGCCTGCTGACCGGCACCGGCAAGTTCAAGGATCTGGACGAAACCCGCCTGGCCACCGAGGCCGCGGGCGCGCAGATCGTCACCGTCGCAATCCGCCGCACCAATATCGGCCAGACCCCGGGCGAGCCCAACCTGCTCGACGTGCTGCCGCCGGACCGCTACACCATCCTGCCCAACACCGCCGGCTGCTACACCGCCGAGGACGCCGTGCGCACCTGCCGCCTGGCGCGCGAACTTCTCGACGGCCACGCCCTGACCAAGCTCGAAGTGCTGGGCGATGCGCGCACGCTGTTCCCCGACGTGGTGCAGACGCTCAAGGCCGCCGAGCAGCTGGTCAAGGACGGCTTCCAGGTCATGGTCTACACCTCGGACGATCCGATCCTGGCCAAGCGCCTCGAGGAGATCGGCTGCGCGGCGGTGATGCCGCTGGCCGCGCCGATCGGCTCGGGCCTCGGGATCCAGAACAAGTACAACCTGATCGAGATCATCGAGAACGCCAAGGTGCCGATCATCGTCGACGCCGGCGTCGGCACCGCGTCCGATGCCGCGATCGCGATGGAGCTGGGCTGCGACGGCGTGCTGATGAACACCGCGATCGCCGGTGCGCGCAATCCGGTGCTGATGGCCAGCGCGATGCGCAAGGCCGTCGAAGCCGGGCGCGAAGCGTTCCTCGCCGGTCGCATTCCGCGCAAGCGCTTCGCCAGCGCGTCGTCGCCCGTCGACGGCCTGGTGGGCTGACGCGTCCGGCATGACCGATCCGTTCTCCAGCAGCGGGGCCAAGGCGCCGGCCAAGCCGTTCACCGTCACCGCGGGGCGGCGCGAGGTACGCAGCTTCGTGCTGCGCCAGGGGCGGTTCACGCCGGCGCAGCAGCGCGCGTTCGATGCGGCGTGGCCGCAGCTCGGCCTCGACTACACCGGTGCGCCGCGGGATTTCGATGCCGTGTTCGGGCGCCAGGCGCCGCGGATCGTCGAGATCGGCTTCGGCAACGGCGAGGCCCTGCGCTTCTCGGCCGCGCAGGATCCGGCGCGCGACCACATCGGCATCGAGGTGCACGCGCCGGGCGTGGGCCGGGTGCTCAACGCGCTTACGGCCGACGGCGCGCGCAACGTGCGGGTCTATCACCACGACGCGGTCGAGGTCCTGAGCCACGAGATCGCCGACGGCGCGCTCGACGAGATCCGCATCTACTTCCCGGACCCCTGGCACAAGAAGCGCCACAACAAGCGGCGTCTGGTGCAGCCGGATTTCGCCGCACTGCTGGTGCGCAAGCTCGGCGCCGGCGGCCGCCTGCATCTGGCCACCGACTGGGCCGACTACGCCGAGCAGATGTGGGACGTGCTCGACGCCACGCCCGGCCTGCGCAATCGCGCCGGCGCCCGTGGCCACGTGCCACGCCCCGCCTGGCGGCCGCAGACCCACTTCGAAACCCGCGGCCAGAAGCTCGGACACGGGGTCTGGGATCTGATCTATGACCGGGATTCGGGATAGGGGATTCGGGATTGGACCAGGCGCCCGGCTGCTCGCTCGCATCGCACCGCTCATCCTGTAGGCGGGCCTCGCCCGTCCTGTGGCAGCGGCTTGCCGACTCCCGACTCCCGAATCCCGTATTCCGGCCCTGATGGACACCGCGCTCGCGCTGACCACCGACATGAAGATCGTCCTGGGCCTGGTCGGGCTCACGATGGTGCTGTTCGTGTTCCAGCGCGTGCGGGCCGACCTGGTGGCGCTGGTGGTGCTGGTCCTGCTCGGGCTGACCGGCCTGGTCGCGCCCGAGGACGTCTTCAACGGCTTTTCCTCGAACGCGGTGATCAGCGTCATCGCGACGATGATTCTCGGCATGGGCCTCGACCGGACCGGCGCCCTCAACCGCCTGGCGGGCTGGCTGCTGCGCCGTTCGAAGGGCCGCGAGGATCACCTGCTGCTGCTCACCTCCGCCACCGCCGGACTGAATTCCTCGGTGATGCAGAACCCGTCGGTGATGGCGCTGTACATGCCGGTCGCGGCGCGCCTGGCCTCGCGCTCGGGATTGCGGCTGGCGCAGATCCTGCTGCCGGTGTGCGTGGCGATCGTCATGGGCGGCACGCTGACGATGGTCGGCAGCTCGCCGCTGATCCTGCTCAACGATCTGCTCACCGCAGCCAACGCGAACCTGCCCTCCGGCGCGGCGACGCTGGAATCGTTGAACATGTTCGCGCCGCTGCCGATCGGCCTCACCCTGCTCGTCGCCGGCCTGGCCTACTTCCACTTCCGCGGCAACCGCGCGCTGTCCGAGCCGGCGAGCAGTGCGGAAGGCAACGTGACGCCGGCGCGGACGCAGAGCTACTTCGCCAGTGCCTACGGTATCGAAGGCGATCTGTACGAGCTCACAGTCACCGCCGACAGTCCGCTGGTCGGCATGACCTTCGCCGAGGCCGAAGCCATCCACCATGCGCCGATGCTGCTGGCGCTGAAGTCGGAGAACGAGTCGCGCCTCGCACCGCCCGCCGACAGCCGCATCTGGGTGGGCAGCGTGCTCGGCGTGATGGGGCCGCGCCAGCAGGTGGCCGACTTCGCGCAGAACCAGTTCCTGCGCATGAGCACGCGGCTGCGCCATTTCGGCGACCTGTTCAATCCCAGCCGCGCCGGCATCGCCGAGGCGGTGATCCCGCCGACGTCGAAGTTCATCGGCAAGTCCGCCGCCGAGCTCAGTCTCGGCAAGAAGTACGGCGTGCGCCTGCTGGCGATCAACCGCGACAAGCAGGTGCTGCGCGAGAACGTGCGCAAGATGCCGCTGCGCGCCGGCGACATGCTGGTGCTGCACAGCATCTGGCAGGACCTGGCCAGGACTGCGAAGTCGCTCGATTTCCTGATCGTCACCGACTACCCCAAGGGCGAGCAGCGCCCGCACAAGTTCAAGATCGCGATGTCGATCTTCGCGGTCACGATGCTGATCGCGCTGTCGTCGCGCGTGCCGACCTCGGTCGCACTGATGACCGGCGTCGCCGGCATGCTGGTGTTCGGCGTGCTGAAGATGGACGAGGCCTACAGCGCGATCAACTGGAAGACCGTGTTCCTGATGGCCTGCCTGATTCCGCTCGGCTGGGCGATGGATTCCAGTGGCGCGGCGGCGTGGGTGGCCGGCCATACGATCGAGCGCCTGCCGTCCGGATTGCCGGTGTGGGTACTGGAGCTCGCGGTGGCCCTGCTGACTGCCGCGTTCTCGATGGTGATCAGCCACGTCGGCGCGACGATCGTCGTGGTACCGCTGGCGATCAACCTCGCGCTGGCGGCCGGTGGCAATCCCACTGCATTCGCACTGATCACCGCGCTGGCCGCGTCGAACAACTTCGTCACCCAGTCGAACCCGGTGATGTCGATGATCATCGGCCCGGCCGGCTACAAGGCGAAGGAGCTGTGGCGGATCGGCCTGCCGATCTCGCTGATCTACACCGCGATCATCGTGCTGATGGTCAATCTGCTGTTCTGACCGGTGCGGCCGCGTCGGCCGCCGGATCACCGAGGACGATCTCGCCGTCCACCACCGAGACTTCCACCGCACGCAGCGATTCACCGCGGCACGGGCCGGCGATGCACTGGCCGTCCGCCAGCGAGAAGCTGGCGCCGTGCGCGGCACAGACCAGATCCCCGGCCTTGGAGCGCAGGAAGCGGCCGGGCGCCCAGTCGAGCCGGCGGCCGGCATGCGGACAGAGATTGAGCCAGGCGCGCACAGCATCGCCGTCGCGATGGAGCACGACCGATTCCGGTTCGCCGTCGACCCGCGCTTCGACCTCGACGCAGCTCCCGTCCTCGAGTGTGTCGATCGCGACCCGGGTCAGGCCCTCACGGGAATTTAACGAAGACATTACAACTCCGATCGAGGCTCGGCCGATACTGCTCGCCCGGCACGGCGCCGATTGTGTCACGAGCCCAGACCCGACGATGTCCAATCCCTTCTTCCGCGATCTCCATGCCCGTTTCGACGCCTCCGGTGTGCGCGCGATGTTCGCGCCGCGCAAGCCGCGCCATCCGGTGCTGCGCGTGCTGCTGGGGCTGACCGGCGTGGCGCTGCTCGCGGTGCTGCTGGTCGCGGGACTGTTCATCGGTGCGGCGATGATCCTGTTCGGTGTCGCACGCCGCCTGCTGGTGCGCCGTGGACGCGATCCGCGCGCGGTCGACGCCCGCTTCGTCGATGCCGAGTACCGCGTGGTGCGCGATCGCGACCAGCCCGTGCTGCGCTGAGGCGCATGCGTCGACACCGGCGACGCCGGGCGTCGTGCTCTTCCCCACCCGATTGGCGCGCTCGCGCCGAGGCCAGTGATGACCGGATCCTCCGACGACGTCGTGCCCGTCGCCGCCCCCGCCCGTGTACCTGTCCAGGGCGGCGGCACGTTTCCGGTGCGCCGCATCTATTGCGTCGGCCGCAATTTCGCCGACCACGCCCGCGAAATGGGCGCCGATGCCCCTGCGTCGAAGGCCGATCGCGGCACGCCGGTGTTCTTCGCCAAGCCGGCCGACGCCATCGTGACCGGCGAAGTGCCCTATCCCACAGCCACGCGCGACCTGCACCACGAGGTGGAGCTGGTCGTCGCGATCGGGCGGGATGCGCCGGCGGGCGACGTGCCCGTCGCCGCCGCGTCGGCGCTCGTCTACGGCTATGCCGTGGGCCTCGACCTCACACGCCGGGATCTGCAGGCCGCCGCCAAGGCCAAGGGCCTGCCGTGGGACATCGCCAAGGGCTTCGACGCCTCGGCACCGATCGGCCCGCTCGTCCCGGCCGCCGGGATCGGCGCGCTGAGCGGCCGCACCTTGTCGTTGCGGGTCAACGGCGCGTTGCGCCAGACGGCATCGCTCGACCAGATGATCTGGGACGTGCCCGAAATCTTGCACGAACTGTCCAAGCTGTTCGCGCTGCGCGCCGGGGATCTGGTCTTCATGGGCACGCCCGCCGGCGTGGCCGCGCTGCAGCCCGGCGACACCTGCGAGGCGCGCCTCGACGACGTGCTGGCGCTGCACTGCAAGATCACTTCGCCGTCGCTATAGTCCCCCGCGCTTCCCTACCCGCGCAGGAGACACCATGGGCATTCTTTCCGAATTCAAGGAATTCGCGGTCCGCGGCAACGTCATCGATCTCGCCGTCGGCGTGGTCATCGGCGCCTCGTTCGGCAAGATCGTCACGGCGCTGGTGGACCAGATCATCATGCCGCCGATCGGCCTGCTGATCGGCAATGTCGACTTCACCGAACTCGCGATCACGCTGCGCGAAGCGACGATCGACGCCGCGACCGGCGACGAGATCCCGGCGGTGACGATCGGCTACGGCATCTTCATCAACACCATCATCCAGTTCACCATCGTCGCGTTCGCGATCTTCCTCGCGGTCAAGTTCATCAACCGGCTCAAGCGCAAGCAGGCCGAGGCGCCCGAGCCGCAGAAGCCGGCCGAGCCGAGCGAGGAAGTGAAACTGCTGCGCGAGATCCGCGATTCGCTCAAGGCCCCGGGTACGCCGGCGGGCTGACGCCGCCGGGCGCGGCACGCACATCGCATCCGGGCGGGCCGCAGGCGACAATGCCTGCGGCCCGTTTCGTTTCCATCTCCGGAGAGCACGCATGCGTTCTGCCCTGATCCTCAAGCCCCTCGTCGGCGCACTGTTGGCGGGCGCGCTGCTCGCTGCCGCGCCGCTGTCCGCGCGTGACGTGCTGCCGCAAGCGTCGCTCGACACGGCGGCGCAGCTGCGCGAACGCGCGCTGGGTGATGCCACCGCCTACGCGCTGATCGAATCGCTGACCACCGAGATCGGTCCGCGCCTGCCCGGCAGCGAGGCCGATGCGCGTGCGGTCGAATGGGCCAGGGCACGATTCGCCGCGCTGGGGTACGACAAGGTCTGGACCGAGCCGGTGACGTTTCCGAAATGGGAGCGGCGCAGCGAGCGTGCGGCCGTGGTCGGGCCCCATGCGCAGCCGCTCGTGATCACCGCACTCGGCGGCAGTCCGGCCGGCGACGTCACCGCCGGTCTCGTCCGCTTCGACAGCCTGGCGGCACTCGAAGCCGCGGATCCCGCGACGCTGCGCGGCAAGCTCGTGTTCGTGGACGTGCCGATGGCGCGTACGCGCGACGGCAGCGGGTACGGCGCGGCAGGTCCGGTGCGCAGCCGCGGGCCCTCGATCGCGGCGCGCAAGGGCGCGGCGGGCTATCTGATGCGCTCGATCGGCACCAGCCCGCATCGCGTGGCCAACACCGGCATCACCCGTTTCGACGCCGACGTCACGCCGATTCCCGCCGCCGCGCTGTCGCTGCCCGATGCCGACCAGCTGACGCGCCTGCTGCGGCTGGGCGCGGTCGACGTGCACCTCGCACTGGATGTCGGCTGGAACGGCGAGTACACCTCGCAGAACGTGATCGCCGAGGTCACCGGACGCGAACGTCCGGAGGAGATCGTGCTGATCGCCGGGCACCTGGATTCCTGGGATCTGGGTACCGGCGCGGTCGACGATGCCTCGGGTGTCGGCATCACGATGGCGGCGGGCCATCTGATCGCGCAGCTGCCGCAGCGCCCCCGGCGCACCGTGCGCGTGGTCGCGTTCGCCAACGAGGAACAGGGCCTGATCGGCGCACGCGCCTACGCCGAAACGCACGGCGGCGCGGATGTGATCGCGCGCCACGTGATCGGCGCGGAAAGCGACTTCGGCGCCGGCCGCATCTACGGCTTCAACACCAGCGCGCCGGCCGGCGAACGCGCGACCAGCGATGCGATCGCCGAGGTGCTGCGTCCGCTCGGCATCGACTACCTCGAGGACAAGGGCAGCCCGGGTCCCGACATCTCGCCGCTCGCGGCCAAGGGCGGCGCCTGGGGCTGGCTGGGTCAGGACGGCACCGACTACTTCGACCTGCACCACAACGCCGACGACACGCTCGACAAGGTGGATCCGGATGCGGTCGCGCAGAACACCGCCGCCTATGCGGTGTTCGCGTGGCTGGCGGCGGAGTCCGAAGGCGGCTTCGGCAGCGCGCCCAAGAACGACGACGCACCGGCGCACTGACGCCGGTGTTCCCCGGCCGACGCGCGTGCAGCGCGTGGTTGGCCAGGTCGGGGGCGCGCTCGCGAGCATCCCGAGCCTTGCACTCGCGCCGAACATGTCTTCGAGTCGACTCAGCGAGCCGATGACCGGTGTTTATCGCCGCGCAACGATCACCCAGATCCCGTGCGGCAGTCCCCGCTCGGGATCACGTACGTACCGGAGGCGCGCAGAGGAAAACCCGGCGCCGGTAAGCGTCTCGGGCAGATCCCATCCGAAGTGGTGAAAGCATACGACGCCTCCGCCCAGCGGATCGCCGTGGTATTCCGGCGCGCCGTGAAAGACGACGTTGCCAGCCGCATCCAGTGACGCGACTCGCGTGCTCACCTGGGCATCCTGATAGAAAGGAACTGTTGCAACGAGGCAGCCGCCAGGCCTAAGCACGCGCGCCAGTTCACGGAATGCGGCGGTCGCATCAGGGACATGTTCGAGAACGTCCAAGCTCGCAACCGCGTCCAGCGACGCATCCGCATCGCCGAGACGAGTCACGTCGCCATGGCGAATCCGCTGGAAGACACCGTGCCGCCAGAGCCACGACATCAGCCTCAGGCGGCGCCAACGACGACTGATGTACTCCGTGCCGACGGTCGCCGGAAACCGGCGACGGAGCGCGACATAGAGCGGGCTCGCCTGTTCGGTCAGATAGATGTCGGGCGACGAGACTCCATCGAGAATCTCGTTGAGAACGCGGGCGACGGCGCGCTGGCGCGCCATGCAGCCGCACGCCTTGCAATGCAGGCCCTCCCGAATGTCGGCCGGATGCTGAACCGGCTGGAAGCCGTCCGCCAGTCCGCAGGCATCACAGATGCCCGCCAGCGATGCGCCCGGCGCCGGCGACTGATTCTCGCTCAGGACATGGTGGGCATCGCATTGCCACGCTTCCGCCGTCGCCCAGCCGGAGTCTAGCGCCGGCATGCCGCCCACTGCGCCAGCAGCACGGCTGTCGCAGCCGACACGTTGAGGCTTTCGACGCGGCCGCTGCCGGGAATGCCGAGCCGCAGGTCACAGGCCCGGGCCAGATCGGCGTCCATGCCCTCGCCCTCTGCACCGAGCACGTAGACCAGCCGCTCGGGCAGGCGGGCCGCGAACAGGTCGTCGCCGCCGCGCACGACCGTGGCCGCGAGCGCGAAGCCGGCGCTGCGCAGCTGCGCCAACGCGTTGTCGTCCCGTCCCAGACGCACGAACGGCACCGCTTCCGCGCCGCCTTCGGCCACGCGTGCCGCCGCGCCCGATAGCGCCAGCGGCGAGGTCTTGGGCAGCAGCACGGCGGACACCCCGAAGTGCGCCGCCGAGCGCAGGATCGCGCCGAGGTTGTGCGGATTGCCCACGCCGTCGAGCCACAGCGCGCACGCGGGGCCCTCGGGCAAGCCCTGCAACCAGGCGCCCAGCGACTGCGGCGTCTCCCGCAGTACGTCGGCGACGATGCCTTCGTGATGCGAGCTCGCCGCGAGCTTGCGCAGATCCTCTTCGGCGACGACGCGGTAGCCGACGCGCTTGGCGGCGCACCACTTCAGCAGCGGCTGCAGCTGCGGAATGCGCGCCTCCAGCAGATAAACCTTGCGGATCGCTTCGGGGCGACGCGCGAACACCGCGTCGACGGCATTGCGGCCGTAGAGGCGCAGTTCGCGCGAACCACTTTCGTCGGGCGCCGCGACGGCATCGGCCGTGACCGCGGCCGCCGGCGCAGGCGTGGCACGGCGACTCCAGGGCGTGTCACGCGGCGCATCCCCGCTGCCGCCGCGCGATCCGTACGGAGACCGGCTCATCGATTGATCGTCCGCCACAGCTCCGCATTGCGGATACCGAGCTTGTCGGGATCGAACACCGGATCGAGCCCGAGCTTCTGCTGCGCCTCGTAGTCGCGCAGCGACACCAGCGCAGGCTTCTGCAGGATCAGGATCGCCACGATGTTGAGCCAGGCCATCAGGCCGACGCCGATGTCGCCGAGCGTCCACGCCATCTCCGCGGTGCGGATGCAGCCGAAGGTCACCGCCGCCAGCAGGACGAAGCGCAGCGCATAGACCAGCCACGGGCGATGCACGCGACGGTTGATGTAGGCGATGTTGGTCTCGGCCATGTAGTAGTAGGCGATGATCGTGGTGAACGCGAAGAAGAACAGCGCCAGGGCCACGAAGCTCGCGCCCCAGCCCGGCAGCACGGACTCCACCGCCGCCTGGGCGAAGCCGGGGCCGACCGCGATGCCCGGCAAGGCCTCATGGAGCAGATCTCCGGCCGGCGAGATGACGTTGTACATGCCGGTGGAAAGAATCATGAAGGCCGTCGCCGAGCACACCAGCAGGGTGTCGACGTAGACCGAGAACGCCTGCACCAGGCCCTGCTTGGCCGGATGCGAGACCTCGGCTGCCGCCGCGTGATGGGGGCCGGTGCCCTGCCCGGCTTCGTTGGAATAGATGCCGCGCTTGACGCCCCATTCGATCGCCAGGCCGAGCACCGCGCCGATGCCGGCTTCGAGGCCGAACGCGCTGCGCAGGATCAGGCCGAACATCTCCGGCAGCGCGTTCGCATTGAGCAGCATGATCACCAGCGCGATCAGCATGTAGGCCAGCGCCATGAACGGCACTACGACCTCGGCGAAGCGCGCGATGCGCTTCACGCCGCCGAAGATGATGAAGCCCAGGCCGATCACCACGATCGCCGCGGTGACCGCCGGCGCCATGCCCCAGGCGTTCTGCGCCGCCGATGCGATGCCGTTGGCCTGCACGCCGGGCAGCAGGAAGCCGGCCGCGACGATGGTCACGACCGCGAAGATCCATGCATACCAGCGCTGGCCCATGGCCTTTTCGATGAAGTAGGCCGGGCCACCGCGATAACGGCCGTTGTCGTCCTTCTCCTTGTAGATCTGCGCGAGCGTCGATTCGATATAGGCCGTCGATGCGCCGAGGAAGGCCATCACCCACATCCAGAACACCGCGCCCGGCCCACCGAATGCGATCGCGGTCGCCACACCGGCGATGTTGCCGATGCCGACACGGCCCGACAGCGACATCGCCAGCGCCTGGAACGAGGACACGCCGGCCTCGGATTTGCCGCCCGCGAGCATCAGCCGGACCATCTCCCCCACCTGGCGGATCTGCACGAAGCGCGTGCGGATCGAGAAATACAGGCCGGCGCCGAGGCACAACCAGACCAGCGGCGGGCTCCACACGTAGCTGTTGAGGGTGTTGACGAAGGTTTCCACGCAGAACTCCCCGGTTGGATGCGACGTCGACGCCGCTGTCCCGGATTCTCACCCAAGCGCGCCCAATCGCGAAACGCGCCTTAGCGCAGCAGGCCGAACACGCGCAGATCGTGCAGGCCGTCGGGCTTGCGGATCGCCTGCCGCAGCCGGCCTTCCTCGACGAAGCCGTTGACGGCCAGGACACGTGCGGAGGCCGGATTGGTGTCGAGCACCGTCGCCTGCAGGCGCGTGAGCGACAGCGCCTGCATCACCCAGGGGACATAGACCGCGGCGACGCGGCGCATGAGGCCCCGGTTCCAGTGCGCCCGGCCCAGCCAGTAGCCGAGTTCGGCCGAATGCGCCCGTTCGCCGCCCGCTGCGTGACGCACGCCGATGCTGCCGCAGGCCTCGCCGTCGATCTCGATCGCGAGTACCGGCGCGTCGAGATCCACGACGCGTCCGGCGAGAAACGCCTCGCCGTCGGCGCGGGTATAGGGATGCGGGAACCGGTCGCTGAGGCCACGGACGATCATCGGATCGTCCGCATGGCGCAGGAGTGCGTCGAGATCGCCGGCGCACCAGCGACGCAGCACGAAGCCGTCGCCGTCGATGCGCACGCCGTCCCAGCGCGCGGAATCAGGCATGGCCGCCGACGGAGGGTGTCTCGGCCTCCAGCCGCTCGAGCTCCTGCGCCAGTGCCTCCGGCGAGCGCGTGAACGGCGCCAGCAGCGCGTAGAACGCCGGCACGACGAACAGCGACAGCAGGGTGGAGAACGCGACGCCGAAGATGATCACCACGCCGATCGTCGCGCGGCTGGCCGAGCCCGGGCCGCCGGCGACCACCAGCGGCACGGCTCCGACGATGGTGGCCGCCGCCGTCATCAGGATCGGACGCAGGCGCACCTTCGCTGCCTCGGTGATCGCATCGCGCACGTCGCGCCCGTCGTCACGGAGCTGGTTGGCGAATTCGACGATCAGGATGCCGTTCTTCGCGGCAAGACCGATCAGCATGACGATGCCGATCTGGCTGAAGAGGTTCAGCGTGCCTCCCGTCGCCCACAGGCCCAGCAGCGCGCCGAGCACCGCGAGCGGCACGGTCAGCATGATCGACAGCGGGTGGATGAAGCTCTCGAACTGTGCCGCCAGCACCAGATAGACGATCAGCAGGGCCATCGTGAAGGTCAGCAGCACCGCGCCGCCGGCTTCCTGGAACTCCCGGCTCTCGCCCTTCCAGTCGATCTGGGCGTAGTCGGGCAACTCCTCGGCCGCGACCTGGCGGGTCCACTCCAGCGCCTCGCTCATCGTGTAGCCCGGCGCCAGGCCGGCGGCGATGGTGATCGCGCGCAGGCGGTTGAAGCGGTTGAAGCTGCCCGGCTCGGCCACCTCGCTCAGCGTCACCAGGTTCGACAGCGGCACCAGTGCACCGTCACGGCCGCGGACGAAGGTGTCCTGCAGGTCCGACGGCGACATGCGCCGCTCGCGCCCGGCCTGCAGCAGCACGTCGTATTCCTCGCCGCTGTCGACGAAGGTGGTGACCTGGCGCGAGCCCATCATGGTTTCCAGGGTGCGGCCGATCTCCTGCACCGACACACCGAGATCCGAGGCCCGGGCGCGGTCGATGTCCACGCGCATCTGAGGGCGGGTTTCCTTGTAATCGGAATCCGGATCCTGGATGCCCGGGTTCTCGCGCATGCGCGCGAGCATGCGGTCGCGCCACTGCGCGATCTCCGCGTAGTCCGGACCGCCGAGCACCAGCTGGTAACGCTGGCCGCGGCTGCTGACCAGGCCGCCGGGCACGTTGGCGCGCACCTGCACCCCGGGCAGCGTGGCGAACTCCGCGCGCAGGCTTTCCACCACCTGGCTGGTGGGCACGTCGCGATCGCGCCAGTCCTGCAGGAACACGATCACCTGGCCGGTGTGCATGTCCTCGCTGCCGCCCCAGCCGCGCGGCACGCGCGAGTTGGCGCGCTGGATCGGCTGGTCGTCGCCGACGTAGCGGGCGAAGATCTGCTCGACCTGCTGCATCTGGGCCACGGTGTAGTCGTACCCCGCGCCTTCCGGCCCGTCGACACCGACGAAGAAGCGGCCGCGGTCCTCGGCCGGCGACAGCTCGCTGGGCACGCGCCAGAACAGCAGCAGCGCCGCGGTCAGGCAGACGCCGATCGCGATCGCCATCAGCACGATCAGGCGGCCCGGCTTCATGCCCACCAGGGCACCGATGCGGCCGCCGTAGCGCGCGCTCAGGGCGTCGAGGTGCCGCGCCGTCCACGCATTGAAGCCCCGCGGCGTCTCGTGACGACGCACGAGCTTGGAGCACATCATCGGCGTCAAGGTCAGGGCGATGAACGCCGACAACGCCACCGCGCCGGCCAGCGTGACTGACAGCTCGCGGAACAGGCGTCCGGAGTTGCCTTCCATGAAGCCCACCGGCAGGAACACCGCCACCAGTACCGCGGTCGTCGCGATGACCGCGAACGCCACCTGGGCCGTGCCGCGACGGGCGGCGACGATCGGCGGCTCGCCCAGATCGGCGCGGCGCTGCACGTTCTCCAGCACGATGATCGCGTCGTCCACCACCAGGCCGATGCACAGCACCAGGGCGAGCAGGGTCAGCAGGTTGATCGAGAACCCGAAGGCGTACAGCGCGGTGAACGCGGCCACCAGACAGACGGGGGCGGTCACGGCGGGAATGATCGCCGCGCGCAGGCTGCCGAGGAACAGCCAGATGACCACGAACACCAGCGCCATCGCCTCGAACAGCGTCCAGTAGACGCGGGTGATCGCGGCATCGATGAACACCGTATTGTCCGCGGCGACGAAGATCTCGGTGCCCTCGGGCAACGTGCCCTGGATGCGTTCGGCCTCGGCTCGCGCCGCGCGGGCGACGTCGAGCGCGTTGGCGGTCGAGGTGCGCACGATGCCGAGGCCGACGTTGGGCACCGAGTTGCTGCGCATGTACGAGCGCCGCTCGGCCGAGCCCAGCTCGATGGTGGCGACGTCGCCCAGGCGCACCACATAGCCGTCGTCGCCGCGGCGCACCGGGATCTGCGCGAACTGCTCGGGCTCGCGGTAGCCGCGCTCCACGCGCAGGGTGAAATCACGGGTGGCCGACTCGATCCGGCCGGCAGGCAGCTCGACGTTCTCGGCGCGCAATGCGGATTCGACATCGGTGGCAGTGACCCGGCGCGCGGTCATCGCATCACGGTCCAGCCAGATGCGCATCGCGTAGCGCTGGCCGCCACTGAGCTGCACGCGGGCCACGCCGTCGAGCGAGGACAGGCGATCGAGGATGTAGCGATCGGTGTAATCGGTCAGCTCGAGCGTGTTCATCGTGCTCGAGCGCAGGTTGAGCCACATGATCGCGTCGGCGTCGGCCTCGACCTTGGAGATCTCCGGCGGATCGGCCTCGATCGGCATGCGGTCGGCCACGCGGCTGATCGCGTCGCGCACGTCGTTGGCGGCGGCCTCGATGTCGCGGGTGAGGTTGAATTCGATGGTGACGTCGGAGCGGCCGTTGCGGCTGCGCGATTCGATCGTGCGGATGCCCTCGATACCGGCCAGCGCATCCTCGAGGATCTGGGTGATCCGGGTTTCGACCACAGCCGCCGATGCACCGGGATAGGTGACGTCGACCGAGACGATCGGCGGGTCGATGTTCGGCAGCTCGCGCAGCGTCAGCCGGCTGAAGGACATGATGCCGAGGACCACCAGCAGCAGGCTGATGACGACCGCGAACACCGGCCGCTTGATGGCGACGTCGGACATCTTCATTGCGCGGCGCCTCCCGCGGCGCCGACGTCGTCGGCGGGCTGCGACTTCGCTTCCTGCACCGACCCTTCCGCGATGCGCATGCCCGGGCGCAGCTTGCCCGTGCCGTCGACCACGATGCGCGTGCCGGGTTCGAGTCCCTCGACGATTTCCGCCAGGCCGCTGTCGCGCACGCCGATCACCACCGGCGCCTGTTCCACCGTCTCGTCCTCGCGCACGCGGTAGACGAAGGTGTCACGGCCCACCTGGATCACCGCGATCTCGGGAATCATCAGCGCCTCGCGCGAGCGCTGTTCCAGGCGCACCTGCATCAGCATGCCCGGGCGCAGCTGGCGGTCGGGATTGCCGAAGGTCGCGCGCACGGTGACGGCGCGGGTGTCGGGGTCCACGCGCGCGTCGACGGTCTGCACCACGCCCTCGAAGTCGACCGCCGGATACGCGGCGCTGCGCCCGAAGACGCGCTGGCCCGGCGCGACCACCGACAGCCGGGTCTCCGGCACGGGGAAGTCGACATAGACCGCACCAATGTCGTCGAGCGTGGCGATCGGCGTGCCCGGGGTGACCAGGGCGCCCGTGCTGACCTGGCGGATGCCCAGCACACCGGCGAACGGCGCGCGGATCGTGCGATCGCCGATGTCGGCGCGGGTCTCGGCCACATTGGCGCGGGCCGCGTCGCGGGTGGCGCGCAGGGTATCGACGGATGCGCGTGCGATGAGCTGCTGGTCGACCAGTTCCACGCCGCGCCGGTACTGCTGCTCGGCCTCGTTGGCGGCCGCCTCGGCGGCCCGGAGCGATGCCTGCTGCTGGTTGCCCGACAGGGTAACCAGCACTGCGCCGGCCGCGACCTCGTCACCGCTGTCGAAGTGCACCCGCTGCACGATCTCGCTGACCTTGGCGGTCACGGTGATCGATTCGCGCGCATTCACCGTGCCCAGCGCGGCCACCGTGTCGTTCCACTGACGCGGCGCGACGGTCGTGGTAGTGACCGGCACCGCCGCGCCGCCTTCACCGCGCGGACGGGATTCCTGGGCTGCGCCACCGCAGGCCGTCAGCGCCACCGCCAGGATGAGAGTGGATGCACGCCAGGACAGCGAACGGGGATTCGGGGAATGCTGAAGCAAGGGACGGCCTGCGCGAGCGGGAAAACCGCCCGATCTTACCCGTCGCCACGTGACGCCGACCGTGCCAAGAGATGGTGGCGAAAAAACAGCGTTCCACGTCAACCGCTGGCACGGCCGTGCGTTCTGGCCCAGTCTGGTCTGCCGCGCCACGCGCCCACGCCGAGGCTTTTCCGATGGCCCTGTACGACAGCATCCTCGACACCGTCGGCCGCACGCCGATCGTCCGTCTGCATCGCATCGCCCCGCCGCACGTCGCACTCTACGCCAAGGTCGAATCCTTCAACCCCGGGGGCTCGGTCAAGGACCGGCTGGCACTGGCGATCATCCTCGACGCCGAGGCCCGTGGCCTGCTCAAGCCGGGCGACACCGTGGTCGAGGCCACGTCCGGCAACACCGGCATCGCGCTGGCGATGGTCTGCGCCGCGCGGGGCTACAAGTTCGTGGCGACGATGGTCGAGACCTTCTCGATCGAACGCCGCAAACTCATGCGCGCCTACGGCGCCAAGGTGATCCTCACCCCCGCAGGCGAGCGCGGCAGCGGCATGGTCCGCCGCGCGAAGGAACTCGCGGACGCGCATGGCTGGTTTCTCGCCAGCCAGTTCGCCAACCCGGCCAATCCCGCCTACCACCGCAATACGACCGCGGCCGAGATCCTGCGCGATTTCGCCGGACACCGCCTCGATCACTTCGTCACCGGCTGGGGCACCGGCGGCACCTTGACCGGTGTGGGCGAGGTGCTGAAGGTGGCGCGGCCCGAGGTCAGGATCACGGCCTGCGAACCGGCGGGAGCCGCGCTGCTGCAGGGCAAGGACTGGTCCCCGCACAAGGTGCAGGGCTGGACGCCGGACTTCGTGCCCGAAGTGCTCAACCGCGACATCGCCGCGCAGGTGCTGTCGATCGACGATGCGACCTCGATCGAGACCGCCCGCCGCCTGGCGACGGAAGAAGGCCTGTTCGTCGGCATTTCCGCGGGCGGCACCGTGGCCGCCGCACTGGAGGTCGCGAAGACGGCTCGCGAGGGCGACGTGATCCTGGCGATGCTACCCGACACCGGCGAACGCTATTTCTCCACGCCGCTGCTGGCCGATATCAACGAAGGCTCGGACGACGAGTGGCTGGCCGGTCTGCCCTGACCGCCTGACCGCCGGCATCGATCTTCCATAGGAGCGCGCACGACGGGTTGCCTGGCAGCCCTCTCGCGTGAACGCGCGCGCGTCTGGACGTGCGGGCCGACGCCTCAGCCCAGCCAGATCGCCAGTCCGCCGCCGACGATCACCAGCGCGGCCACCCAGGCCAGCCAGCCGTAGCGGCGACTGTCGCCCTCCACCACGGTTTCCTCGCGCGCCTCGCGCAGCAACGGGGAGCAATGCCGGGCCACGGCCTCGCGCGCCTCGGCGTCGCTCAGGCCCGGCTTGGCATCGCGCAGGCGGCGCGCGGCGTCGAGGGTGTTGCCGGTCGCGATCTTGGCCGCCACCGCGCTCGGCAACGTATCGCTGGCCGTGGGCACGTCGCTGCCGGCCGGATGGAACGGGTCGTCAGGGTCGAGCGGATCCGACGGATTGGCGGCGAGGCGCTGGACCGCGCGCCGGGCGTCGTCGCGTCCGAGGCCCGGGTTGGCGCCGCGCAGCAGCGACACCGCTTCGTCGGGCTGGCCGCGCCGCAGCGCGTCATGGACGGCGAGCGGTGCGTGCACGCGGCCGGCATGGGTCACAGCGGACATCGGGAACTCCACGTGGTCTGGACGAGGGACGAGTCTGCACCGCCCCCGGTGACGGGACGGTGGTCCGCTCGCACCGCCACCACGCCGCCCGTTCCAGACTCCGGTCATGGCTTCGCTTCACGCCCGGCACTGCGACATCACCCGCTGCGAGGTGGACGTCGTCGTCAACGCCGCGAACCCGTCGCTGCTGGGTGGCGGCGGCGTGGACGGCGCGATCCACCGCGCCGCAGGACCGGAACTGCTCGACGCCTGCCGCCGCGTGCCCGAAGTCGCGCCCGGGGTGCGCTGCCCGACCGGCGAGGCGCGGATCACGCCGGGCTTCGCACTGCCGGCGCGCCACGTGATCCATACCGTGGGACCGATCTGGCGCGGTGGCCGCGCGGGCGAGGCGGCCCTGCTGGCCGCGTGTTACCAGGCCAGTCTGGCGCTCGCGCGCCGCGTGGACGCGCGCTCGATCGCGTTTCCGGCCATCAGCTGCGGCGTCTACGGCTATCCCGCGGACGCAGCGGTCCGGATCGCGGTGGCCACGGTCCGCGCCGCGGATGCCGGGCTGGACGTCGTGTTCTGTTGCCACGACGATGCGATGCGGGCGCGCTACATCGCCGCACTCGAGCACTGACTCGTTCCACGCGTGCGCGGCCTGCGCGCATCGTCCGTGACGGACGACGCCGGCGCGAAGCCGGCGTCGGTCATGCCGGGTCGGCGGCGGACGCGATCAGCCTTCCCACTTGCCCAGGGCCGCCAGCCCGTTGGCCCGGGCGCGTGCGTGCACGGTGGCCTGGGCCTTGGCGACGTTGTTGACGATGTCCTGCGACCACAGCTTGAGCGCGGCCGACTGCATCGCGCGGCCGTAGGAGAACGACAGCGGCCACGGATTCGGCCCCATCCGGTTCATCGCATCCAGATGCGCCGTCGCCTCGTCGTCGCTCTGGCCGCCGGAGAGGAACACGATGCCCGGCAGGATCGCCGGCACCGACGACTTCAGGCACATCAGCGTGGCCTCGGCGACTTCCTCCACGTCGGCCTCTTCCTCGCAGTCCCTGCCCGGCAGCACCATCGAGGCCTTGAGGATCGTGCCCTCGAGCATGACGTTCTGGCTGTAGAGGGCATCGAACACGCCGCGCAGCACCACTTCGGTGACTTCGTACGCGGTCTGGATGTCGTGGTCGCCGTCGAGCAGCACTTCCGGCTCGACCATCGGCACCAGCCCCTGCTCCTGGCACAGCGCGGCGTAGCGCGCGAGGGCATGCGCGTTGACGTCGATGCAGGTGCCCGACGGCATGTCCTCACCGATGGTGATCACCGCGCGCCATTTGGCGAAGCGCGCGCCGAGCTTGTAATACTCCTCGAGCCGCGCGCGCAGGCCGTCGAGACCTTCGGTCACCAGCTCGCCCGGAAAGCCCGCCAGCGCGTGCGTGCCCTTGTCGACCTTGATGCCCGGGAGGATGCCGTTCTGGGTGAGGTACTTCGCGAACGGCACGCCGGCCTTGGTCGACTGGCGCAGGGTTTCGTCGAACAGGATCGCGCCGCTGATGTGCTCGGAGAGCTTCGGCGTGGTCAGCAGCAGCTCGCGGTAGGCGCGGCGGTTCTCTTCGTTGTTCGCGATGCCCACCTGCTCGAAGCGCTTGCCGATCGTGCCCGTCGACTCGTCGATGGCGATGATGCCCTTGCCCTTCGCCACCATGGCCTGGGCGGTTTCGGCAAGCTGTTCGATGCTCATGACGGAGTTCCGGGGTCGCGACGGGAGGGGCGCGATTATAGCCCGGGGCCTTCTCGCAGCCCGATGGGCGACACCCGACGACCGCGCGTCCGCCGCGCCGATGACGGTCGACGCTCGGGATGCCCGGCATCCGGGCGTCACGTCCTGCGGGCGCCACCGGAGCGCCCGTGCGAATCGCCCGATACGCCTTTCCGTTGCGGATCGCGATCGCCGCGGATGCCAAGACCTGCCCCCGGCAGCAGGCCGGACAGGACGCGCGCGCCGCGGCCACCGGCGATGCGCCGACCACGATGGCGACGTTGCAGCAGAGCCACGGTCTGCGTTGCGACCGTGGACTCGGCGAGACCGGCCCGACCGATCGCACCGGGCTGGACCGGAACACGCCGGTGATCCAGGCGGCGATGCGGCACCTGCACGCGATGCCGCACGCGGTCGCCGACCCACACGGCGGGGACGCAAGCCGGCAGTTCGATCAGGCACGCATCGCGGAGGCCGCGGCCCGGGCCGAGCGGCCCGATCGCGCCTCGGGTCGCGGTGGCCTCGCCGGCGAGGCCACCTGCATCCGCATCATCCGTCTTGCCGCCAGCGGCGAGATCGACATGCTCCGCCATCCCGGGTTCGGCGTGGTGCTCGAACAGCGCGGGCTTCCGGCGGACCGACGCGCCGTCAGAGTTCGCCCAGCCCCTCGGCGCGGCCGTCCTGACCCACCTGCAGCAGACGCAGCGTGTTCGTGGCGCCATGGGTTTCCATGTGCTCGCCGCTGGTGAACACCACGCGCTCCCCCGGACCGAGCAAGCCGGCTTCGACCAGCAGGCGGATGCTGCCGCGCGCCGCTTCGCGCGGAGTCTGTCCGCGGCTGTCGTAGTCGAACGGGAACACGTCACGCATCAGCGACATGCGTCGGCGCGCATCCGCGTGGCGCGAGAACGCATACACGAGCGCGCCGCCGCGGAAGCGCGACAGATAGCGCGCGGTGCCGCCGGATTCGGTCATCGCGACGATCGCGCCCACACCGACGTGCTCGGACAGGAACATCGCGGCCATCGCGATCGCATGGTCGGCGCGTTCCAGATTGCGCTGCGCCTTTTCGAAATCGGTGTCGTGGGCGAACTGGCGCTCGGCACCGACGCAGATGCGCGCCATCGCCTCGACCGCACGTACCGGGTACGCGCCGGCCGCCGTTTCGGCCGACAGCATCACCGCGTCGGTGCCGTCGATGACCGAGTTGGCCACATCGAGCACCTCGGCGCGCGTCGGCATCGGGCTTTCCACCATCGACTGCAGCATCTGGGTCGCGGTGATGACCACCTTGTTGCGGGCCAGCGACTCGCGGATGATCTTCTTCTGCAGGCCGGGCAGCTCGGCATCGCCGATCTCCACGCCGAGATCGCCGCGCGCCACCATCACCACATCGCTGGCATCGATGATCTCGGCCAGATTCTCGATCGCCTCGGTGCGCTCGATCTTTGACACCAGCGCGGCATCACTGCCGTGGGCACGCGCGATCGACCGGGCCTCTTCCATGTCGGCGGCGTTGCGGCAGAACGACACCGCGATGAAATCCACGCCGATGTCGGCGGCCACCTGGATCAGCTGCCGGTCGTGGTCGGTCAGCGCGCCGAGCGACAGGCCACCGCCCTGCTTGTTCAGCCCCTTGCGGTTCGACAGCACGCCGTCGTTGAGGACGCGGGTGACGATGCGCGCGCCTTCGACCGCGGTGACCTGCAGCTGCATCAGGCCGTCGTCGAGCAGCAGCACGTCGCCCGCCTCGACGTCGCCGGGCAGGCCGAGATAGCTCACGCCGACCTCGTCGACGGTGCCGGGCGCCGCGTCGGGATCGGCCACCAGATCGAAGCGGGCGCCGGCCCGCAGCTGCACCTTGCCGTCGGCGAACTTCTCGATGCGGATCTTCGGCCCCGGCAGGTCGGCGAGGATGCCGATTTCGACACCGGCGCGGTCGGCCGCTTCACGCACGGCGTCGGCACGTGCCTTTTGCGAGGCGGGATCGCCGTGCGAGAAATTGAGGCGGACCGCATTGACGCCGGCGGCGATCAGGGCGTCGAGCACGCCCGGGGCGTCGGTTGCAGGCCCCAGGGTGGCGAGGATGCGGGTACGGCGGCGATGCGCCGGAACGGGAGGAAGGTCAGTCGTGGTCATGGGCCGAGTGTAGTGTCCACCGGTAGTCAAAGGCATGTTGCGCGGCAGCAGGCGCAGGTCTACGCGCTCCCCGGCGCGCGCTCCGACATTACTGGAAAACACGGCCCGGAGTATCCGGCCCCGTATTGCACGGGTCCGGCGGCGGGCGGCCGCGGGCCCGTTCCGGGACCAGATGTGCCGCGTCTCGCACACCGCGTGGCGCCCGAATCCCGGTGCGCTCCGGGTTCAACGCGCCTGTTGGTGGCCGGACAGCCCCGAGCCCCGTCCACCGGCACTGCGCCGCACCACGTGCCGCACTGGCCGCCGCCTCAACGCAGCGCGTTCAACAGCGCGTCCGGCGACGCCACCAGCCGACCGGCCCCGGCCGCGCGCAGTTCGTCCGCGCTGCCGAAGCCCCAGAGCACGCCGATCGAGCGCATCCCGTGCTGGCGTGCCCCCTCGATGTCCATGCGCCGGTCGCCGATCATCGTCGCGCCCGAGGCCGGCAGGTCCAGCCGCGACAAGGCCTCGGCGATCAGCTCCCGCTTGTAGCGACGCGCGCCGTCGTCGCTGGCACCGACCACGGTTTCGAACGCCGCACCGAACGCCAGCGATCGAAGAATGCGCCGTGCGAAACCCTCGTTCTTCGAGGTCACGACCGCGAGCCGGCGCCCTGCCGTCCGCAGAGCGCCGATCAGCTCGGGGATGCCCGGATAGACGCTGTGCTCGCGCCAGCCGCCCGCGTCGTACCGCTGGCGATAGAGCGCGACCGCCTGCTCGGCGCGGTGGCCGTCACCCTCGAACAGGGTCTCGAAGCTGTCACGCAGCGGCGGGCCGATCCACGGCAGCAGCTGTGCGCGGTCCAGCGGCGGATGCCCCATCCGTTCGAGCGTATGGGCGATGCCGCCGAGGATGCCCGCCTCCGAATCGATCAGCGTGCCGTCGAGATCGAAGAACAGCGCGTCGGTCACGCGCCGCGCGCGTCGAGTGCCGCGACCGCCGGCAGCGTCTTGCCTTCGAGAAACTCCAGGAACGCGCCGCCGCCGGTGGAGATGTAGGACACGTCGTCGGCGATGCCGTACTTGTCGACCGCGGCCAGCGTGTCGCCGCCGCCGGCGATCGAGAACGCCTTCGAGGCCGCGACCGCGCGCGCCAGCGCCTCGGTGCCCTTGCCGAAGGCGTCGAACTCGAACACACCGACCGGGCCGTTCCAGACCACGGTGCCCGCACTTTCGATCATCGCGGCGTAGCGCTTGGCGGTGTCCGGGCCGATGTCGAGGATCATGTCGTCGGCGCCGACCGCGTCGACGGCCTTGACCGTCGCCGGTGCATCAGCCGCGAACGCGGGCGCAACGACGACGTCGGTCGGCACCGGAATCTCGGCGCCGCGCGCCCTGGCGTCGGCCATGATCTGCTTCGCGGTGTCGAGCAGATCGGTCTCGACCAGCGACTTGCCGACGTCGTGACCGAGCGCGGCGATGAAGGTGTTGGCGATACCGCCGCCGACGATCAGCTGGTCGACCTTGCCCACCAGTGACGAGAGCAGTTCGAGCTTGGTCGACACCTTGCTGCCGGCGACGATCGCCAGCAGCGGCCGCGCCGGCGCATCGAGCGCCTTGGCCAGCGCATCGAGCTCGGCCATCAGCAGCGGGCCGCCGGCCGCCGTCTTCGCGAAACGGATCACGCCATGCGTCGACGCCTGCGCGCGGTGCGCGGTGCCGAAGGCATCCATGACGAAGACATCGCACAGCGCGGCGTACTGCTTCGACAACGCGTCGTCGTCGTCCTTCTCGCCGACGTTCATGCGGCAGTTCTCCAGCAGCACCAGCTGCCCCGGCGCGACCTCGACGCCGTCGACCCAGTCGCGCACCAGCGGCACGTCAATGCCGAGCAGTTCCGACAGGCGCGCGGCCACCGGCGCCAGCGAATCCGCCTCGCTCCAGCTGCCCTCCTTGGGGCGGCCCAGATGCGAGGTCACCATCACCGCCGCGCCCTTCTCCAGCGCGTACTTCAACGTCGGCAGCGATGCGGTGATGCGCTGGTCGGAGGTGACCTTGCCGCCGTCGACGGGCACGTTGAGGTCCTGCCGGATCAGCACGCGCTTGCCGGAGAGGTCGAGGTCGGTCATGCGGACGATGGTCATGGGGTCTGGATTCTCTTGAATGAGCGGAAGGATGTGGGCCATGCCCTCCATGGCCGGGCGCTCGCCGCGCGGACCGCCCGAAGGCGGCCCGCTCAGACCGGCTCGCCCTGCCGGATCAGCACGCGCTTGCCGGAGCGGTCGGGGTCGGTCATGCGGACGATGGTCATGGGGTCTGGATTCGCCGTATCCGAACGGAGAACACGGTGCGTCGCCGGTCCATTGTCCGCGCTGGGTACGTGACCAGGCAAACCCGGCCGAACCCGCCGACGAGACGCGGGGGTGCGGTGAACCGCACGGGTCGCGTCGATCAACGCGGCTTCGGCGCCCTCAGCAGGCTCAGTGCGAAGCCCCCGACCAGCAGAACCCCGAGCAGCAGCATCGTCCACAGCAGCCAGGTGCCCCAGTCGCGTGGGGAGGTGTCGTCGAGTGCGGCAGCGCCGGCCAGTTCCGTGCGTGCGCCGAGGCTCGCGACCGCGGGACGCCAACTGCCGCCATCGCGCGCCGCCAGATCGGCCAGCAGCGGCGCGACGGCCGCATCGACGCGAATGGCGCGTGCACTCCCCGCACGCAGCACGAACGGCGGTGCACCTTCGGCGACGAACACCATTTGCTCCGGCCGGTAGCCGAGCCGGAGTGCGGGCGCGCCGCCGGCACCGGGCGTGTCGGGCACCAGCCGCCACTGACGCGCGCGCACCGTGGCATCGAGCGGGCGTGGTGGTGTGCGGGCCTCGGTGCCGGTGCCGACCCGGTACACCAGCCAGTCACTGGCGACCGTGCGCCACGGCGCGTCGTCGCCGTCGCGCACCGCGAGCGTCCAACGCGCGGTCGCATTGCCGTCGAGCGCGATATCCACGTGCGTCACCGGCAACCGCGCATCGAGATGGAACATCAGCCCGCCTTCGGCATCGGCAGGCGCGACGGGTTCGAGCGCGCGCCACGCCAGCGCCGGCGCCTCCGCCAGCGCGGGCGATTCGCCGGTGATCGACACGATCGCCGGCATCGGGCCAGCTCCGGCGCCGGGCGTGAGCCGCAGGTAGCGGGCGCGGACGGGACGATCGAACACGATCCGGCGCTCGACCAGCCGTGCATCGCCACGCTGCAGGTCGAGCAGCCGACCGGCTGCCGCCGTCGGGCGCCATGCGCGCAGATCGTCGGACACCTCCACCCGCACCGTACGCTCGAACGGCACCTCCGCCGCCTCCCAGCCCAGTACCAGCGCCTGCAGCGGCGCGTCCGATGCGCTGGCATCCGCCAGCAACGCGGCCGGCGGCGCATCGCCCGGCGCGGGTTGCCACTGGATGCGGCGCAGGCGGCCGTCGGGATCGAGCTCGCTGATCGCGGCGATATCGCCGCCCGCACGCGCCGCGGTGGCCGGAAGCGGGAACCAAGGCAGGCTCAGCGTGGTGCGCCGCGCCTCGGGCGCGTCGGCGGGCTGCAGCAGTGCAGGCACCTGTCGGCCCGCCCCATTGACCACGACCAGATCGCGCAGCGTGGGCGACACCGTGGTCGCATACACCGCCTCGTCGAGTTCGACCCGGTAGGCACCGGCATCGGCGGAGGACAGGGTCAGCGGCCATTGCGCGACGAACGCCTCATCGCTGCCGGCTGCCGCCGCGCCGCCGCACCACAGGCCGGCGGCGAGGACGGTCGTGCATCTGGTGATCCGCGTCATGGGCCGGTCTCCTGCGCCGGTTCGAGGGTCGAAGCGCGCGGCGGCGCCGGCGCGAAGAAGCCGACGACCGTGCACAGTAGGCCGTAGGCGATGAACGAACCGATGCCCCACAGATTGCCGAGATGACTCCGGTCCACCAGCACCAGCTTGGCCAGCACGATCGCCATCAACGCAGCACCGGCCAGCCACAGCAGCCGCTGGCCGCGGCGCGAACCGATCACCCAGCCCAGCACACCGAGCACGCTCCAGACGACGGTGAGGCTGGTCTGCGCGAGGCTGCTGCCCGCGAGTGCGCTGCTCCACGGTACGCCGCCCCAGTGATGCGCGCCGCGCAGCGTGATCACGGTGACCAGCAGGAACGCGCCGGCCGACAGCAGCGGCACACGGGCGCGCGCATCGAACGCTGCATCGCCACGCCAGAGCCAGCGCGCGATCAGCAACAGCACCGCCGCCTGTGCGAGATCGAGCGGATTGAACAGCGCGATCCACGGCAGCGGCGCGGCATTGCCCGTGTCGCCCAGCGCCAGCAGCCACCAGAGGGCCAGCAGCGCGCAACACACGGTGTGGAACGCCGCGCGCATCGTGTCGAAGGTCGCCCCCAGCGGATGCGTGAGCCACGACCAGCGCAGCAACGCCACCGCGGTGATCGCCAGCCACGGCGCCACAGCCGCGACCAGCGACCAGCCGTCGCCGCCCTCCATCCGTTCGGACAGGTGCACCAGCAGCAGCGACGCCGCGAACGGCCACAGCAGCCACCAGACGAACTGTGCGGCGCGGGCGAATCCGCTGTCGCCGACGCGCAGGCACAGCAGGCTGCGCACACCGAGTGCGGCGAAGACCAGCCACGCCCAGAGGCCGTTGCCGGCGAAGGGCTGCTGATGTGCCTCGGCCTGCAGGAAGGCCAGCGGCAGCGCTGCGGCCGACGCGACACAGGCCGTACCGGCCAGCAACGGATCGAACACGCGCCGGCCGCGCTCGGCGGCCAGCCACCCCGTAACCGCCGCCAGAACCAGCAGCGCATCGGGGACATCGCGCCCCGGCAACACGCGCTGCAGCTCCAGCGTCCAGGCGCCGAGCCACCAGACCATCGCCCAGAGATACGCCAGCCGCGCGGGCACGGACGCCCCCGCACGCGAATACGACCACGCGATCGCGAGCCCGGCGACGACGAAGAGCATCGCGCCGACGAACAGGCCGTGCGCGAACGGCGTTTCGGTCACGGTGGTATTGCCCGCGGCGAACGCGTACGCGACCACCGCCGCGCCCTGCAGCGCAATGCCCGACCAGCGCGGCAGACGCCGCTGCTGGCGCAGGCCCAGCCAGACCAGCGCGGCTCCCTCCAGCGCGAATACGCTGGCCGTGGCCTGCGCCGACAGCGCCAGCGGCACGGCCAGCGTGGCGAAGCCCGCGGCCAGCAGTGCGTACGCGTGCTGCAGCACCTCGAAGCGCCCGCCGCGACGCAGCCACCACGACAGACCGGCATACACCGCCGCGAGACCCAGCGCACAGAGCGCCAGTGCGGTCGTGTCGTCGCGCAACAGACCCGACTGCAGTGAGAACGCGATCAACGGCATGCCGAACACCAGGCAGCCGTCGATCAGATCGCGGCGTCCCATCGGCCGGCGGCGTGCATGCAGCAGCGGCACCGCCAGATAAAGCGCGTAGAACAGGGCGAGAAACGCCTGCGCGGATGTGTAGTCGGTGGCCGCGTAATCGAGGACGCCCCAGAGCGTGCCGATGCCGAAGGTGAACACGAAGCCCAGCAGGTTGAGCAGACGCCAGGCGCGGAACCAGGCGATGGTGACGATCGCCACGTTGAGCACCGCGTAATAGCCGAACAGCGCGACGTGGTTACCGCCCCCGGTCGAGAGCCAGATCGGGGCGAGGAAGCCCGCCAGTACGGCGAATACCGCCAGCGCCATCGCACCCTGCAACACCGCCAGCGCACCGGCGCCGAACACCAGCGCCACGCTCGCGGCGAACGCGAACGCCATCGGCACGAGTCCGAACATCCGCGACGCGGCGAACACCACCAGCAGCAAGATGCCGATCATCCCGCCCTGCAGGCTGAGCGCGAACGTGCGATGGCTGTCCCGGCGCATCCAGCCGAACACCAGGCCTGCCACCGCGGCCACCGACACGGCGGCCAGGCGCATCGACACCGGCACCTGCAGCAAACCCTCGTCGCTGGCGTACTTGAGCAGCGCGGCGACACCGGCGAACAGCACCAGCATGCCGATCTTCACCGGCACGTTGCCGGAGGTGAACCACTGGCGGACCAACCGCAGCCCGCGCTCGAACGCATTCGGCCCCGCAGGCGCTGCAGGCACGGCCTCGGGATGCGGCGATGGCGCGGGACGCACGGGATCCGCATCGCGCCAGGTCTCGCGCGGCGGCGCAGGCGGCAATGGCGGCGGTCCGGCGGGGGGCATCGGCGACGCGGGCGCCGGGCCCGTCGGTCCGCCATCCGAAGGCGGCGACGCGGGCGCAGACGCTGCGAGGGTGCCGGGCACGGAGACTGCCGGCGTCTCGCGGGCTGGCGCAGGAGGCACAGCGCCCGCCGTCGTACCGCGGGCGATCTCCGCACGCAGCCGCTCACTGAGATCCTCGAGATCGGACACCCGCCGGCGCAGGCCCAGCAGCATGACCAGCGCGACGATCAGCAGAACGGGCACCGTCAACAGCGCCAGTCCGATCAGCACGACGAGTTCTTCCATGTCACCCCCACCGCGCCGGGCGGCGCGCTGCCGGCCACCTTACGCAGCGCCGCAGCGAAAACAAGAAGCCCCGCATATGCGGGGCTTCCGGTAGCACATGACGCGACTGTCGGCTTACTTCGCCGCCACCACGCGCACCATTTCCAGGCACTTGTTCGAGTAGCCCCACTCGTTGTCGTACCAGCTGACCAGCTTGACGAAGGTCGGGTCGAGCGCGATGCCGGCTTCGGCGTCGAACACCGAGGTGCAGGTCTCGCCGCGGAAATCGGTGGCGACCACCTTGTCTTCGGTGTAGCCCAGCACGCCCTTCAGCGCGCCCTGGCTCTGCGCCTTCATCTCGGCGCAGATCTCTTCGTAGCTGGCCGGCGTGTCGAGTTCGACCACCAGATCGACCACCGACACGTCCGACGTCGGCACGCGGAAGCTCATGCCGGTCAGCTTCTTGTTGAGCTCCGGAATCACCACACCCACGGCCTTCGCCGCGCCTGTGCTGGAGGGAATGATGTTCTCGAGAATCCCGCGGCCGCCGCGCCAGTCCTTGTTGCTCGGGCCGTCGACGGTCTTCTGGGTGGCGGTGGCCGCGTGCACGGTGGTCATCAGGCCGCGCTTGATGCCCCACTTGTCGTTCAGCACCTTGGCCACCGGGGCCAGGCAGTTGGTGGTGCAGGAGGCGTTGGAGATGATCTCCTCGCCCTTGTACTTGCCGTGGTTCACGCCGAAGACGAACATGGGCGTGTCGTCCTTGGACGGCGCCGACAGGATCACCTTCTTCGCGCCGGCCTGGATGTGCTTCTGCGCCGTGTCCTTGGTCAGGAAGATGCCGGTGGATTCGATCACCACCTCGGCACCGACCTCGTCCCATTTCAGGTTGGCCGGGTCGCGCTCCTGGGTCAGGCGGATCTTCTTGCCGTTGACGATCAGCGTGACCAGATCGTTGATCGCCACGATCTCGATGTCGCCGTCGAAGTTCTCCACCGCCGAGCGCAGCACGTTGCGGCCGATGCGGCCGAAGCCGTTGATGCCAACCTTGATCGCCATGAATCCGGACTCCTGCAGCCGCGCACACGCGGCGTGATTGGGAAAGAAACGCGGCCGCGCGGCGCGTCGGCGCCAGCCCGGACTGCGCGACACAGTCTAGCAGCCGCACCGCAGCGGGGCCGCCTGCCACCCGCGCGCGACGCGCGCAATGATCCCGATCAAGGCGCGCGGCAGTGCCGGGCGCAAGACTGCAGGCCTCCCCGACACCCGGACAGAACGATGCGCGCCTACGCCCTTTCCCTGATCGCCTGCGCCTGCCTGGCGCCCGCCCTGCCGGCCGCCGCCCAGTCGGCCGGTGACTGGACCATCGCCCTCGGTGCGCACCAGGTCGACCCGAAGTCCGACAACGGCCGCCTCGCCGACGGCACATTGCCGTTGTCCATCGGCGGCAGCCTCCGCCCCACCATCGCCGTCGAGTACTTCCTGCGCGACCGCGTCGGCATCGAGCTCCTGGCCGCCACCCCGTTCCGCCACGACCTCGACATCGCCGGCCTCGGCCGCATCGGCAGCACGAGGCACCTGCCGCCGACATTGAGCCTGCAGTACCACTTCACCCCGGAGGCACGCGTGGCGCCCTTTGTCGGCGCAGGACTCAACTACACGACGTTCTTCGAAGAAGACACCCGAGGCGCGCTGGCCGGTTCTCGCCTGGCGCTCGGCGATTCGTGGGGCCTGGCGCTGCATGCAGGCATCGACATCCGCGCCGGCCGCGGCAAGCTCCGCCTGGATGCGCGGTGGATGGATATCGAGAGCGATGTGCGACTGGATGGCACGAAGCTGGGAACCGCACGGATTGATCCCTTGGTGTACGGCGCGGCATACGTGCGTGCCTTTTGAGGGACGCGCGGATCAGGAGACCGGACGAGGGGAGATCGGAACCACGCCCCCCTTTCGACGGCTTTGACGACCCGATCTCCCGCGCGCAGCTCAACCCCAGCGCGGCGAGACGTGACGCGTCGCGGCGTGTGCCGGACACGGAGTTCCTCGCAACTCTGCGTACAGGAGCATCGCTCTGGCGCGTGAACAGGGCCTTGGCGCGCTCGTCGACTCAGTGCTTGTTCGGCACCGTGGTGCCGTCGCCCGGGCCGTCCCAAGGGCCCGAGTCCTCCGCCTGCGGGCAGATCCTCAGGTAAACAAAGTACGCCTGGATTTCCGTGATGCTCCAGCCCTTCAGATATGAAAGCGGGTAGGGACACACCTGCATCGGAAACGGACAGTACCCCGGGGTAATCGCAGGGGGCGTGGTCGCGTAGTTGGGAATCGGAAACCATGCCTTCGGCGTCTGGTCGAGACCGTATCGACAGAATACGAACGGATCGCCGTCCCTCCACATAAGCCCCTGCTCCCCGCGCTGTGCCCAGGCGGACGAGACCGAGAGCAGCACGCAAACACACGCGAGAAATGCCATCCGAACCATGGAATACCCCTTTGATCGATATCTGCAGACAGCCCGACTTGACGTATCAGGATCGCGAGCCGTCGCTCCGCGCACGGCACCGCAGTGGTGCCGTGCGCGGAGCGAACGGCACCGCAGTGGTGCCGGCCGGCCACTCTATGCAGCGCAAACAAAAGCTGCTTGGTCAGCGCTGAAGATCAGAGTTCGCTTTTGTGGCGTCGAGATCGAGTTCCTTGCCCCACGTTGCCTTCCATTGCTCGCCCGGCTCGCTGGAGGACGCACTTTCGATGACGCGCCGGAGCCCCTCCCCATCGCCCGCCTTGGCAGCCGACAGCATGCGGTCGACAAACGAGGACCGGAACTCAGAGGATTTCGATGCGAACGACTGCTCCGCACCCGAGACGGGACGTCCTCGGGTCAACTCATCCAGCCTGGCGAACGTCTCCGGACCCGCGATGCCATCAGGCCTGATTCCCTGCTGACGCTGGAAATTCAGCACCGCCTCACGCGTCGACTCGCCGAAGATCTCATCCACTCGCAACGGGCGGCCCGCAGCCCCTTTTACGCCGAGTGCGTTCAAATGCTCCTGCAGTCCGCCGACGTCCCGCCCGCTATCTCCCAGCGACAGATGGGCGCTTCCGTGCTGTGACCGTGTTGCAACAGGCATCGCCCGCTGCGACTGCTCGCCGAAGATGCCATCGACTTCGATGCCGCGCTCCGCTTGAAACGCGCGCAACGCATGGTCGGTTTGCGGCCCGAACACACCGCTGCGAGTCTCGAGCGTCGCCCCGTCGCCGCCGCGGTATCCCAGCCCGTTGAGCCGCTCCTGCAGCGCGACGACCTCCGCACCTGACGAGCCCATGCGCAGCGGTTCGCTACCCCGGCGAGGCGGTTCCAATCTGTTCTCGTCGGCGTGACGCTCGCCAGAGCCGAAGACGGAAAGCGGATCAATGCGCCGGCCGTCACGCAGCAGTTCGAAGTGAAGATGCGTATCGCCTTGCGCGGGCGTATTCCCGGTGCGACCCATCGTAGCGATCTGCTGTCCCGCCTCGACGCGCTGCCCATCACGCACCATGAATTGGTCCAGATGGAAGTACCTGGTCATCGACCCGTCGTCGTGCTGGATGCGTACGGTATTGCCGGCAGCGCCGTTGTTCGGCGCGACGCTGACACGACCGCCGGCAAACGCCACGATCGGGTCGCCTACGTTGCCTTCGATATCGATGCCACCGTGGGGCGCCCCGCTACTGCGCGGCGTGCCGAACTCGCCCCGTCCCTCACGCGGCTTGTCAGCCTCATTGATGCGCATGTTGCCAGGCGCTGGCCACACCGCGCCCTGCGCGCGCGCCTGCGCAGGTGGCGCAACGGCGCGCTCGGCCTCGGGACGCGCAAGCTGCACAGTGATCGCTTCACGCGTTGCCTGGTCGCCCTTGCCGGTCTGCTCGAGCGAATTGGCGAGTTGGAGGCCGCGTACTGCTTCAAGCGTGCGCTGCCCATAGATGCCGCTGCCAGTTTCCAGCCTCCCGCCCTGAGCATCGCGAAAGCCGAGCTCGTTGAGCGCCTGCTGCATGGCTCTGACGTCCTCGCCACGCTCACCACGCTCGAGCACGCCATCAGCCAGCGGGTCCGCCTGCGCCCGCGCGCCTGGGAGCGGAGCCGTCGCAACAATGCCTCGCTCCGGGATCTCGATCGCGGCGTACTTGGCTGCCCAGTACTCCGTGAAGGCGGTTGCGAGGTCGCGATCACTCAGACCCGCAATCGAAGCCCGTGGATGGCCGGTGACACGTGAGAACTCGGCCTGATCGAGATTGCCTAAGATATTGGCGCGTGTGTCCGGCCGCGAGAACGCGCCGGTCGCGATCGCACGCTGTATGGATGCGTATCCGCCTCCGCCCTGCTGATGAGCGAGATACATATCAAGGCCATTCGGGCGATCAGCGCCCGACAAGAACGCGTGGCCCGTGTCCGCGGACCGGTTGGTGATCTGCGCTCGGTTACGCGCGTAGAGCGTGGCCGCGGCGTCGGTATTGGCAGCCGCGTCGAATTCACGGCCCGTCAAACCGAACTCGGCCGCAGTGCTCGGCATGAATTGAAAGAGACCCTTCGCGCCGCTCGTGCGGTTGTAGGCATCGGCGTTGAATTGGCCGCCTGTCTCGATGTAAGCGAACCGCAAAAAATCATCGCGCGGAATACCGCTCTCAGCGGCCTCGCGTTCGATGATGTCGAGAACTTCTGCTCTGTCGCTTGGACCGGCCATCGTGGGCTCTCAGGTGAAGTGCGGCCGCGGCGGGCCGCAGGACGTCAACCGGACTCAATCCTTGAGTCTTGTGCAGGGCGGTCAACTCGAAACAGGTCAGCGCGCTTGATAGCGCCCTGTATTCGCGTCGAACTCGAAGACTAGCGCATCTTCCGGACCGAGGGGACGAGATCGGCCCGGCCCGGCAATAGTCTCGCCAGACTGAACGATGTGGATGCGCGGAAGGCTCTCTCCAGCAGACGGCTCAAACTGAAGCTCGCCCGTGCTGGCAGCGCAGGTCATCACGCCTCCTTCGCAAGCCTCAGCATTGTCGCTTCCGGCCTGGACAGTGCCCACATACGTCCAGACCCGAAACGGCGTCTGCGGCAACCCGTTCTTGTTGAACAGGAACAAGGCGTAATTGGACATCGCAACGCCGTCTTCGAAGAGCCGGGTGGGCACGCCGAGGATCAATCGCCCACCCCCCAGCTCGCGGGAGACCGCGCGGCGCGACTCATCCACCATTTCCGGCTGATCGAGGCGGCCGAAGTCGCCGACGAAGCCATCCGTCGCGATCTGGGACCAACCTGCCTGGCCGCTCTCAACCTTCTGGACGAGCGTAACCTGCCCGATCGCTACGCGCCCCTCCTCCATCGTCGTGCTGTCCGCTTCGACACCCTCCATGCCGGCGGAGCGGGACGTAAAGCCTGTGAAGTAGTGCTCGCCCTCGAGATCGAACGCATAGCCATACCAATATCCAACGGTGGCACCGCCTTCAACCTGAAAGCTGTGGGCGCCGTCGCCATCACGCTGATAGACGAAGTAAAGCACGCTGTCGGGGGACGGCGGTTTCAAACCGGTCATGCTGTCGTCCTTCTCAGAAACATCCTCAGGCGCGGCCTGGATGCTCGGCGCTGATGAAGCTCCGCTCGCGTCGCCCCCCTGCGCGCAGCCCGAGATAGCAAGCGCGCCACTGATCAACCCGCACATGATCGATTGCTTCAAAAACCCTCTCCTTAAAGAGCCTCGCCCGCCCCAATCGGCCCTGAGGCCGTCCTATCAAGCCTGGCGTGCCGCCTCCTGCTGGGCAGGACTGCTCTGCTGAGCAGCGTTCCGCTGCGTCAACTGCTGCGCTTCTTGATCCGCTCGCTGCTGCCATGCCTGGCCAATGGGCGAGGATTGAAGATCCCGTGTCGCAGTGCAAATGCTCTCGGAATTTCCGCTCTTCGCGGCGTCCAGAAGGCGCGATACGTAGTCCTGCTGCGTCGTGCTTTCATTCCGGGCGAGCTGCACTTCGCCTCGATCGCCAACTTCGTCGAGAGACGCCCGGCGGCCATCTCGTCCTCGCAGGGACTGTTCTTCCTCTCGCCTCGCGGGCTCACCAGCTGGGAGTGGGCCTCGAATTGCATCGACACCATCGCGAATGAGCCCGCCGGCGCCGCGCGAAATCACGGTCATCCCGACACGGCGCGCCTCGATATCGTGCCTGAAGCTCTCGATGGAACGCTCGTTCTCCTTCGCGCGCGTGCGTGCGTGCAGGTCGTCGAGAATGGAGCGATCCGGCCTGCCATCCCCATCGATGGGCAAGAAGTTGTGCATGCTGTGCGAGCTGGCCGAACGGCCAGCTGCCGTGAGCGGGAAGTCAGGCGTGATGAAGTCGCGCCCGCGGTGCTCGTGGTAGCCCGACTGGCGAAGCACGGTCATTTCCCGCTCAGTGGCGTAGATCCTGACCTGTCCGTAGTGCGGGCTTGCAGCGCTCACTGCATCGGCTGCCATTACATGGTTGAGCACACGATTCCCGCCTTCGGGAATGCGGCGATCCAGACTCGCCGCACCGTAAGCGTTGAAGGTCTCGCCGCGTAAATCGAAGTGATGCGCCGAGACCTGAGCAAGCGTTCCCCCGAGCGAGTGACCGGTAACCGTGACTTCCGGCGCATCCCTGCCTGCCTGCCGACCTATGGCCTCGGAATAGCCAAGGGCTCGGCGAGTGAGCGCAACCGCATCGTCGACCTGGGGATTAGTTCGATTCGCCACCATCGAGCCATCAGTGACGACGCCGTCCCGCCAGACCTGCTCCGTGCCACGATGCGCAACCACGATCTCGCCGGAGTCGACGCGCTGATAGATCGTCCCTTGATAGCCTGTGCGAGGGTTATTGACGTGCTCTCGCACGCTGTATTCCACACCCTCGACGGTGATTCGTTCGTTATAAGGGGGGCTGCGCACACCCACCGGAATGTCGCGATAGCTATCGTTCGCCAAACCCGCGTACTGCTGGGACGGGATCGTCATGGCGTTGCTCCGGCAGCGCTCAGCTCGATCTCAAAGAACTCGGAGCGCTGCGCCTCGGGGACCTTATCGAGGGAGGCAATTCCAAATTCAGCGTAGTTGTCGATCTCAGCGTTCGGATAGTAGCCATTCCAGTAGAAGAGCTTTTCGTTGGAGCCAGCCTCTACAGCTTCGGCAGGAAGCTTGATCACAAACCACGTGGCATAGGGGTCGTCAGACGCTCGAAAGCTCACGCGCACCTCTACGAACTTCCATCGACACACGCCACGACCGTAGTAGTCGTCGTCGATCACTCGGTCGACATACACTCGCCCAGCGAGTTCGGTGTCCGAAACGCGTTCGAGCTTGACGACCTCGTTCGTGGAGATCCTCGGCACTGCGCCCGAAATGGGCTGAGGCTCACCGCACTCAC
>VFQP010001182.1_pt1 | contig 37277 bp, 25 predicted proteins | sample 3512351 | NCBI WGS metagenome assembly VFQP01 (sample SAMN10412372, study PRJNA504923) | tailings metagenome | isolation source: Relicate 1 Philex TSF1 revegetated site | place: Philippines: Tuba, Benguet | collected 2017-08-29
GTTCTGATAAATTCTCCGATACTGCTGATCTGTCCGTTTAAAACCAACTGATTGATATAATACATGTAATAAAGATTGGCAGTAAACTCAACTGCACCAAAACGTTTTTCGATTCCGGCTTCAAAATCATGAAGTTTCTCGGCTTTCACATCATTATTGGAAAAAAGATCATCACGATTGGGCTCACGCTGCGCATGCGCATACGAAAGGAATATTTTCCCGTTGCCTAATCTGTAATTTACTCCGGCTTTAGGATTAAAGAAAAGCCAGTTTCTTTTCAGGTCTGCGCCTTCACCGTCGCCTTCCAAAAGAATTTTGGTGTCATAATCAATATTTCTAAGCTGCAGATCTCCAAAAAGTTCAAAATCATTGATTTTTACCAACGCTTTGGCAAATCCGGCAACTTCATTTTTTACGGAGCGATTCCGGTAATACTCATGCTGCGGTATCTGCGGAACAAAAACATCTCTTACGTTCCCGTAATGTCTGCCAAAATACTGATTTCCGACAAGACCAAAATTCAGATCTACATTATCAAATTTTCCGTATAAAGTAGAGACAATCCCGTAAAAATCATTGTTGAGCCATTTTTTTCTGATAAAGTCAGAATATTCTTCGCCGTTAAAATCAGACAGGTTGTACCTTGCATACGGATCTCCCTGTTTATAATTCTCATAATAACCTCTTCCTTTGGTATAATGAAGTGTTGTTTCAAGATTCCATCGTTCGTTCAGTCCCTGTTCCCACAAAAGCTGATAATGGTTTTGTCTGTAATTATCAGTTTCATTATCATAAAATCCTATGATATTCTCCCAATTGGCGTCATAGATTGCTCCTGAAAAATTATATCTAGGATTGGTTTCCCATGTTTTTCTGTCGACGCCGTTCCAAGCCTGATACGTTTTTTCTTTCCCTCCGAATGCCATCAGACGAAGCTTGGTTTTTCCTTCTTCAAATAAAGCAGTAAAGTTGTACGAATTAAGATCTGAAAACGCTCTGTCGATATATCCGTCAGAATGAATGTGAGAATACCTTCCCATAATTGACAAACGGTCTTTCCAGAATTTTCCGGAGCCTATTTCTGCTGAATATTTGTAGGTATTAAAAGAGCCGTAACTGTCATCGGTTTTGAAATAAAATTTTTCTTCCGGCTCTTTTGAAATTACATTGATGCTTGCCCCGAATGCAGAAACACCATTATTGGAAGTTCCGACACCTCTCTGAATAACAATTTGTGATGCGGAACTCGTTAAATCCGGAACATTCACAAAAAAAGTACCCTGACTTTCGGAATCGTTAAACGGAACGCCATTCATCATAACATTAATTCCTCTTCCTGCAACACCCCGAATCCTAAAACCGGTGTATCCTACTCCATTTCCTGCATCTGATGTTGAAATAACTGAAGTCTGATTTTTGAGAAGAATCGGCAGATCCTGCCCCAGATTTCTACTGTCCAGATCTTTCTGAACGCTGATGATCTCTTTTGCAACCGGAAGCCTTTTGGTAAAGCTGACGGTTTCAATTTCTCTTATCGTAAGAGAGTCTGAATTCTGAGCCTGTAAAAAACTCAGCGAGCCTGCGGTAAGCCCTAAAAAAAACAATCCTTTCATTCTTATAAATTTTTAAAATTTAATGGAATAAAAGGGGCGATTAAAAAAATGTAACAATTTGAAAATTAACAATCCAGTAATGCCGAAACATTGATAAACCGATATATTAACAGATTGGTACACTTACAAAGTTCCCTAAACAGCATTACCTGTTCCAGGTTCATTGGGTATAATCTCAGCCCCGACAGGAGCACCCCTTTATTTCAGCGGCAAAAGTACAACTTTTTATAATTAAATTAAAATAAATTTTTATCAGTATGACCGGTTATAAGAATCAATGAAATAATAATTTTTATCGTCTTTGGTAACTTCAAACATTTTGCCCAGTTTCCAGCTGTAATTTCTTTTTATATCTGAATACTCAAACGGGATCACAATCTTATTATCCACATCAATCACTCCAAATTTATCGTTATGAGTTGCAATAATCATAGGATTGGCAATATCATCTCCTTCCAGGACGTATAGATATTGATACTTCGGATAGATCTTAAACTGGGAATGATCTGCAGGATTTTTAAACTTAGCATCTTCAATGATACCATATTTACCATTAAGAATATATGCATGAAACAAAGCTTTTTTCAGATCAGATTTGCATCTTCCCAAATCATCACTCTTATATTGATAAACACGCTTTCCGGCTTTACTGATCCTGAAAGCTACACCGTTTTTTTCCACAGTTGCATAAAGTTCGCTGCCAAAATGTTTTATCTTTTCGTTTGGTGAGTTTAAAAGGTTACAATCTTCACCAAAAAACATAGCAAGATCATACTCAGGAGCAATTACAAATTTCCCTTTCTGATTGACAAAACCAGATTTCCCGTTTAGTTTTTTAGGGATTAATAATGGAATGCTTTCGTTAACAACAGGAAGACCGATATTTTTCATCTGCAAAGCAGCTGTATTATTTTGTCCGCTTGCATTTTTCGCTATCTTTTTTGTGGTTTGTCTGCTCTGACAAAAAGCTGTTGCCGAAAACAGCAAGATAACTAAGATTTTAATTTTTTTCACCAGCTTCATTATTATTTTTTGCCAAAAATATAAAATAAAAAATTCATATTTATAAACAATCTAAATAATTTAATTCTTACAAAATTCTAATTTTTCGTAATTTTGGGATCATTTTTTAAATATCTGGTAATGCAGTGTGTATCAGGAGAAACTATTGATCTGAGAATTATCAAAAACATTCTGAAACACCTGCTGAAAGATTTAATCAACACTTTCTGCCCAGCAAAAGCAATTCCAAATATTGAAAAATGCAGATTATACAGTTTTATCAAACTATTGAGTATAATCTAAATGTATAAAAAGAAAAGAGTATATGAGTATTTATCAGGATTATCTCAAGGAGATTGAAGAAAGAAAAATTCAGGGACTGCATCCAAAACCAATTGACAGTGCTGAGCTATTAAGCGAAATTATTACACAGATTAAAGATCATGCTAATGAAAACAGGGCTGATTCGCTTAATTTTTTTATTTACAACACTCTACCCGGAACTACAAGCGCGGCCGGTTCTAAAGCTAAATTTTTAAAGGAAATCATTCTTGGAGAATCTTCTGTGGAGGAGATCACCCCTGCTTTCGCTTTTGAGCTTTTATCTCACATGAAAGGCGGTCCTTCTATTGAGGTTTTGCTTGATTTAGCATTAGGAAACAACCAAGAAATTGCAAAACAGGCAGCTGAAGTTCTTAAAACTCAGGTTTTTCTTTACGATGCAGACACAGACCGTTTAAGAGAGGCTTTTAAAAACAACAATCCAATCGCCAGAGATATTCTGGAAAGCTATGTAAAAGCAGAATTTTTCACCAAATTACCTGAAGTTCCTGAAGAAATTAAAGTAGTCACTTTTATTGCCGGAGAAGGAGACATTTCAACGGATTTATTATCTCCGGGAAATCAGGCACACTCAAGATCAGACCGGGAGTTACACGGAAAATGCATGATTACCCCTGAAGCTCAGGCTGAAATCAAAGCCTTACAGGCTCAGCATCCTGATGCAAGTGTAATGCTGATTGCAGAAAAAGGAACCATGGGTGTAGGTTCATCCAGAATGTCGGGAGTAAACAATGTAGCTCTCTGGACAGGAAAACCAGCAAGCCCATACATCCCATTTGTTAATATCGCACCTATTGTTGGTGGAACAAATGGTATTTCTCCTATATTCCTCACAACAGTAGATGTAACAGGAGGAATAGGCATCGACCTTAAAAACTGGGTGAAAAAAGTAGACGAAAACGGAGATCCTGTACGCAACGAAAACGGTGAGGTTGTTCTTGAGCAGGCTTATTCTGTAGCAACAGGAACTGTATTAACCATCAATACAAAAAAGAAAAAATTATATAACGGAGATACAGAGCTGATTGATCTCAGTAAATCTTTCACTCCTCAAAAAATGGAATTTATCAAAGCAGGAGGTTCTTACGCCATTGTTTTTGGTAAAAAAATACAGACCATTGCGGCACAGATTTTAGGAGTTGAAATCCCGACAGTTTTTGCTCCATCTAAAGAAGTTTCTATCGAAGGACAGGGTCTTACTGCGGTTGAAAAAATCTTCAACAGAAACGCAGTAGGATTAGCTCCGGGAAAAGTTCTACACGCAGGTTCTGACGTACGTGTAGAAGTGAACATTGTTGGTTCTCAGGATACTACAGGTTTAATGACTGCTCAGGAATTAGAATCAATGGCAGCAACCGTTATTTCTCCAATTGTTGACGGAGCTTATCAATCGGGTTGTCATACTGCTTCAGTCTGGGACAAAAAAGCTCAGGCAAATATTCCTAAACTGATGAAATTCATGAATGATTTCGGTTTGATTACTGCGCGTGACCCTAAAGGAGAATATCACGCAATGACCGACGTTATTCATAAAGTTCTGAATGATATTACCGTAGATGAATGGGCAATTATTATTGGTGGAGATTCTCATACAAGAATGTCTAAAGGGGTGGCTTTCGGAGCTGATTCCGGAACAGTTGCTTTGGCTTTGGCAACCGGTGAAGCTTCAATGCCTATTCCTGAATCTGTAAAAGTGACCTTCAAAGGCAACATGAAAGAACACATGGATTTCCGTGATGTTGTACACGCAACTCAGGCTCAGATGCTGAAACAGTTTGGTGGAGAAAATGTTTTCCAGGGAAGAATTATTGAAGTTCACATCGGTACTCTTCCTGCAGATCAGGCATTTACATTTACCGACTGGACTGCCGAGATGAAAGCTAAAGCATCTATCTGTATCTCTCAGGATGATACTTTGATAGAGTCTTTAGAAATAGCAAAATCCAGAATCCAGATCATGATCGACAAAGGAATGGACAATCACAATCAGGTTCTTCAGGGATTAATCAACAAAGCAAATAAGAGAATCACCGAGATTAAATCGGGTGAAAAACCTGCACTGACTCCTGATGCTAATGCAAAATATTATGCTGAAGTAGTTGTAGATCTTGATGTGATCGTAGAACCAATGATTGCCGACCCGGATGTAAACAACGAAGATGTTTCTAAAAGATATACTCACGATACCATTAGAGATTTGACATACTATGGCGGTGAGAAAAAAGTAGATTTGGGTTTTGTAGGCTCTTGTATGGTGCACAAAGGAGACTTGAAAATTGTTTCTCAGATGCTTAAAAACATCGAAAGACAAAACGGAACTGTTGAATTTAAAGCACCTCTTGTTGTTGCCGCTCCAACTTACAATATCATAGATGAACTTAAAGCGGAGGGTGACTGGGAGTTTTTAGAAAAATATTCAGGTTTTGAGTTTGACGACAATGCCCCAAAAGGTGAAGCACGTGTTGAATATAAAAACATGATGTACCTTGAAAGACCAGGCTGCAACCTTTGCATGGGAAATCAGGAAAAAGCTGCTAAAGGAGATACTGTTTTAGCGACTTCTACCCGTCTTTTCCAGGGAAGAGTCGTGGAAGATTCTGAACGCAAAAAAGGAGAATCTTTACTGGCATCAACTCCGGTGGTAGTACTCTCTGCTATTATGGGAAGAATTCCAAATATTGATGAGTACAAAGCTGCTGTAGAAGGAATCAATCTTACTACATTTGTACCTCCAATCAAGGAGCTAACCAGCTTAAGCGCTCACTAATAAAGCATAACATCAGTCGAAAGACATTCAGTATAAACAAAAGATTTTAGTCTCAGGATTAGAATCTTTTGTTTTTCTTGTTTAGAATATTTCTATTTTAGGTCTATAATAATTATTTTGATGTAAATCAATCACTAAAAATTTATTTTTCCTTAACTTCATCATTATAAATAATCTCTGTCATACATTATATTTATCATCATTTCAATCCTGAGGAACGAAATTTGATGCATATTGACGAGAAATTCTGCTTTATTGACATAATTTACAGCAGTAATTAATTAAAAGAAAAATTACAACAGATATGACTTTCGACATTGACATGATCAAAAAGGTGTACGAACGCTATCCTGAAAGAATTGCAGCTGCAAGACAAATTACAGGAAAGCCATTAACACTTTCAGAAAAAATTCTTTACACCCATTTATGGGAAGGTAATGCAACACAGGAACATGAAAGAGGAAATTCTTATGTGGATTTTGCTCCGGACAGAGTAGCTATGCAGGATGCTACTGCACAAATGGCACTTTTGCAGTTTATGCAGGCTGGTAAAGCCAAAGTTGCAGTTCCTTCTACCGCTCATGCAGATCATCTTATTCAGGCAAGAGTTGGTGCAGAAGCAGATTTGCAGGAAGGCATCAATAAAAACTCAGAGGTATTCAATTTTTTAAGCTCAGTCTGTGACAAATACGGAATAGGTTTCTGGAAACCGGGAGCAGGAATTATCCATCAGGTCGTTCTTGAAAATTATGCATTTCCGGGCGGGATGATGATCGGAACGGATTCTCATACCGTAAATGCCGGAGGCCTCGGAATGGTTGCCATTGGAGTTGGAGGCGCAGATGCTGTAGACGTAATGGCAGGAATGCCCTGGGAATTGAAAATGCCGAAATTAATCGGTGTAAAATTAACCGGGAAAATGTCTGGTTGGACTTCTGCAAAAGATGTCATCCTGAAAGTGGCAGGAATTCTTACCGTAAAAGGGGGAACAGGCTGTATTGTAGAATATTTCGGCGAAGGCGCAGAGTCTCTTTCAGCCACCGGAAAAGGAACGATCTGTAATATGGGAGCTGAAATTGGGGCAACCACCTCTACTTTCGGGTACGATGATTCAATGAGAAGATATTTAACAGCAACAGGAAGACAGGATGTTGTAGATGCCGCAGATCAGATTGCAGAACATTTGACAGGCGATCCTGAAGTATATGCAAATCCCGAAAAATACTTTGATCAGCTGATTGAAATTAACCTTTCCGAATTAACTCCTCATCTTAATGGTCCTTTTACACCAGATCTGGCAACTCCGGTAGCTGAATTCAGACCGAAAGCCGAAGCCAACGGATGGCCTATTGAAGTGGAATGGGCATTAATCGGATCCTGTACCAACTCCTCTTACGAAGATTTATCCAGAGCCGCTTCCATTGTAGAAGACGCAGTGGCAAAAGGAGTGAAACCAAAAGCAATCTTAGGAATCAATCCTGGTTCAGAACAGGTAAAGTTTACCGCAGAAAGAGACGGATTTTTAAATTCATTCAGAAAATTTGAAAATGCGAGAATTTTCACCAACGCTTGCGGACCTTGCATCGGACAATGGGACAGAGAAGGTGCAGAAAAAGGTGAAAAAAATTCAATCATCCACTCTTTCAACAGAAACTTTGCCAAGAGAGCAGACGGAAATCCAAATACACACGCTTTCGTAGCTTCACCGGAAATGGTTGCTGCTGTCGCAATTTCAGGAAGGCTTGATTTTAATCCCATCACAGATACATTAACCAATGAAGCGGGCGAACAGATAAAATTAGACGAACCAAAAGGTTCTGAATTGCCTTCAAGAGGATTTGCTGTAGAAGACAACGGCTATCAGGCTCCATCAGAAGATGGCTCTAAAGTTAAGGTTGCGGTAGATCCTAATTCTGACAGACTTCAGCTGCTGGAAGAATTTCCGGCTTGGGATGGTAAAAATATTACCGGGGCAAGAGTTTTAATTAAAGCTTTTGGCAAATGTACTACCGACCATATTTCTATGGCTGGACCATGGCTGAAATACAGAGGTCACCTTGATAACATTTCAAACAATATGCTGATCGGAGCTGTGAATGCTTATAATATGGAAACCAACAAGGTTAAAAATCAGCTGGATGGTTCTTACGGTGAAGTTCCTGCCGTGCAAAGAGCTTATAAGGCTGCAGGAATTCCGTCTATTGTGGTTGGAGACCAAAACTACGGTGAGGGCTCTTCCAGAGAACATGCTGCAATGGAGCCGAGACATTTGGGAGTAAAAGCTGTTTTGGTAAAATCATTTGCAAGAATTCACGAAACCAACCTTAAAAAACAAGGTATGCTTGGGCTGACATTTGCTAACGAATCAGATTATGACAAAATTCAGGAAGACGACATTGTAAATTTTCTTGATCTTGAGGAATTTGCTCCGGGAAAACAACTGACTTTAGAGTTTATTCATACAGACGGAACCAAAGATATTGTTATGGCAAATCATACTTACAACAGTCAGCAGATTGAGTGGTTCAAAGCAGGGTCTGCGTTAAACTTAATCAAACAACAGGAAAACTAATATATTATTAGATTAATGAATATAATAAAGCAGTTTCTTCGGAGGCTGCTTATTTTATTTTATTAAAAAAATTAATTCTGTAAGTCTCGCCTATTGGGATTTCATGTTCGGACGTTAGGGTAGCTTTTCTTACACGTAAACTTTTAACCTGATTCAGATTTATGATAAAAGATTTATGAATTCTAAATATAAAAAATACTTAAAATAGAACTTCTTTTATTAGTTATATTCTGTAACAAAAAAGATTTTTCGTCGTCTAACAAGGTATACTTACTCACGTAATGAAGAAAACCATATTTGCTATTTCTATTTTAAGTTCTGTAGTTTATTTTGCACAGAACACCAAAGACAGTACAAATTTCAAAGTAAAAGAAAAGGATATCGAAGGCGTTGTTATCACCAAAACTAAAAAAGCCGTTGAACAAAAAGCAGATCGTACGGTTTTTGACTTTTCCGAGCAGCCGCACCTTAATAACGGAAACGTTCTGGAAGGAATAAAAAAACTTCCCGGTCTGGTTTCTACAGACATTGCCGGAATGATGTATCAGGGGAAAATTCTTGATGTATACCTCAACGGTCGTCCGCTCAATATTTCGAGCAACGAACTCAATTCCTTTCTGGAAGGAATGCCCGCAAATTCTGTTGAAAAAATTGAAGTCATTACCCAGCCCGGAGCAGAATTTCCTGCAACTTCAGGCGGTGCAATTATGAATATTATCACCAACAAAAACGCCAATAAATACCTTTCTGCAACCTATTCCGGAAACTACAATTTTTCAAATTATGATAAATTCAGAAGCAGAACCAGCAACTCCCTGAATCTGAATGCAAGAAATAAGCTTTTCGGATGGCAGCTGAGTATTGGGCAAAATTATCGCGAAAGTATGCTCAATTCTAATCAGGATAATCTAATGTTTGCCAATACCGACAGAATCGGAAGAGGATATTTTGCAAAATCCGGAGTGACTTTTGATTTGGGTGAAGACAGACTATTGCTCAACTATGATATTTACCACAACAAAAATAGTAATTATACTGCAAGCAATGGTTTTGCAGATATTTTAGTATCACAAAATCCTGATCTTTTCAGAGAAATTGATTTCGATGCTTTTGATGCAGCAAAAACCAATAATCTTAGACAGGAAGCTGTAGCAACTTATCAGAAACGTTTTTCGGATGATAAAAATAAAAAATTAGACTTTCAGTTTGGATATACTAAAGCAGACAGTAAGTTTGGGCAGAACAATATTTTCAGAAAAGGAATTTTTACAGATTCACCTATTGGAGAACCCTTTAACTTTACTGCCGGAAATGTTCTGGAGAACAGCTCAGACATGAGAATTGCCAATTTCAGAATAGACTATTCCCAACCTTTAAAAATCCTTGATGAAGGAAAAGTAAGTTTAGGCGGTTTGTATGAAAAACAAAACTTTGATACAGAAAGTAAAGGGCTAACCAATCTGGAATATCAAAGACAAACAGCTTCAACATATCTGGAATTTCAGGCAAAATACAAGAAATTTGATTTCATTGCCGGTGCAAGAGCAGAGAATTACGACATTTCCGGGATTACCAGAATTGAAAATGGAAATAGCATTATCGAAGACGATTTAATTCCGTTTAACAAATTCAAGCTTTTTCCTAATGCAAGTGTGCAGTATAATGTGATGAATCAAGTATATGCGCTTGCTAATTATAATAAGAAAATCAATCTGCCGAGTATTTCTGCATTAAACCCGAACAATAATACGTTTCAGGGACCAAACACACAGGTAAACGGAAATCCTTTCCTTCAGCCTACTATTTTCGATAATTTTGAATTGAAAATTTCGGCTTTTGATTATGCTTTTATTGGTTACAGCGTAAGTAACGCCAAAAATCAGGTAGCCCAGATTATCAGGAGAGAAGGCAAAAATATTTTTAACGAGCAGGTGAATATTTCTGAAATGAAAATCCACAACTTTAATGTTGGACTTCCTATTCCGTTTATGATATTTACCAAGCGTTTAAGCGAAATCATGAAGTTTGATTTTAATCCTGACAAAATCAACTTTATGTATTTATATGCAGGTTATCAGAAACACGACATTAATAATCTTAAAAATAACGGTTTCTGGATTTTCAATGTAATGACTCAAATCCTTTTGCCAAAAGACATCAAAATGACTGCTAATTACAGCTATCTTACACCCAGAGCAGGATATTTTTATTTCACAGCAGAAAAACCTTTCAATAATTCTTTGGATATAACCTTATCAAAAAAATTTATGGATAACCGTTTAACAGTCTCTGTATTTGGTAATGATATCCTGAACGGCCAGGTTATGCAGATCAGAACCAATAATCCGGATGGAGGAAATAATGTTTTTCTAAGAACAAAATATGACACCCGGAATTTTGGATTGTCAATCAATTACAAAATTCCTACAAAGAATAAGCTTGCCAAAGAAGACGCCAACATCCTAAACAGCAAAAAAGAGGAAACCGGCGGCGTTATGCAGCAAGGCCAGTAATTTTCTAAACACAAAATCGGCTCTCATTTTCTGTGAGAGCCTATTTTTTATTTTTTGTTAATCAGATTATTTTTTAATCACTTTGATAGATTGTCTTGAACCATCTTTCATTTCCAAGACTAAAATATAAAGTCCTGCTGAAAGATCGTTTAATCTTAAAACCGATTCTGCCTTCATATTATTTCTTATCAGCTTACCTGACAAATCAATAATTTTAATTGTGTTTATCAATTCCGGTCTATCAATATTAACAATATCAGTAAACGGATTAGGATATACTTTAATATTGTTTTTCACAACATTTTCGGAAGTAGATAATGTTTTAAGTTCATAGGAAACATTATCTATTGATAAACTATTTGCAGGAGTTCCTGTATTCTTAATTGCCAATTGAGTAACTCCGGCAGGAAGAACAGGAATATCAAAAGAAAAGGGAAACGTAGTATTGATTGCGTTAACACTGAATGTTGTTAATGCTACAAAAGCATTAGCTGTATCTAAATATCCTATTTCAAGAATACCGCCTGCAGTTACAGAAGCTTTTGCATCAAATTTTAGCCTATAATCGCCTGATTGCAACGTACTCATTGCCGGCAATGCAACAAAAGCAATACGGGATCCCGAAGTCCATAAATACAAAGTATTGTTTCCACTAATTGTAGTACTGTTAGAGATATGACCTCCATCAGCTGTCCCAAGGTTAGTCCAGCAATTGGGTAATACTCCACCCGCACTACCATTAGTAACGCCGGGATAACCTTCGAAATCTTCAAAATACGCTCCTGTGATAGAACCGCAAAGTGTTTTAAAATTTAATACAGAAGTCCAGTTACTCTTATCAGATGAACTGCACACGGATCTGACCCAAGCATAATAATTGGTTGACGGCTGTAATGATCCTATATTAGCTGACAGAGTGGTAATTCCTGTTAAGCTAGGTAATGTAGAGGATGTAGGCGGCGTACTGGAACTAGAAAAATAAACTTCATAACCATTAGCGGGAGCTGTAGCAGGAGCAGCCCAACTTAGTAAAGCATTGTTTTGAGTAATACCAGATACTGCTAACGAAGAAGGGGCAAAACAACTTGGCGTAGCTTCCCAGTAAACATCATCCCAATAATAAGATTTTGCATCTGGAGTATTTCTGATTGCCAATCTTGCGTTAGCCGGAACTGTTGATGGTATTATAACCGTATATTCTGATGTGGAGTCGTAAGCGGTATTGGTGATCGTTAGAGCCTGAATGAGAGTAAATGTACTTGCATTTGTAGGATCTGTAACATAACCAACATTCAATGTACCTGTAGCTGAGCTTACTCTTGCTTTAAATCTTAACCAATGAGTTCCTGCATTCACGTTGCTGAATTCAGGTAAAACAACCACTGTGGGGTTTTGTGTAGTGCTGCTGTTCTGATAAATATTTCTGGTTCCCGATGCTGGAGTAGTAGAAGTAATGGTTTGGCTTCCATTAGTAGTAATGATTCTATTCCAGCAATCAGGTACAATACTTCCAGTAGAATAGGAATCAAAGTTTTCAAACATTGAAGCTATTGGAGCACATAAAGTTTTGAATGCTGAGCTTGCTTTCCATACACTTTCTCCATTTGAACCTCCACAATTGGCTCTTACATATACAATATACTCCGTCTGAGGATTAAGTGATAATGTTGCCGTCGGCGTATTCGCGTTTGTCCACGTTGTAGGTAGCCCTGCATTTGATGGTAAGACAGCATAATCCCAGTTTGTTTCTGAACCACCTGCAACCCATGTTGCGGTAGCGCTATTGGTTGTAATATTTGTAACTGCAGGTATAGTTGGTGCAGGGCAGGTTACATTATAATCAAAACCGATATACGGTCTTCTGGAGTTAGTAGATGCTAATGAAGCCGGCAAGTTTCCGGTGGTATTATTGCTATATTTAGTTTCTGTGCCTGTAGTAGATCCGCTTACACATGGACTGGTATATTCATAAGACCAGGTAATTGCGTTGCTGGCTGTAGGATTTTTATATTCAAGAAAAACAGCTAAATTTTGCGCTCCTGAATAGGTAAAATTAGTAGTAAGCGGAATCTGTTTCCATCCCCCACCAGTTCCTATTAAAGGCGCCGGGTTTCCATCAAATACCAATGTTGCACCGGTAGATGCTGTTGCCCAGTCTAACGCACCTGATCCCCAGTCAAGATTAGATACTTCTTTCAGATAGACCTTTAGGTTGGGTGTGCCAAGCATTCCGCTAGCATGACCTGCTCCTGTGTGAAAATAAATACTCGTTAAAGTCTGCGCTGCAATGCCGCTAAGCTGTGAAGCGGGGTAAATTGATGTAAGTCTGTTGGTTGCATTTGCAGTTGCAACAGAATACATGGGTCCGTACAGATTACTTTGGGTAGTACTGGGAATATTAGAGCAAACATTAATTGTCCAGACTTGTGCTTCCATTGAGGCGCTCCCTACAGAGAGCAATGCAAAACCAGTCATAAGATTCCGCAACCGGGAATGAATTTTTTTTGTAACCGATAAAAGATTGTAAAGTTTTTTCATAGAATGATGGATTAATTTCGCTAAAAATAGGAAATTATTATGCAATACACAAATTCAATTATTAAATTAATAATTCAACATGATGTATTGAGTTGATATTAAAAAACAAAGTTATTTATGTATTTAATTTAAGGGTCTTCAGATTAAAATGCAGACAGAATCCATAAAGATCCAAATAATGTGTTTTTTCACCTATCTAAGGGTTTTGCTTCATCACTTCCCTCCTTCCGTTTTCCATTTTGTCCTGCTAAATATTGCTGGATCTTAAAAAGCCTTTTCGAAAAGACTATACAACTTCAAACAGAATGGGTAATATTTAAATAGCATTCTAAATTACGTACAACAGTGTATGTAACTAGATCTTTATAATATGGTTTCTTTTGTTCTGGAAAAATAAAATTGATTTTTAATTTTCACAAGCTCTCCAAACCGCATCGTTTTGAGGTACCGGAGCTGTGATTTCAATTTTTTCTTTAGTAACAGGGTGTATGAATTCTAGTTTTCTGGCATGCAGATTAATACCTCCATCAGGATTGGAGCGTGGCGAACCATATTTCAAGTCTCCTTTAATAGGAACTCCGGTTTTTGATAATTGAGCACGGATCTGATGATGCCTTCCTGTTTCAAGATCAATTTCCAAAAGAAGATAATTATCTAAACTTTTGATCACGCTGTAAGTTAGAATAGCTTCTTTTGCGCCATCAGTTGCTTTTGGGAATACTATGGCTTTATTATTTTTCTCATTTTTTTTCAGATAGTGTACCAGTCTTTGTGTTGCAGGAATCATCTCTTTTGCTACAACTGCCCAATATGTCTTTTTGATGTCACGATTTTTAACCATTTGAGTGAGGCGCGACAAAGCTTTTGATGTTTTAGCATAAATGACCAGCCCAGAAGTTGGTCTGTCGATACGATGAACCAAACCAAGAAATACATTTCCGGGCTTATTCTCTCTTACTTTGATGAAATTTTTAATGGCTTCCAATAAAGATTCATCGCCCGTTTTGTCACCCTGTACGAGCTGTCCGACTTTTTTATTGATTACCAAAAGGTGGTTATCTTCGTATACAATCTGCTCTCCAATCATTTTTAATGAAGAAAAATTTTGCTTCTTCCGGTACAAAGATACTTACTTCTGAAGAACTTCTTCCAATTGTAAAAGTCCCTTTTTGAAACCTTCTTCAAAGCCCATATCCAAAATTGATCTCATTTCTTCTTCCGAATCAAAATGAATGTTAACAGTGACCTTAGTTCCTTCTTCAACCCCGGTGAAACCAAACAGCCATTTCGCTTTAGGAAGTTTTTCATTAATGACCCCGTTTTCATCGCAGAAAGCATCAGTCCAGTCAAAACTCCTGTTGGGTTTGATCTCTCCATACTGAGCTTTAGCAAATTGCTTTTCCCCATCAGGACCGAGCATTATGTATAACCATGTTCCGTTTTCAGAAAATTCCTGCTTTACGGTTTCGCATTTCCAGGGTTTTGGTGCCCACCATAAATCAAGTAAATCTGATTGAGTAAAATGATTCCAGACTTTTGTAACATCCTGCTGATAAACACTCATTACATAAACACTTGCTGAATCAAAATCTGGTGTAAAAGTTATTTCCGAATTCATACTGATTTATTTTTTAATAATTAAATTTCTTTGAAGTCTTTAAGATAAGTAATTCACAATGTACGTTAAAGCAAACAGACAATATTTATAATTAAATGTTAAAAAATGTATTTTTAAGAAAAATAATACAATAATTTGGTCTATATTTTGTTTACTAAATCTTAAAATACTTAATTTTAACATTTATAATTCTAATTAAAATATGCAATGAATAATAAATTCATTCCGATAATCTCTGTATTTATGACAATCTCGCTTATAGTTTTTGTCACTCTGCAGTTTTATTGGCTTAAAGGTTATTATGTAGCTTTGGAACAGGAGTTCTCCAACAAAGTGTATTCCGCTTTGGAAAACACTTCGGATAATATCGCAAAAATTGAGGCTGAAAAAGTATTAAATGAAAATTACCCCAATTTCCGTGACAATATTAAAGCCAATTCAGATAAACCTTCCCTTACCACCATTCAGCAGACGCAGGATTCAGGCACACAAAAATCAATCATTTACTACAGAAACATCATCGAAACCAAACAGGTCCCGCTTTCATCGTTGGGAGACTCTATACGTCTTACCAAAATGTATACGGATGACGCTGCCTACAAAGTGAAAAAAGATACTACCAAGAGAGAGATCCTTACTTCGGAAATCAACAGGGATATTGAAAGTGGCGATTATGATATGAAAGAGTTTGTAAAAATTAATGGAACCAATTTACCAATCAACAAAAGAGTAGATTTGAAAACGCTTGATTCCGTCATCACCAAAGAACTTCGGATGAAAGGCATCAATTCCGAATTTGGATATGGAGTGTCTGACAGAAATAATAAACTGACGAATATTGCCAATAAAATATTTAAAGAAAAAAAAGACAGCAATACGTATTCTTATCCGCTTTTTACCGACACAAAAGACAGAACACTTTACACACTAGCTCTGGTTTTTCCTAAAAAGGAGTACTCTCTTGCAATGAATAACTGGCCAATGCTTTTGGGGACTTTCTTATCGCTTCTTACCATTTTGGGAATTTATATCATTTCCATCAATTACATGATGAGACAGAAAAGACTGGCAGAAGTAAAAACAGATTTTATCAACAATATGTCTCACGAGTTCAAAACTCCTCTGGCAACAATTTCTGTAGCAACAGACTCTTTAGCTAATGATAAAATCGCAACCAACCCTGAAAAGGTAAAATACTATTCAAACCTCATCAAACAGGAAAACCTAAGAATGAAAAAACAGGTTGAAAATGTCCTTAACATGTCTAAACTGGAACGCAATGAGGTGAAATTATTTTTAAAAGAAACCAATGTGCGGGAATTAATAAAGAAAACCACAGAATCTTTCGGACTGATTGTTGCCCAACGAAATGGAATCCTTACCCAGAATTTTCATGCTGAAAAATATCAGTTTAAAATAGATGAATTTCATATCTCCAATATGCTGGTCAATCTTCTGGATAATGCCAACAAATATTCACCAAATACGCCGGAAATAAAAATAGAAACCCGGAATGAAGGCAACTTCTACGTTCTTGAAGTTTCAGACAAAGGAATGGGAATGGAAACCCACAATAAAACCAAGATTTTTGAAAAATTTTTCCGTGAAGAAACAGGAAACATCCACAATGTAAAAGGTCAGGGATTAGGTTTGTCGTACGTGAAAAAAATCGTAGAACTTCATAAAGGTCAGATTATTGTAGAATCTCAGAAAGATAAAGGAAGTAAGTTTATCATAAAACTTCCAATGGCTTAAAATCAAATAATAAATTAAAAGATATACATATGAGCAACAGGATATTATTAGTAGAAGACGATCAGAGTTTCGGTGCAGTACTGAAGGATTATCTTACCATCAATAACTTTGAAGTTACCCTTGCCGTAGACGGAGAACAGGGATTGAAAGAATTTACTGAAAACGAGTTCGACATCTGCATTTTCGATGTGATGATGCCTAAAAAAGATGGATTTTCTTTAGCAGAAGATGTAAAAAAAATTGATAAAAATACACCCATCATTTTCCTTACTGCAAGAAATATGAGGGAAGATATACTGAAAGGTTATCAGCTGGGAGCAGACGATTACATCACCAAACCGTTTGATACTGAGCTTCTTTTGTATAAAATAAAAGCAATTCTCCAGAGAAGTTCCACTCTTGAAAATGAAGAGCAGGAGCAGTTCAAAATCAGCAATATTTTCTTTGATTCTATGCTGAGACAGCTAAGAGTAGGTGATAAAGAATACAAACTTTCTCCGAAAGAAAATGAGCTTTTGAAATTGCTGTGTCTGCACAGAAATGACTTTATGCCAAGAGATCTTGCATTGAGAAAAATATGGAAAAAAGAAAATTACTTTACCGCAAGAAGTATGGATGTTTACATTGCAAAACTCCGTAAGCTTCTCAAAGATGATGAAGGGTTGGAAATCATCAATGTTCACGGAGAGGGCTTCAGACTTTTGGTGAAAAATTAAAGTAAAAACTATATAAATTCTAAATTAGCAAAACAATTCAAAATGTTTTGCTAATTTTGTTTTTATGAAGAGATTTAATATTAAAAATTTGCTTTTAGGAATTTTTACAGCTTCATTTGTTGCTGTTTCATGTAAAAAAGATGAAAAACCAACTTACATAAAAGAAGATGGGTCTGCACAACAGCCTAATGTAGCATTCAGCAAACCTCAGACAACCTTGATGGATCAGGCAGGTATAAAATCTAACACCCAAGCCGGATCAACCATGGTTACAGCTCCAGGAATGAATCCTCCACACGGAGAACCGGGTCACCGGTGTGATATTCCTGTAGGACAGCCACTCACCGGAAGCTCAGTTCAGCCTGCAAATTCTTCACAAAATATAAGTGTTTCCCCTAATGGTTCGGTACAAATAGATCCCAATGCCGTAAGTCCGGGGAAAATTGCCATAGACAATAATGGAAAACAGGTAAAGACAGCTCCGGGAATGAATCCACCTCACGGGCAACCGGGACACCGATGTGATATTCTTGTCGGTCAGCCTTTAAACAGCAAGCCTGCTGCTCAGCCTGCACCAAGCAACACGCCCGCACAAAATGCTCCGCAAGTAGTTCCCGTTCCGGCTCCGCAACCTGCTGTTGCCAATACAGGACCAAAACCAAAGCTCAATCCTGCACATGGTGAACCTTGGCATGACTGTGCCAAAAAAGTTGGTGAAGAACTTTAAACAATTTTTCGTAAATTTGCAGTGTGAAACCCTTCCGTTTTTTATTCATTATCTTATGTTTAGGAATTTTCCTGATTCCTAAAGATAATTTTTATGCACAGGTTTCGCAGGAAAATTGCTGTAAAACAGAATCGAAAACAAAATCGTGTTGTGATAAAAACAGTGATCATTCCAAAGAATCAAAAAAAGAGCACCAATCGTGCAACGATGACTGCTGTTCTTTTTGTATGACCTGTCATACATTTCTGGAAAATAGTTTCACAAAAAACAACTTCGGAGAGTTTACCTCTTTTCCTACCCTTACCAAAGTTCAGGTTCAGCATATTGATCCTTTTATTTCAGACAGTTTAAAAGAAATCTGGCAGCCGCCTAAATTAGCTTAAATACAATTTACAAAGTTTATTACGCATGTAATGAACAGCTATTTTATTTAATCTAATTTAGAAAACTTATGAAATCATATATTACCCGGACATTTCTGGGAACATTCCTGTTATTGTTATCCATATCACTTTCTGCACAAAACCTTACCAAACATCAGTTTATGGTGAAAGGAAACTGTGGAATGTGTAAAGAAAGAATTGAAAGTACTGCAAAAAAAGCCGGCGCCAAATCGGCTGTATACTCAATAGATTCACAAATGTTGAGCTTTGAAACCAAAGAAAATATTTCAGCAGACCAGATTCTTTCAAAAGTAGCAGAAGCCGGTCACGACAACGAAAAATTTAAGGCTGATGATGAAGTTTACAAAAATCTTCCTGCCTGTTGTCATTATGAAAGAGCTTCGCAGTCTTCCGTTTCGGAAATGCCGCATTCTGACCATAAAAAAAGTGAGAACGAATTTTTCGTCAAAGGGAACTGTGGTTCTTGTAAAGCAAGAATTGAAAAAGCCGCTCAGGATGCCGGAGCCGATTCAGCCGAATGGAATGCTGAAAAACAAAGCGTTACATTACATTTTGATCCATCAAGAACTTCATCAGACAAAATTCTAAAGAAAATTGCTGAGGTTGGTCATGACAACGAGATGTACAAAACCACAGATGAAGTGTATAAAAAACTTCCAGGCTGCTGTCTTTATGATCGCGATATTGCCTTTGGAGAAGCCAATCCTAAAGTTCATTTTGAAGAGTCCGCAAACAGAGGAAACCTCATCAATCATCATTATTCAGAGGATCACACTTCACATTCCGGTTCAGAAAAAAATATTGAGCAAGTAAATATTACAGGCTCAAAAGCAGCCACTTCAATTAATAAAAAGGATGCCGGACTGGTTTTTAATATTGATAAGAAAGAATTGCTGAAAGCAGCCTGCTGCAATTTGTCTGAAAGCTTTGAGACCAACGCAACGGTTGATGTATCTTTCAGCAATGCAGTAACCGGAACGAAACAGCTCAAAATGCTGGGTTTAGATCAAAAATACACAAGCCTGACTAAAGAGTTGCTTCCTGAAATCAGAGGACTGGCTTCTGCTTACGGACTGAATTTTATTCCGGGAAGATGGATTGAAAGCATTCAGCTTACCAAAGGAGGAAGTACCGTTACCAATGGCTATGAAAGTATTACAGGTCAAATTAATACAGAACTAATAAAGCATTCTGAAAAATCGGAAACTTCGCTCAATCTTTTTGCTGATTTCAACGGAAGAGCAGAAGCCAACATTACTCATGTGGAACCCATAAACGATCACTGGACTCAGACTTTTCTTCTTCACGGAAACGGAACTTTCGGTGATACCGACATGAATAATGACAGCTTTCTAGACAGACCGAAAGGCAACCAGATCAACGCAGCTTATCTGTTAAATTTCAACGATTTAGAACGTTCCGGTTTCGGTTCGCATTTCGGAATCAACTTTATTAAGGATGAAAGGACTGCCGGACAAATCGGGTTCGACAAAAAAATACCGCAAAGTCAACAGAATCTTTACGGTGTTGGAATAGACATTTCCAGATTTCAGGTCTGGAACAAAACCGGATATGTTTTTAAAGGAAAACCTTATCAGAGTTTAGGCTGGATGAATCAATACACTTATCATCAACAGGACAGCTTTTTCGGAATGAGAAATTATTCGGGAAATCAGCATACGTATTATTCCAACTTAATTTTTGAAAGCATTATCGGCAACACCAATCACAAATACAAAGCAGGAGCAAGTTTCTTGTATGACGGATATGACGAAACTTATCTGACGAATCGCTTTAAAAGAACAGAAACTGTTCCCGGAATTTTTGCTGAATATACTTTAACCGGTTTAAAATATACATTGGTTGCCGGAGCAAGAGCAGATTTTCATAATTTAGCCGGAACTCAGTTTACACCGAGATTAAATTTTAAATATGATCTTACTTCACAGACTATTTTAAGACTTTCCGCAGGAAGAGGTTTCCGGACAGCCAATATATTTTCGGAAAACCAACAGTATTTCGCTTCAAACAGGAACATTCAGATCGTGCAGAACAATGGAAGCATTTATGGTTTAAAACCTGAAATAGCATGGAACTACGGCGCAAGCTTACAACAGGAATTTAAAATTTTTGGAAGAAAATCTACCGTTGTGGCAGATTTTTTCAGAACAGATTTTCAGGATCAGGTAGTCGTAGATCTGGACCGTTCGCCTCAACAGCTGACATTCTATAATCTGGACGGAAAATCTTTCGCTAACTCATTTCAGACACAGTGGGATTTCACTCCGCTGAAGAATTTTGATGTAAGATTAGCATATAAATACTATGATGTTCAGGCAGATTATTTGGATAAGAGGAGACAAGTTCCGTTTATGGCGAAACATCGTGGGTTTGTAAATTTAGCGTATTCAACCAATAAAAATGCTAAAGAAGGTTTCTGGAGTTTTGATACAACATTAAATCTGGTTGGAAAACAGCGATTACCTATGACATCAACCAATCCTGCTGAATTTCAAATTCCTGCTTATTCAGAATCTTACGCCGTACTCAATGCACAGATTTCGAGAAACTTCAACAAAAAAATCAGAGCTTATCTGGGAGGAGAAAATTTAACATCTTATTCACAGAAAAATGCGATTGTTGATTTCAGAAATCCTTTTGGGAATTATTTTGATGGCGGAATGGTATATGCTCCGATTATGAAAGCTAATTTTTATGTAGGCTTTGATATAACATTTTAAGGTTAAGACTAAAATTTAAGTTTGAAATTCTGTATAAACTTCAAATTAAAAAGGCATGGTTTCAATAATTTAATAATAATGAAATCATGCTTTTTCGTATCTTAGTCTAATTTTAAACCTAAATATTATATATGAAACGCAATGCAACAGCCGTTTGGAACGGTACCGTAAAAGAAGGAAAAGGCCATTTAACTACTCAAAGCACGACTTTGAATCAGACACAGTATTCGTTCAGCAGCAGATTTGAGGAAGGTGTAGGAACCAATCCTGAAGAACTTCTTGCAGCAGCTCATGCCGGATGTTTTACCATGAAACTGAGTGCAGAACTTTCTCAGGCAGGTTTTACTCCGGAAGAACTAACGACAAAATCCGATATTACTTTAGATCCGAGTGTTGGGAAGATTACAAAATCTGAACTGACTTTAACGGCAAAAGTCCCGGGAATTACAGAGGAAGAGTTCCAGAAATATGCAAAAATTGCAGAAGAAGGCTGCCCTGTAAGTGCCGCTTTTAATTTTGAAATAACTTTGAATGCTACTTTGGCTTAAATATTAATTGAACTCATTCGGAGTTCTCTTTTCAAATTATTCCAGACAAATCCCACTTCATCCTGAGTGGGATTTCTTATCCTATTCATCATCATTTCTCTATAAAATGATCCAATTCTATCTTTAAGATTTATTTAAAATAAAAAATACCGATTGGTATATTTTTGTATCTTTGCATCAGTTCAGCAAAAATGTCAAAAGCAGAAAAGACCAAACAGTTCATCATTGAAAAAACATCTACTTTGTTTAATATCAAAGGGTATGCTTCTACATCCCTTTCAGATATTAGTGCTGCGACCGGTCTTACCAAAGGAAGCATCTACGGTAATTTTAAAAACAAAGATCAGGTTGCCCTTGAAGTCTACCATTATAATGCTTCAAATCTTAAAAAGAATGTAGCTCGATCTCTGGATAAAGAATTTCTGAACATGACGGAAAAACTTAACGCCTTTCTGTCCTTTTACCGAAACAACTGGACAACAGTCTCACAAAACGGCGGCTGTCCTTTGCTGAATGCCGCTACGGAATGTGACGACACCTTTCCAGAATTGAAAAAGCAGGTACAGATTTCATTTAGTGACTGGATCAGAACTATTTCACAGATTATCAGAAAAGGACAGGATACCCAAGAATTTAATCCTGAAATCGTTTCCGAAGAATATGCTGTCCAATTTATTATGATGATAGAAGGCGGTATTCTTTTAGCTAAAACAATGAATGACGAAAAATACCTTCATCTAGCGTTAGACAGAATTTCTCAAATTACAGAACAGGAACTCAAAATACATTCATAAAATACATGGATAAATTGAAAATATTAAAACAGTATATCGGAAAAGAATTTACAGAATCTCCTTCCCCGTTTATGAAATGGCTAAATCCTGTTGTGGTTTCGGCAGAAGAGGGGCATTTGGAATTTCAATACACCGTAAGACATGAATGGCTGAATCCTATGGGAAATCTTCACGGTGGTGTGACGGCAGCAATTTTTGATGATGTTATCGGAGCCACCATGTTTTCACTTAACGAAAAGAATTTTATTGTAACCATCAACAACAGTATAGATTACTTCTCAACAGCCAAAGAACATGATCAGATTATAGCAGAAACAAAAATCATCAAAAGAGGCAAACAGTTTGTAAATGCCGAATGTGAAATCTGGAATGCAGATAAAACACGCATCATTGCAAGAGGAACCTCAAATTTATTTAAAATCAATAATTAATGAAAAGAGTTGTCATTACAGGTCTTGGCGCAGTAACGCCCTTAGGGAACAATGTAGAAGAATTTTGGCAAAACAGTATCAACGGGATAAGCGGGGCGAATACAATAACCCATTTCGATACCGAAAAATTCAAAGTTAAATTTGCCTGTGAAGTTAAAAATTTTGATCCGAAAGTTCATTTAACTCATCAAGAGATTAAAAGAAGTGATCTTTTTTCGCAATACGCCATGTACTCTACTGCTGAAGCATTGAAAGATTCCGGTCTTGAAATTGAAAAGATGGATCCTTTTGATATTGGAGTTATCTGGGGAACCGGACAAGGCGGAATGTGGACTTTTGAAAGCGAGGTAATGGAATTCACTAAAGGAAACGGAACTCCAAGGTTCAATCCGTTTTTCGTCCCTAAATTTATTGCCAATATGGCTTCGGGAATGATTTCTATGAAATTCGGTCTTCAGGGAATCAATTATACAACCATTTCAGCCTGTGCAACGGGAAATACTTCTCTGATGGATGCCTTCAATTACATCAGATTAGGAAAAGCTAAAGTGATGGTAAGCGGAGGATCTGAAGCTGCGATTACTCCTGCTTCTGTAGGTGGTTTTTCCGTAATGAAAGCAATGTCTTTAAGAAATGATGATTTTGCCACAGCAAGCCGGCCTTATGACAAAGACAGAGACGGATTTGTAATGGGAGAAGGCGCAGGAGCATTAATTTTAGAAGAATATGAACATGCAAAAGCAAGATGCGCAAAAATTTATGCAGAATTGGCAGGAGCCGCGATGACCGCCGATGCGTATCATATGACAGCACCTCATCCTGAAGGAACCGGAGCCATCAAAGCAATGCAGCTGGCTTTGAAAGAAGCGCAAATTAACACGGAAGATATTGACTATATCAATCCTCATGCTACCTCTACTCCACTAGGAGACCTGGTTGAGCTGAATGGAATAAATAAACTGTTTAAAGGAAGTAAAAGTCTTGACATCAGTGCTACGAAATCTATGACCGGGCATTTACTAGGAGCGGCAGGAGCAGCTGAAGCTATTCTTTCCATTAAAGCTATTGAAAACGGAATTATTCCGCCAACCATAAATCTTCATGCGATAGACGAAAATATTCCTAAAGATATTCATATTGTTTTTGGTGAAGCGAAGGAAAAAAACATCAACTATGCCTTAAGCAATGCCTTTGGATTTGGCGGACATAATGCAACGCTCATCTTTAAGAAATTTTCTTAAACCTTTCACACAACCCTCTCATAGACAACCGATTGATCTTTAAGAGGGTTTCTTCTTTTTTTTCAGAAATTATTTTAAACACGTCAAGTTTTGTCGCTTCACGCTCCTACTTTTGCTTTACAAAAAGTAGAAAAATGAAAAAGACAACCTTACTTTCATTAGACGGTGGCGGCATTCGGGGAATTATAACGTGCATCATTCTTCGTTATATTGAAGAGCAGCTTCAGATATACGACAAACCCGGTGCAAAACTGGGTGATTATTTTGATCTTGTTGCAGGAAGCAGTACCGGAGCACTGATTGCATCTATCATTCTTTGTCCTGATGAACACAGAAAATCAAAATATTCTATCCAGAAAGGATTGGAACTTTATTCTGAAAAAGGCGGTGACATATTTCAGGTTTCTTTTTGGGAAAAGCTTGTGAATCCTTTTGGACTTTTAAACGAGAAAATTTCTCAGGAAGCTTTAGAAAAAAACCTTAATGATTTTTTTGGAAATCTGGAACTAAAGGAATTAATAAAGCCCTGTCTTATTACAAGTTATGATATTGAAAACCGGAGAGCCAAGATTTTCAATTCCTGCAAAGCAAGGGTAAATACTGATAATTTTTATGTAAAAGATGTTTGCAGAGCAACTTCAGCAGCTCCTACTTACTTCACGCCAGTGCAGATCAGATCAATGTACGGACAAATTTTCAGCCTTATTGACGGCGGAATGTTTGCCAATAATCCTGCTTTGTGTGCTTATGCCGAAGCGAGAAAAATTCCTTTTGCCGAAGTTCTGAAAAATCATCAAAAGGCTAATTATCCGACTGTGAAAGATATGATTATTGTTTCAATAGGAACTGGAATTGAAGCAAAATCCTATTCATTTAAAAAACTCGAAAAAGCCGGAAAAATTGGATGGGTGAATCCTATCATTGATATTCTGATGTCTGCTAACGCGGAAACAGTGGATTATCAGCTTTCTCAAATGTTTCAGACACTCGGATTGAGAAATCAGAAAAATTATTACCGACTAAATCCATCGTTGAAGAACGCTGCACCCGCTATGGATAATGTAAAGAAATCGAATATAGAAAATCTGGTACAGGCAGGATTGAGCTATATAGATGATCATAAAGAAACTTTAAATCACATTGTACAAAAACTGATTAAAAACAAAATATAATCTTTTTTGCTTATAATACGATTAAATAAGGCAAAAGACTTATACATTAGAATCTAAAATTTTTTATAAAAAAATTATAACACGTCAAGTTTGTTTTACTAAGCTTTTAGATTTGCACAGTTTAATGAGGCTTATATACCGTTGTGCATTATGAATTAGGGATAAAAAAGTTGTTCATTTGATTGGAAATCAGTAAATTGAATTAGCTATAATGCATTTACAATGAACGACTTAAGTGAAAATTACGAAAGAATTTTGGAAGTTTTAAGAAAAATATTGAATGATAATCTTTTGTCTTATCAAAGACGAGTACCCAAGTTGAAGGATTTGGAATTGATTAGTCTTGCATTAACTGCTGAATTTATGGGTATTGACAGTGAGAATCATCTTTTCAGACAAATTCCAAAAACGATAGAATGCAAGATGGAGCGAAGCGTTTATAATCGTCGCAAACGCAGCTTGGCTAATAATATCAATGATTTACGAATGAAACTATCAAGATTTTTTAATGAATTTGAGAAGTACTTCATTATTGATAGTATGCCTATGGAAGTTTGCAAACTTTCCAGAAGCGGAACTTCAAAAATCTGTAAAGATGCTGAATATTGCTACCCAAACCGAGGTTTTTGTGCTTCTCAGAAAATGCATTTTTATGGTTATAAACTTCATGCTGTTTGTTCGGTAAATGGTGTTTTCCAAAGTGTGGACTTAAGTCCTGCTTCAGTTCACGACATCCATTATTTAAAGGATATCAGAGCACAATTGTCGGACTGTACTTTACTAGGTGATAAAGGATATTTATCATCTGAAATACAGGTTGATTTGTTCAATTACGCAAACATAGAACTGGAAACTCCGAAAAGAATCAATCAGAAGGATTATAAACCTCAATTTCATTGGTACAAAAAACAGCGAAAAAGAATTGAGACCTTGTTCTCACAACTGTGTGACCACTTTATGATCAGACGTAATTATGCAAAGTCTTTTGAAGGGTTCAAAACTCGATTATTAGCTAAAAGTAAGTATTATTTAAAATGTACAACGGGTGATGCTTATATTAATTATTATTCAACAAGTGAAATATTGGATTAAAAGTATTAAGTTTGCAAACCTAAATTTAAGTCATTATTCAAAATGAAAAAAAAATTATTTTTATCTGTAGTTATGTTTAGTTCATTACTATCTGCACAAATCGCCGAAATGAGAGATAATGCAGGAGCATCAACCACTACAAGTGGTTTTTTTCAGGCAAGCACACCTGTAAACTATCCTACAGGAGCATCAGGATGGTGGCATCTTTTAGATGTAAGGCATACAAATCCTAGCAACAATTATGCAATGCAATTTGCAGGAAGTTTTTCTGATCAGGATTTATATTTCAGAAAAACGAATAACAATCCTTCTCAGGAATGGATGAAGGCTGTTCTAGAAAGTCCATCTGGTAATGTCAGAATCGGAAAAAATGACACAAGCAATTCAGATGCAAGTCTAAGGGTTTTCAAAACAGATGGAACATTGGTCGAAATTGCAAATTCCTTAGGTCGTTTCCAGATAGCAAGATCTATGTGTGACAACTGCTGGGCAACAGGTGCAAGAGCTGGTGATACAGTTTTAAGAACAATGGGTACATCTCATAACATTGTTTTTTCAATGCCAAACGATGTTAATAACGGAGATACATATATTGGTTTTGAAGATAATCATAATGGAGTTTGGGCAAAATTTTTTAATAATGCTACAGCTAGGTTCAATGGAAAAATATTTGCAAAGGAAGTTGAGGTAAAAACAAATGTGTGGGCCGATTATGTTTTTGACAAAGACTATAATTTAAAGAGTTTAGCTGAAGTCGAAAAGTATATTACTGAAAAAGGTCACCTCCCGAACATCCCTTCTGCTGCTGAAGTAATAGAAAAAGGTATTAATGTTGCGGAAATGGATGTAAAACTTCTTGAAAAGATTGAAGAATTAACTTTATATACTATCGAACAAAATAAGAGAATTGAGAAGCTGGAAACAGAAAATAAAGCTCTTCAAATAAAATCAGCCGAATTTGAAGAGCTTAAAAATAAAATTAATATATTAATTTTGAATCAAATCAATAAATAACCATGAAAAAAATATTGTCAATCATTACCTTTTTTACAGGTTTTCTAGGCTTTTCACAAACTGAAATACATATTAAATATGATGAAGCTGGCAATCAAAGATATAGAGGTCCAGACATTAATGGCAGAGAAAAACCTAAAGACCCGAGACTTTTAGAAGAAAAATTATTTAGCACTGCTTTAAACGATCAGCACAAAATATCTCCTACAATAGATCTGAAAGAATTCTGGAAGCAATTCAGAATTTATCCTGTCCCTGTAAATGATATCCTCACAATAGACTGGACAGAAGAAGTAGATGCATTGATTGAAACAGTTTCTCTTTATCAACATAGTGCTGTTCACTGGAAATTCCAACAGCAAAATCTTCCTAATCTAAATAAGCAGTTGAAAATTAATATGACGGGGTATGAATGGGGAGTGTATATATTGCATATTAAATTGAAAGACGGACGAGTATTCAGCAGGAACATAACTAAACGTTAAAAACTAATCACAATTTTATGACAATGAAGAATATGAAATTATTCTATTCAATACTCATATCCTTACTTTCAGTTACAGGGTATTCCCAAACCATTCTGCATCAAACCGAAAGTACAACGAGGACAGTTCAGGATCCTCAAACCGTTATAATGGCACCAGGATTCAGAGCTACTTCAGGGGTTTCAAATCCTTTTATTGCCAAAATAGGACTCGGTACAGAAAACCCAGGAGGAGGGCCTACCGACTCACAAGCTGGTGCTAATAATCCTTCGGGAACATTATCTCCGCAGGGAGTTAGCTTTCATGATACAAAAGGTGAAATTGACGTAACACAAAGTGGGCAATTACAATTTACTTTACCTATAGCCTTACCGCCAGGAGTTAAATCTGTGGCACCACAGATTAATTTGGTATATACAAGTGGCTCTTCTAATGGAATAGCAGGATACGGTTGGAATGTATCGGGAATAACATCTATCTCTAGAATAGGAAAAACTTTAGAAATAGATGGGTTCACAAAAGGAATTCAGCTTGATTATTCAGATTATTTTACTTTTAATGGTAAAAGACTAATTTTAAAATCAGGGCAGTATGGGAGAGATGGTGCTGAATATGTAACTGAAAAATATTCTAATGTAAAAATAAAATCGGTCGGAACAATCTCCGGACAGACATGGCAAGGTCCTGAATTTTGGGAAGTAACTTTTGAAGACGGATCTCAGGCTTGGTATGGAGGATTTACAGGAAGTGGCGCTAACGCAAGAACTGCTTTAGAGTATAATTTAGTAAAGTGGAAAGATATTAATGGTAATTATATTACATACAATTATAATTATTCGGATAATATCTCTACAATTGTAAATATAGAATGGGGTGGAAATGAAACTCTTGGCAAACCACATTTCAATAATATCCAATTTAATTACTCAAACACTAGAAATTTTAAAGAAAGAAATTTTTTAAAAGGAGTAGAATTTATACAAAGTAGAATATTAAATGACATTACTGTTAATTCAAATGGAAGTCTTTTTAAAAGATATGCTATTGAATATGTTAATAACGGAACAAGCTATCAATTTGCAAAGAAAATCATAGAATACAATTCTGAAAATATTGCAGCTAATCCTATAATATTTAATTATGATCAGAATCAAATTACAGAACATATTCCTCAAATGTTTAATACTACTAACGGAACAAAACATTATGCAGATTTTAATATTGATGGTGAGACTGATTACATTGAGTTTGTATCAAATGGCACACTCAAATATCGTAGTTCTGTTTACAAAAATGTTCCTGAAGTCACACTTACTTATGACGCATCTAAATTTTCATCAACAGATTTCAATAAGGCGACACCAATTACAATAAAAAAAGATAATTTTATTAAGAACAACATTGGTCTATTAATACCTGTTGTAAAGCCTGCATCTCAAAGTAACATGTTCAATGTAGAACTTCAGATATACTCTGTAGATTTATCAAGCCAGCAACTTGTTTTTGAATATTCAAAAACATTACAACACGATCAATACTTTTTAGGAGATGATTCAAATATGATACCTGGATGGTATTGTAATTACAACTATTTTTCTGTTGTGGCCAATGTTTATGACTATAACGGAGATGGTGTTTCTGAAGTCATTCTAAATCTTAACAGAACTTTAAGCTGTACTGATCCAAGTATTTTTCAGCCAACCGACCCTAATCCTATTGAGCCACAACCTGGTGGTGGTTTACCGCAACAGCCTACAAATCCAAGTGATTACATCAGTACTACACAATTTTACACTACATTATTTTTTGATTTAGATCAACAAATACCAACAAATCAAAGTACACTTGTACTTGACGAAGGTTCTGGATCAGGAGGAATTTTAGTTACAAAAGACACTCGCCTTTTTGCAGATTTAAATGGTGATGGATTACAGGATATTATTCAATTAAAGCCTTCAACTGGAAACATCTCTAATGTTTACAATATCATTAAATCTACAGATGGGTCATACTGGCAATCATCAGTAAACAGTTTTATGGGACAATCATTAACTAACTTGTACAACCATGGTCTATTTGGGGATTTCAATGGTGATCAAAAAGCAGATTTTCTTGTTCCTGTAAGTAATAATTCAAATGTTAAAAGACTATATATATCTACTGGTACAGGTTTTGAAATTTCTACAATAAACCTAGGCGTATTTCAAACAAACCCCACAGTCTATTTTAACGATAGCCACAGTGGATTTTTAGGAAATAGTTGTGACAGGGTTAAGTTGGGTTATTTCAGACAAGATGTAAATGATATTGATGGTGACGGAAAATCCGAATTTATTCTTACTGAAGTACAGTATGAAGAACATGAATGGAATAATCATAATGATCAAGAAAATACTCTTACTCAAGTATCAGTGTATTCATTAAATAAAATTGATGATTACAGTATGGTTCAAGCTACTGACTCTAGCGGAAAATATACTTTTTATAAAACTAGAGTTTGGACTAACTCTTATCCTCAAAAGGCAATAGCTTTCAACCCTATTTCGATGAATAATACTCATCAGCAATTACTGCTTGTTGGAAAACCAGCCAATTGCCCTAATTGTTCAGAAAGTTATGTACAATATTATAATCACCCTTCTTTAACTACATTATCAAGAATAAACTCAATAGAACAAGGAGGATCAAAAATTGATATTGTTTACAAGGAACTAAATCCTGACGTAAATCCTAATTTATATAAACCATTGAAAAAAGAAGAGTATCCATATTATGAATCTTCAAAACTTCCAAAATCTTTTGCAGTAGCACAACTAAGAAAAGAGATAGCTCTTGGTCAGATACTATATCAGGACTTTAGATATAGAGGTTTGATCAACCATAATGCAGGAAGAGGCTTTATTGGCTATCGACAAACCGCCAGATCATCGTGGTTAGCTGCTGGATATGAAAACACAAAAGTGTGGTCCGGTATTGAAATTGATCCACAAAATGATGCGGCTCCAATTAAAGAATGGTCAATTAGAACGGTTAATGAGAACAAAATTTTCCCACAAGATATTTCGGAAAATAATGTAGAGCTATTAAGTTTTAAATCAACTCTTTATCAAACCGATAAATTAATCAACGGACAGATTATTAATACTAGCATTCCATTAAGTGATAAACCAAAAGTAGTATCAGCTACTTTAATAAAAAGTACAAAATCAAAAGACTTTTTAACAGGAATTTCTGTTGTTGGTAACATTACTTACGGTGATCATTATTTGCCAACTTCAAATACTATGAATGTTAATAATGGTTTCAGTGTTTCAACATCTACTTTTGAGTATTTTAATAATATAGCTGGAATAGGAGCAGATTATTATATAGGCCGTCCAAAATCAAAAATAAGTACATCTCAAGTATATGGTGATTCAAAATCATCTAAGGAAGAATATACCTATGAAAATAACCTCCTTAAAACTTCAAAGTCTTGGAATAGAGATAATACTCAATACTTACTGGAAACTTACAGCTATGATGGATTCGGAAACTTATTGCAGAAATTTATAAATAGTAATGTGGATGATCAGAGTCAAAATATAATTTCCGAATATGATTCCAAAGGAAGGTTTATGATTAAGAAAATTGATAATTTGGGATTAGAAACAAATATCACTTACAATAATTGGGGACAAATTTTGACAGAAGTAGATCCGTTAGGAAATACGCTTGTAAACACTTACGATAAATGGGGGAAGATATTAACATCTAAAACAAATTTAGAAGGAACGACTACCTTTCAGTATGAAAAAGACTTTCTCTCCAACATAATTGTTGTACAAAACGATCCAGATGGGAATATTACCAAAGAATATACAAATGTGTTAGGCCAAAAAATCATGAGTTCCACCAAAGCTTTTGGTCAAGGTTACTTTGTTTCACAAGCTACACAGTATGATGTTTTAGGTAGAAAAATAAAAGAATCTGAACCTTTTTTTGAAGGTCAGGGAGTAAATCAATGGAATACTATTGAATATGATGATTCTATTTTCCCAGCTAAAGTAACAGTTACTTCCTTTACCGGAAAACAAAGTGAAACAACCATATCTGGAAATATCACCAGTGTAAAAGAACTGAATGGATATGGAAGAACAAATACTAAAACAACTGATGCTCTTGGAAATATAATATCCACGACCGATAAAGGAGGAACTATTCAATTCTTTTACAACGCAGCAGGAGAACAGATTAAAGCTCAATATGCTGAAAATATTGTTACAACCAAGTATGATTTATGGGGGAGAAAATCAGAATTTAATGATCCTTCAAATGGAATTTATAAATATGAATATGACGGTTTAGGAAAACTTAAAAAAATTATCAGTCCTAAAGGTATTAAAGAATATGTTTATAATGGATTAGGACAACTTATTATCCAAAAAGAACTTTCCTCAACTGATAGTGGACAGGCAACGAATAAAAATATTACTTATTCATATGATAATAAAGGAAGAGTTGTTGCCAAAAACGGAACATCTAATGGAAAATTATATACTTCAACTGTAGCATATGATCCACAAGGAAGAGTCCTATCTTCATCAGAAGGAAGCAATGGAAAATATTTTATTCAAAAAGGAATTACTTATGATGATAAAGCCAGAGTAGTTTCTTATGAAAAGCAGTTATATTCTTCAGGCACTTTAACCAAAGTTCAAATTGAAAACGTATACAGTGCGTGGAATGGAGAGCTTTACCAGATAAAAGATAAAGACTCAGGGAAAATCCTTTGGGAACTTAAAGAAGTTAACGCAAAAGGTCAAACTGTAAAAGACAAACTGGGTGAAACTGAGATTAATAATCTTTATGATAATAAAGGATTCTTAACCAGTATTAATCATTCATCAAATGTCAAACCTTCTGTTTTGCAGATTTCTTATTCGTTTGATGCGATTAGGAACGAATTAAAAAGCAGGAGCACTGGAGGTGATTTTACCATTAATGAAACTTTTGATTATGACGATAATAACAGATTGACTAATTGGACAAATCCTGTCACCGGGATTAAGCCTTCGTTCGATAGAAATGTATATGATGTCAAAGGAAGAATCACCCAAAACGATCTAGTAGGAAACATTAAATTTGAAAATTCTGCCAAGATTTATCAGGCCACAGGGATGACATTAAATTCAGCGGGTTCCCAGAATTACAATAATGATTTAATACAATCTATCATATATAATGAGAACAATGACCCTATCTTTATTGATGGACAAAAAGGAGATGTCGGTTTCCTGTATGGCCTAACTGCTATGAGGCAAAGAGTAACGTATGGAGGAAATTTTAGTTCAAATACAGAGGGTAGATTTACCAAATTCTATAGTGAAGATGGTAGTTTTGAGGTATTGAAGGATAATATTACTGGAAAAGAGAAACATGTTCTTTATATTGGTGGAACTCCATACGAAAGTAATATCATTTTCATTAAAAACTTTGATGAAAATAGTGCCTCTTACAAGTTCTTGCATAAAGATTATATAGGGAGTATTTTAGCCATAACTGATGAGATAGGAAATAAACTTGAGCAAAGACATTTTGATGCATGGGGTAATTTTACACATCTGCAAATTGGTAATGGAGCAATTTTGACTGATAAAAATATCATTGATAATTCTTCCTTAATTATTGAAAGAGGGTACACCAGTCATGAGCATTTTGCGGAGGTAGGTCTTATCCATATGAATGGTAGGCTTTATGATCCACTACTCAGACGTTTTTTAAATGCAGATGAAAATATTCAGGATCCCTATAATACACAGAACTATAATAAATATGGCTATGTGATGAACAATCCATTAATGCATAATGATCCTAGCGGTGAGTTCTTCCAGTTCTTAGGACTTGGTGTACTGTTTTGGAAAGCAGTCATAGTAGGAACATATATTGGATTCACTTCTTATCTCGTTACTGCAGCTGTAACTAATCAGGGGGTTTCATTGGCAGGAGGATTAAAAGCTATATTTTTTGGTGCAGCATCTGGTGCAGCAACGTTTGGTGTTGGGAGTATTTTCAGCTCCACTGCCGGCGCGGCAACTCAGTTTGCCAAAAATCTAGGTGATGCGGCAGTTGTTGTTAAGGCTATGGCGCATGGGGTAGCACAAGGTACATTATCGCTAATGCAGAATTCCAGTTTCCAACAATCATTTTTTTCGGGAGCATTAGGTAGCTTAGGAGCTTCAGCTTTTGGTGCAGTCGCTGGACAGGCTGCTAACAGTACTGTAGGAACTATTGCTTTTGGTGCTGTAGCAGGTGGTGTAGGAGCAGAACTTACCGGCGGGAACTTTTGGCAGGGCGCATTAATTGGAGGAGTTGTTGCAGGATTGAATCACACGATGCATCAAATGACCGGACCGGGAGATGATGAGCTAATAAAAAAACTAACACCTGAACAACGAAAACAACTTGAACAAATTAAATCAGGAACTCAACTTACTACAGAAGCACTTCAAAAAACAGGTTTAGATAAAGTTTTAGACAATTGGATAGAAAACACAGCTTTAGGCAAAAAATTAAAAGTAGGTGTCGTAGATTATCTATCTATGGGCGGAGAAATTTATTATGACCATAAGTTGCAGCAGTATAACGGAATCGGTAAGAATGAATTTACATTTAGGTTTTTTACAAAAGCAGCGTCAGGTCTAACATCTGCACATTTTGGTTCTCTTGCTGGAGCGGCTGTTGGAGCAGAATACGGAGCAACCGTGGGAGGACTTGTAGGGACTGTCGTTGGAGCAGGTATTGGTTTTTATATTGATAATACCTATTGGAGAGGAATAAAATATTTTGATAATTTTATGACGCGCTTTGGTGGCTATATTCAAAGACAAGCAATTTTTAATGCTAGAAGAGGATTTTAAATATGGAAGTTTCAAAAAATACCTTACGCAAAATGCCAACAGACAGGCTTAGAGAATATTTAAAAGAAGATAATCGATATGTATCCCAAGCTGTTGAATATGCATTTGAAATATTACAACAAGAAAGAGGAATTTGTTTTTCTCCTGATGAAGTTCTAAGGATACAAAATTTACTACAAAAGAAAACAGTAGCTGAACAGCCAAGCTATGTTCGAAAACAAGAACAAGAAAATAAAAATTCAGAGATTAAGTCTGTAACTAATCAAGCTTCTATATTTTCAAAAAATAGCATAATTTTTTTGTCTATAATATTTAGCCCTTTATTGGGAGGAGCATTATTGTTTTATAATTTGAAAGTTTCTAAAAAAAGTAATACTAAAAATATAATTTTCATTTTTTCATATCTTGTTTTATCCTTTCTTTTTATTTTTTTGTTTAATACTTTATATACTAATTATTTACAGGGTTTTATCAGCTCAATTTTCAATAGTGATTATCTCAATTTTAGATATTCAGTAACAACATTTAAAATTGCGTTTAAAACAATGATCAATTTACTCTTTATAAGTTATTTATGGGAAATTTTCTTTGGGAAACATTTTTCATATCAATCGAAGGATATTACCTTTCCTGTAATAATCTGTTTAATTATTTATATGGCATTTTTATTTTTTAAATACCAATAAATAGAATCCGTCTCACAATTAAATTTTGTAGACTGCACCAAAAGTTTAGACAAAATTAAACAATATCATTAGATGAAAGAGTTCGGTCCATTACCGGGCTATTTCCCCCCCGCTGCCGCACGAATCCCTTCGTGTGGCTTTTCCTTTTAACAAAGTTTCTCAAATTATAATTTTATTTATCTTTATAAAAACATGAATATGAGTAGAAATTATAAATTCCACAATCCTGAAGGTTTATACTTTATAAGTTTTGCCGTTGTAGGTTGGCTTGATGTATTTATCCGAAATGAATATAAAGAAATTTTTCTGGAAAGTCTAAGATTCTGCCAAAAGAATAAAGGTTTGGAAATTCATGCTTGGTGCATTATGTCAAGCCATGTGCATTTGGTTTTCAGAAGTATAAATGAGCAGAAACCCGAACTTCTTATTGGCGATTTAAAAAGATTTACAAGCAAAGCAATTGTACAAGCAATAAAAGAAAACCCTAAAGAAAGCAGAAAAGAATTTTTATTAGATTTCTTTCTTAAAGAAGGCTCAAAAAGTTCAAATGTAAAGCAATACCAATTTTGGAGACACGATAATAAACCCATTGAACTATGGAGTAATAAAGTTATTTTCCAAAAAATTAATTATGTACATCAGAATCCTGTGGAAGCAGGTTTGGTTTTTCGTGCAGAAGACTACAGGTATAGCAGTGCTGTTGATTATGCTGATGAAAAAGGTTTGTTAGACGACATTGTTGTTTTTAGAATGTTTGATTTGTAATATCAGACCACACGATATAATCGTGCGGCAGCGGAGGTTAATAAATTTAATTACCAATCTCTTTATGCACCTTGTAATTCTTGTAAAAAGCAAATATTACTAAGAGATATGATTTACAAACCGAAAAAAATTACTTTTGAAGCAGTGAAATATACAAAAGATAGTTATGTAGAAACAGGTAAAAATTTAGAATACTTTTTAAAAACAAAATAAAATGGAAATACATTATTTACAAAAACTAAAAGATAACTCCACAATATTTCAAAGTAAAATGCGAGGCGTTTCAGAGAAAGAAATAAAAGAATTTGAAAAACAAACGAAAGTGAAATTTCCTAAATCATATAAAGAATATCTATATTTAGCAGGTGATTATGATGGAGATCTAATGATGCTAAGGGGTTATTCTGGTATGAGAGATCTAGAACGACCAAAATTTCGAAAATTTATAGAATCTTATAAGAAAAAAGCAGGAGTTAATATAAAAAGACCACATTGGGATTTTACTGGTGAGGAAGATGGATTTTATTTTTTCTATTTAGATGAAAATACTGAAGACCCAAAAATCTACAGTTGCGAATGGGCATTTGGAGAGGTAGAAATAGAAAGTTATTATGATTTGACATTTAGTGAATTCATTAATTCATTAATAGATAACTCCAAAGCACATTACAAAGGATTATACAGATAATAATAGCCCCCGCTGCCGCACGAATCCCTTCGTGTGGCTTTTCCTTTTAACAAAGTTTCTCTCAAAAGTTTTATCTTTATAAAAAACAGAAAGATGAGCAGAAATTACAAATTCCATAATCCCGAAGGTTTATATTTTATAAGTTTTGCTGTTG
>VFQP010001183.1_pt1 | contig 37232 bp, 24 predicted proteins | sample 3512351 | NCBI WGS metagenome assembly VFQP01 (sample SAMN10412372, study PRJNA504923) | tailings metagenome | isolation source: Relicate 1 Philex TSF1 revegetated site | place: Philippines: Tuba, Benguet | collected 2017-08-29
CGGTCACGTAGAAGGTGTCGATCACCTTCTCGCCGAACGTCGTGATGTGCGCCGAGGCGATGTCGAGCGACAGGTCGGAGAGCGCGCCGGTGATCTCCGACAGCAGGCCCGGCCTGTCGAGGCCCGACACCTCGACGACCGAGAACCGGTTGGAGAGCGCATTGCGGATGTCGACCACCGGTTCGATCGAAAAGGCCTTGGCGCCGCGCTTCGGCTTGGCGCGCTTCTCGATCATCTCCGGCAGCCACGAGCGGCCCGACAGCACGTCCTCGATCAGCTTGCCGACGCGTTCGGCGCGGCGGCGCTCGTCGTCGTCCATGTCGAACTCGCGCGAGATCAGGATCGTGTCGAGCGCCCGCCCGTCCGACGTCGTGAAGATCTGCGCGTCGACGATGTTGGCGCCGGCCGCCGCGCAGGCACCGGCGATCACCGACAGAAGGCGCGGATGGTCCTGCGCCAGAACCGTGATCTCGGTCACCGCCTCGAACGTGTGTGGCCTGACCATTGTCGCCAGCCGCCGCTTCGCCTGATCTGCCTCGCGGATGAACTCGGCGTGGCGCACCTGGTCCTTCAGGTCCACCGTCAGCAGGTAGTTGTCATAGGGCAGCTTCAGCATGCGCTTGCGGTCGCGCTCCGGCCACGCCGCCAGCGCCTCGGCCAGCTGCGCGCGGGCATGCGCGGCGCGCTCCAGTCGCGACACTTCCGAGAAGCCGCCGGTGAGCAGCAGTTCCGTTTCGTAATAGAGCGTGCGGAGCAGCTGCCCCTTCCAGCCGTTCCAGACACCCGGGCCGACGCCGCGTATGTCGCACACCGTCAGCACCAGCAGCAGCTTCAGCCGCTCGACCGACTGCACGATCGCGGCGAAATCCTCGATGGTCTTGCGGTCGTTCAGGTCGCGCGTCTGCGCCGTCATCGACATCACGAGATGGTTCTCGACCAGCCAGGCCACCGTCTCGGAATCGGCCGCCGACAGGCCCATGTGCGGACAGATGCGCCGGGCGATCTTCGCGCCTGCCTCGGAATGGTCCTCCGGCCTGCCCTTGGCGATGTCATGCAGAAGGACCGCGACGTAGAGCACTTCGCGCTGCTTCGTCAGGCCCGGCATCAGCTTGTGCGAGAGCGGGTGCAGCTTTTCGCCGTCGCCATGCTCGATCTCGGACAGCACCGAGATGCAGCGCAGCAGATGCTCGTCCACCGTGTAGTGGTGGTACATGTTGAACTGCATCATCGCGACGATCTTGCCGAAGTCCGGGATCAGCCTGCCGAGCAGGCCGGACTCGTTCATGCGTCGCAGATTGAGTTCGGGGTTGCGGTCGGATGTCAGCACGTCGAGGAACAGCCGGTTGGCCTCCTCGTCGCGTCGCAGCGTCCGCGTGACGAGCTTCAGCGAGCGCGTCAGCAGCTTCAGCGCGTCGGGATGGTATTCCAGCCCATGCCGGTCGGCGTGCCAGAACAGCCGGATCAGGTTGACCGGGTCGCGCTGGAACACGCCGTCATCGGCCACGGTGATGCGCTCGTTGTCGACCACGAAGTCCGTCGTGCCGGCCAGCTTGCGCCGCCGGCGCGAGAAGGAGAGGAACAGCCGGTTGAAGCCCGGAGCCTGCTTGGCCTGCTCTTCCTCCAGCGCCGCGCACAGGATGCGCGTCAGGTCGCCGACGTCCTTGGCGATCAGGAAGTAGTGCTTCATGAAGCGCTCGACCGCCGACAGGCCGGGATGGCTGGTGTAGCCGAGCCGCCTCGCGATCTCGCTCTGGATGTCGAAATGCAGCCTCTCCTCGGCCTTGCCGGTGAGGAAATGCATGTGGCAGCGCACCGCCCACAGGAAGTCCTCCGCCTTCTGGAAGAGGTTCAGTTCCTCCCGGGTGAAGACCTCCTTCCCGACCAGGTCCTCGACGCTGCGGACGCGGTAGAAATACTTGCCGATCCAGAACAGCGTGTGCAGGTCGCGCAAGCCGCCCTTGCCGTCCTTGACGTTGGGCTCCACCAGGTAGCGGCTTTCGCCGCCCTTCCGGTGGCGCTCGTCGCGCTCGGCGAGCTTCGCCGCAACATATTCAGGCCCCGTGTTCTTCACCACTTCCTTGTCGAAGCGGGAGACGAGGTCGTCGAACAGCGCTTCCTCGCCCCAGAGGAAGCGGGCCTCGAGGATGGCGGTGCGGATCGTTACGTCCGAGCGCGACAGCCGCAGGCATTCCTCGATGTTGCGGGTGGCGTGGCCGACCTTCAGCCCCATGTCCCAGAGCATGTAGAGCAGGTACTCGACGATCTGCTCGCCCCAGGGCGTCTGCTTGTAGGGCAGCACGAAAAGCAGGTCGATGTCGGAGCCCGGCGCCAGCGTTCCGCGCCCGTAGCCGCCGACCGCGACGATCGCCATGCGCTCCGCCGCCGAAGGGTTCTTGGAGCGATAGACGTGGGTGATCGCGAAGTCGTAGAGCGCGCGGATGATCTCGTCCATCAGGTGCGAGATGCGCGCCGCGCAGGCGGTGCCGCCGCCGTCTTCCTTCAGCATGCGCTCGGCCACCTTGCGGCCGTCGGCGCTGGTCTTCTTGAGCAGCGCCAGCACCCGCGCCTTGACCTTGGCGCCCGAGCCGTCGCCGTCGGCGCCGGTCAGCGCCGTCAGCTCGCGCCTGAGGCGCTCGCCGTCGACGATCTCGTCGAGCTTGAGCGGAATCTTCTTCATGGAAGCCAGACGGCAGGATGCATCGGGGCGGCTCTATAGCGCTATTCGCGGCGCGTGAACACTTGCAGGCGATTCCTGCGGCAAGGTCAGCGCCGCCCCTAACCCTTATCCTCTCCCCGTGAACGGGGAGAGGGGTTCGCCGGCGTTGCGGCCAGCCACCTTCTCCCCGTCACTATACGGGGAGAAGGTGCCGGCAGGCGGATGAGGGGCAGCGCCGACGTCCCAAAATGTCCACACTGCCCCTTGACCTTCCAGTCGCTGGAAACCCTATCTGGGTGCCATGAGCCACGATCATCACGCCCACCACGACCATTCTCATGCGGTCCCGGCCGCGCCGGTGATCCGCGACCCTGTCTGCGGCATGACCGTCGATCCCGCCGCCGGCAAGCCGACCGCCGAGCACGACGGCCGCACCTTCCATTTCTGCTGCGAGGGCTGCCGCACCAAGTTCCTCGCCGCGCCGGCCGACTACCTGACGGCGAAGGACCCGGTCTGCGGCATGACCGTCGACCGCGCCTCGGCACGGCATTTCCTCAGGCACGAAGGCAAGAAACACTATTTCTGCTCGGCCGGCTGCAAGGGAAAGTTCGAGGCGGAGCCCGCGAAATACCTCGCGGGCGCACCCGCTCCCGCACCGATGCCGAAAGGCACGCAGTACACCTGCCCGATGCATCCCGAGATCGTCCGTGACGGACCAGGCGACTGCCCGAAATGCGGCATGGCGCTCGAGCCGATGGGCGTGCCGACCGGCGAGGAGGGACCCAATCCCGAACTTGTCGACTTCACGCGCCGGTTCTGGGTGAGCGCCGCGCTTTCCGTGCCGCTGCTCGTCATCGCCATGGGCCCCATGCTCGGCCTGCCCATTCGTGACCGGATCGGCGAGCCGCTGGCGGCCTGGATCGAGATGGCGCTGGCGACCCCGGTCGTGCTCTGGGCCGCACTGCCGTTCTTCCGGCGCGGCTGGGCGTCCGTCGTCAATCGCAGCCCCAACATGTGGACGCTGATCTCGCTCGGCGTCGGCGCTGCATACCTGTTCAGCGTCGCGGCCGTCCTGTTCCCCGGCCTCTTCCCGCATCAGTTCCGCGGTCACGGCGACAGCGTGCCGGTCTATTTCGAGGCCGCCGCCGTCATCATCGCACTGGTCTTCCTCGGCCAGGTGCTGGAGTTGCGTGCCCGCGAACGCACCGGCTCGGCGATCCGCGCCCTGCTCGACCTCGCGCCGAAGACCGCGCGCCGCATCGGCGCGGACGGCGCCGAGACGGACGTGCCCCTGGCCGAGGTGAGGAGCGGCGACCGCCTGCGCATCCGGCCCGGCGAGAGCGTGCCCGTCGACGGCGTGGTGGCGGAGGGGCGCTCGGCGGTCGACGAATCGATGCTGACCGGCGAACCGCTGCCGGTCGAGAAGGTCGAGGGCGACGCCGTCACCGGCGGCACGCTGAACCGCAACGGCACGCTCGTCATCCGCGCCGAGAAGGTCGGGGCCGACACGATGCTGTCGCGCATCGTCGACATGGTCGCGAAGGCGCAGCGCTCCCGCGCGCCCATCCAGGGCATGGCCGATCGCGTCTCGGCATGGTTCGTGCCGGCCGTGGCACTGGTCGCCGTCGCCGCCTTCATCGTCTGGTCGCTGCTCGGGCCCGCGCCGTCCATGACCTATGGTCTGATCGCGGCAGTCTCGGTGCTGATCATCGCCTGCCCCTGCGCGCTCGGCCTCGCGACGCCCATGTCTGTGATGACCGCGACCGGGCGGGGTGCCCAGGCCGGCGTGCTGGTCAAGGACGCCGAGGCGCTGGAGCGGCTGGCCGGCGTCGACACGCTCATCGTCGACAAGACCGGCACTCTCACCGAAGGCAGGCCGGTACTGACCGACATCATCGCGCTGGAAGGCTTCGCGGAAGACGACATTCTGTCGCTCGCCGCCGGGCTCGAACAGGGCTCCGAGCACCCGCTCGCCGAAGCGATCGTCGCCGGAGCGAAAGCGCGCGGCCTCGCCGTACCGGCATCCTCCGACTTTTCGTCGGTGGCCGGCAAGGGCGCGATGGCCAGCGTGTCCGGCCGCAAGGTCGCGGTCGGCAACGCGTCGCTGATGCGCGATCTCGGCATCGACGCGATCGCCTTCGAGGCGGCCGGCGACCGGCTGCGCGGCGAAGGCCATGGCGCCGTGCTCGTCGCGGTCGACGGTCGGCCTGCCGGGCTCGTCGCCGTCTCCGACCCGATCAAGACCACGGCCGCCGAGGCGATTCGCGACCTGCATGCCGCCGGCCTGAAGATCATCATGGCGACCGGCGACAATGCCCGCACCGCCCGGGCCGTGGCGACGGCGCTCGGCATCGACGAGGTGCGCGCCGACATGCTGCCCGAGGCCAAGAAGGCGCTGGTCGACGAACTGCGCGCCAACGGTGCCAAGGTCGCCATGGCCGGCGACGGCGTCAACGACGCGCCGGCGCTCGCCGCCGCCGATGTCGGCATCGCCATGGGCACCGGCGCCGACGTGGCGCTCGAAAGCGCCGGCATCACGCTCCTGCGCGGCGAACTCACCGGCATCGTCAGGGCGCGCAAGCTCGCCGAGGCCACCATCGGCAACATCCGCCAGAACCTGTTCCTGGCCTTCGTCTACAACGCGGCCGGCGTGCCGCTGGCGGCGGGCGTGCTCTATCCCGTGTTCGGCCTGCTGCTTTCGCCCATGGTCGCCGCCGCCGCCATGAGCCTGTCGTCGGTCTCGGTCATCGCCAACGCGCTCAGGCTGCGGACGCTCCGCCTCTGATCGCATTCCCCCATTCGGAGCGAATGGCGATTATGGCTTGTTGTCGGGACGTTCAGGCTATATGTACGCCCATCGTTGATTTGGCCGGTCTGGCTCAGCGTCGTCGACAGCGTCGACCCTGATCGCCCCGACTTTTCAAAGCGAATGGATTGCGTCGACCGAGGTCGGCGAGCGTTGGGACGATTCGGCCGCCGGCCGTGCAGTCCTGCGAAAGACATCGGAAACAAGGAAGCTCATGCAGGTTCTCGTCCGGGACAACAATGTCGAACAGGCGCTCCGCGTCCTGAAGAAGAAGCTCCAGCGCGAAGGCGTCTTCCGCGAGATGAAGGCGCGCAAGGCTTACGAGAAGCCTTCCGAGAAGCGCGCCCGCGAGAAGTCCGAGGCGGTGCGCCGCACCCGCAAGGCAGCCCGCAAGCTCGCCCAGCGCGAAGGCCTGCTGCCTGCGCCGAAGAAGAAGGTCATGGACAAGCGTCGCCCGGCCCCCGCCGGCATGTGACGCCAGTCTCGCGGGCTGGCGCCGTCGCGACAGCCTGACCTGCCCGCGCCAATTCCTGCCTGATCTCTATTGGGGCTGGGGTTCTTCGGAGCCCCCGCCCTTGTTTGCGTCCGGGCCCTTGTTTGCGTCGAGAAACTCCTCGACCGTGCCTTCGATCGGCGGCAACGCCTCGTCCGGCGTTGCGTGGGCCCACTGGCCCAGTTCCAGGTCGCGGATCTCGCCGAAGAAGGCGGCCGCTGCCGCCGGCCCGTCCAGCGTATAGCCGCTCAGCGACGCGACGGTCGGTCCGCCGGCGGCGCCCAGCGTGCGGTCGAGATATCCCGTGTCGCAGGCCAGTTCGATGAGCGAACGGGCCGCGTCGACCGCCACCGACCAGCAGCGGCCGCCCGCGTCGAAGGCGCTGGTCAGCGGCATGCCGGTGACCGTGTCCAGCAGCCTGATTCTTCCGTCCGCAGCCGTCAGCATGACCACGCTCTGGTCGAGCGAAACCGATACCCCGGCGATTGCGATGCCCTGCTCGAACGGCGCGGCGATCCATGCCGGCGCCTCCGTGCCCACGTCAAGCAGCCGCGCCACCCCCTGGCTCGACAGATCGACATAGTTGCGGCCGATGCGCAGGACACCGTTCGTCCCTTCCGGCCAGTTCAGGTCGAAGGTCGAGATCAACTCCATCTCCGGGAAAGAATAGGTCCAGACGACGCCCCCCTCGTCCACTGCGAACAGACGCCGCTGCGCGCCGTCCAGATATGCCTCGAGCACGGTCCCGCCGCTGCGCTGCGCCGGCACGCGGATCGACTTGCCATCGATGTCGACCACCGACAGGCTGTGGCTGCCCATCGTCTCCATGCCCGCCACGACGACATGCGCGCCGTCGCGGGACAGGAACATGCCGCCGCCCGTGTCGTAGATGTCGCCGAGGTTGGCGCAGGTCTCGACCACGAAGCCGGCATCGAACCAGCACACTTCAGGCTTGGTCCACTTGTCGAAGTAGAGGCCGGCGACGACGAAGCCGCCGTTGCGCTCGTAGACCCTGAGCGACGGCGGCAGTCCCCAGGACTGGCCGCCCTCGAAACGCACCTGCTCCAGCACCATGCGGGTGTAGCCGGCCCCGCTGTTCTCCCCGCCCCGGAACATGGCGCGCTCGTAGAATGCGCTCTCGGGCAGCAGAGCCACGTCCAGTTCGCCCTCCAGCGGCAGCACGTCCTTGGCGAAATCCTGCGACTGCACCTCGATCTGCGGATCGCTTGACGGCTTCCAGACCGCCGTCTCGGACTTCAGCACCGGCAGCGACAGCATCCTGCCGGCCGCCGACGCGAAATCGGTTTCGCGGGAGGTCATGGCTACCCGCTCGCCGGATGCATCGTATCTCGCGAGCAGGCAGATCGCTTCCGTTCCGTCCGGCTCCACAACCGTCTGGAAGGCCGCCCGGCCGCCGCCAAGCGCCTTCAGGGCTGCGATCGCCGCCGCTCCGGCAGGCGTGCGGAAACCGCATCCTGTCTGGCCTGCCTCCGCCTCCACGACAGGATCGGACGGCAGCGGCATCATCGCGCCGAAGCCGCTGGCTAGATCGAGATAGAGGCCGCGCGGCTCCGCGCCGCCGGCAAAGGTCGCCTCGATCCTGCCTATGCCGAGGATCGCCCGGTCGCCAACCGAATGGAACTCGAGGCTGGACAGACCACCCGTCGCGCCTTGCGGAAAGGTTATGAGCGGCTCGCCATAGGTCCGCACCGGCGCGTCGCCGTTCCACTGGTAGGCATGCGTGATCGCGGCATCCGCGTCCAGCACCAGCAGCCGCCCGACATTGTCGAGGATCACGTGCTCGCCCGGCGACACGGCGGCGTAGGCGATGATCGTCCCGCCGCCATAGGTCATGAGCCGGTCGGCGGTCGCCAGCACCTGCTTGCCGGCCACCAGCCACAGGCCCATGCCGTCCGGGGTGGCCAGCAGGTCGCGGATCGGTGTCAGCCGCTCCAGCCAGGCCGACTGGACCCTCTGGATCGACGGCGCGTCGGCTGCCGTCGCCGCCGACAGCGTCGAGAGCGCGCTGCCGACCTGGCTCTCCGATTCCAGCAGCTTGCGCGCCACCTCGTTGCGCCGCTGCGCCGCCGCCGCGTTCGCCACCCGCTGCTGCTCCTCGGCGTTGCGGGCCTGCGTCTGGCCGAACCAGATCAGGCCGACCGCCACCGCCGCGACGGTGAGCGCGATTCCCGTGCCGATCCGCCGGCGCCATTGCTGGCCGCGTCGGCTGGCAAGGATCAGCTCCAGCACCTCGGCCGGCGGGGGCGGCGTATCGCGCGGCGTCGAGACCGACCACTCCTCGGCCTCGGCCAGCGCCCGGCCGCGCAGCAGCCGCGCGCTTTCGCGCTTCGCCGCTATCCAGCCGCGCGCCGCATCCGCCAGCCGCGTGCCCTGCTTCAGCCAGCCGCGATTGGTGTTCAGCGCCGCGGCCAGAGCGTCCTCGTGCAACGCCGGATCGTAGGTGCCCCGGTTCGGCAGGAGATTGATCTTGCCGAGCTGCTCGGGAAGTGTGTCGGGATCGATGTCGCGAACCCTGACCGGCACCAGCCGCTTCGAGAGGCGCACCACCTCGCCGAGTTCCCAGTTGCACCAGCGCGACGTCACCGAATCCGGCGAGACGAGCCAGACCACCGTGTCGGCCTCGGCAATGAAACCCGCCAGTTCCGCCTGCCATTCCTCGCCATAGGGCAGGTCGCGCACGTCGATGCGGACCGCGAAGCCGCGCGCGATGAGCGCCGTAGCCAGCGCGTCGGCGCGCGCCAGGTCGACACGCGAATAGGAGATGAAGATCTTCAGCGCATCCGAATGAGCGGCAGGCGTCGAGCCTGCCAGTACCGCTGTGTCCACGACTTCCCGCCCCGTTCTTGCCCGGGCGAAACTACAAACCACAGATTGTGTCGGCAACGTGCCAGTGCTCGGAAACGGCTACAGACGGTTGCGGCCGAACCACCGCACGGTGCCCAGGCGGATTCGTTCGCGCGCCATCGTCAGCAGGCCCGAGGCGGCCACGATCGCCAGGCCGACCAGGCTCAGCCAGTCCGGATACTCCTCGAAGAAGGCCGCGCCGATCACCACCGCCCAGATGATCTGGGAATAATGCGTCGACGCGATCACCGAGACGGGGCTCAGCCGGGTCGCCAGCAATTGCAGCCGGTTGCCGAAGCCGGTGCAGATGCCGGCCGCGGCCAGCAGGCCGAGCACCGGCCAGTCGGGCACGGACAGCGACGGCTGCGTCGCCAGCGCGGCGACGCCGTTGAAGACCAGCACGTAGATGCCGAGCGTCGCCAGCACGGTCGTCTGGCGTTCCTGCGCCAGCGAGCGCATCAGGATGACGCTGAGCCCGGCCAGGATCGCCACGCCGAGCGCCGCGAAGTGCCCCGCCTCCAGTTCCCGGAACCCCGGGCGGACGACCAGCAGCACGCCGACGAACCCGGCGAACACCGCCGCCCACCGCCACGGTCCGACCTTCTCCTTCAGAACGAGGATCGACAGCAGCGTCACGAAGAAGGGGGCGAGGAAGATCAGCGCGTAGACCTCGGCGAGCGGGATCTGGGTGAAGGCGAAGATGCTCAGCGTGCCGCCGATCAGTCCCGACCAGGCGCGCGCATGAACGGTCCATGGGCGCGACATCCGCCAGAAGCCGCGCCACGTCTCGCCGCGCGGCGTGAAGATCACCAGCACGACCGCCGCGAACAGGATGTTGTAGAAGCCGATCTCGAAGACCGACAGGCTCGGCCCCAGCGCCTTGATGAAGCCGTCGCCCCATGCGTAGACCGCATAGGCGATGAGGGCGACGACGATGCCGTTGGTCACGCGCGAATCACCGGAAGAGATCGGAAGGCGGCTCGCGTGTTAAGCGCATTTGCAGCCGGTGTGAATGCGTTCGCCGGCCTGGCGCCGCGCGCAAAATCGTGACCGGGCACCGACGCGCGAGGCGCCGCTCGATTCTGGCGCGAAAGGCGAAACTGAACTAGCATCCCCTCGTCTCCGCGCCTGACGGAAAAACAATCTCCGCATGCGGGACGCCCGAGGGGAGGAACTATGGACGGGTCCACGCCCGCCGCGGCTGCCTGACATGCTGGAGCCCGAAATCGAGACGCTGCCCTGGCGCGAGCAGGTCCGGCTCGACGACGCGTCGTTTCGTGAGCAGGTCGGCTACCTGCTCGCCCGTTCGCGCTTCTACCGGGCAAAGCTCGGCGACGCCGGCTTCACGTCGGCCGCAGCGGTCGGCGGGCTCGACGCCATCGCCGCCCTGCCGCTCACCGAAAAGAACGAGATCCGCGCCAGCGTCAGCGCAGCCGACCCGATCGGCACGCATGTCTGCGCGCCGGCCTCGGACTTCGTCCGCGTCTATTCGACCAGCGGCACGACCGGCACGCCGAGCTACATTCCGCTGACCCGCCAGGACCTCGACAACTGGGTCGTCGGCTCGTCGCGCAGCTATGCCGCGTCGGGCGTGACGCGCGGCGAGGCCATCGTCTCCACCTACAATGCCGGCCCCTTCGTCGCCGGCGCCGCGCTGGGCTCGATGGACCGCATCGGCCTGAACCACATCCCTGTCGGCACCGGCAACACCGAGCGGCTGATGACGGCGATCCGGCTGCTCCAGCCCACGGCCGCCGTGATGACGCCCTCCTACGCCGCCTACCTCATCGAATGGGCAGCCGAGCGGAACTTCGACCTGAAAGGATCGAGCGTCAGGCGCGTGCTGGTTGCCGGCGAGCCCGGCGGTGGCGAGGACGGGGTGCGCGGTCGGCTCGAGGAAGGCTGGGGCGCGAAGGTCACCGAGGCGATGGGAATCGGCGACATCGGCGTCTCGCTGTGGGGCGAATGCGAGCACCAGTGCGGCATGCATCTCGGCGCACGCGGCTTCGTCCATCCCGAGCTGATCGACCCCGGCAGTGGCGAGGCAATTCCGATGCAGGATGGCGCGAGGGGCGAGTTGGTGCTCACCCATCTGAAACATCGCGCCGCGCCGATGTTGCGCTTCCGCACGCGCGACCATGTGGAAGTCTGGACCTCGACCTGCCGCTGCGGCCGCACCGCGCCGCGCGTCCGCTGCATCGGCCGCACCGACGACATGCTGATCGTGCGCGGCGTCAACGTCTTCCCCACCGCGATCCGCGAGATCGTCAACGGCTTTTCGCCCGACGTCGCCGGGCTGATCCAGGTCCGGCCGACGGCGTCCGGCGTCCGGCAGGAGCCGCCGCTCCCTGTTGCGGTCGAGCTTGCCAGGGGCGTCGAACCGGCCGAGGGCCTTGCGGCCCGCATCGAGAAGCGCATCCGCGACACGCTTGTCGTGTCGGTCCGCGTCGAGCTCGTCGCACCCGGCACGCTGCAGCGCAGCGAATACAAGTCGAAGCTCGTTCAGCATTGAGGAGATGGCGTTGAGAAAGCTGCAGTCGCAGGGAGTGCACCACATCACGCTGGTCGGATCCGACCGCAAGACGTCCATCGACTTCTGGGAAGGCCTGCTCGGCATGCCCTTCATCTTCGAGCAGCCCAACCTCGACAAGGCGAGCGAGAGCCACCTCTATTTCGACCCGGGCGACGGGCGCCTCATCACCATCTTCACCGACGAGGAGCGCAAGCCCGACCCGCGCCGCACGCCGACCGAACCGGGCTGCGTCCACCACATCGCCTTCTCCGTCTCGCGGGTCACCTTCCTGCAGGCCGTCGAGCGGTTTGCCGAGCGCGGCATCAAGAACAGCGGCCCCAAGGACCGCGGCTTCATGGACTCGATCTATTTCAACGACCCGATGGGCCTGACCATCGAACTGGCGTCCTACCGCTTCGAGCCGCCGGCCGGCTTCAGCCACGCCGACGTGCTGTTCGCCGCGCACAGGATCCGCGTCGAGCGCGGCGACTACAACATCGCCGAGGTGCATCTGGCCGACGCCATCGAGGCGCTGACCGAACAGTCGACCGAGAGCCTGTCCGAAGACCGCTCACCCAAAAATCCCTACTGACCATTCGCAACAATCCCGGAGGAGGAACCATGGCTGCGAAAGCGAAGACCACGACCAAGAAACCCGCCGCGAAGGCAAAGGCCGCGCCCAAGGCGGCATCAAAGGCAGCGGCGAAAGCCAGCGCCAGGCCTGCCAAGGCTGCCAAGGCTGCCAAGCCGGCGAAGGCCGCGAAGAAGCCGGCCAAGGCTGCTAAGAAGCCCTCGATGACGCTGTCGGTGCTGAAGCCCAGCGTCAACAACCTCGCCGTGCGCATCTTCATGCGCGCCGCCAGGCTCGCCGCCGAGGAGAAGGACGTCTACGGCTCGACCCGCTCGGCCGACTTCCTGAAGGTCAATCCCGCGCACCTGACGCCGATGGTCGAGGAGAAGGGCCTGCCCAAGGGCGTTCTCTGGGAGAGCTGCGCGATCATGTCGTACCTCTCCAACAAGCACGGGCTGGAAAAATTCTATCCGAAGAAGCCGGCCAAGCGCGCCATGATCGACAGCGCGATGTTCTACCTGATCGGCACCATGTACCCGCTGCTCGCGCGCGCCACCTATGGCCGCCTCGGCTTCGGCCTCTACCCCGGCGAAGTCGGCTCGACCGACCTCGGCGACGACCACAAGTCGTCCGCGCAGAAGGCCGCGCAGGATGCGCTCGCCGAGCCGCTGGAAGTGTTCCGCACCTTCTACATGGACGGCCAGCCCTTCATCGGCGGCAAGAACCCGTCGATCGCCGACATCCGGCTCGCGGCCTCGCTCGAGTTCCTCGACGTGATCGACTACGCGACGCCGAAATGGGCCAAGGACTACATGGCCGCGATGGAGAAGAAGCTCGGCAAGGCCTATTCGGAGCCCGCCGCCGACGTCCGCGGCTACATCCAGTACGTCAAGTCGAAGTAGCGCCCGACGCGCTGCCATCCGCCGGCCTCACGCGCCGGCGGATGGTGCGCCGTTCAGACGAGGAGCGGGGGACTGCGGACCGAGATGGCGGGGAGCGAGGCCTTGCCGGAACCCGGCGGCGACGACGGCTTCAAGTACTGGTGTTTCATCAGCTATTCGCAGCGGGATCGCGACGCCGCCCGGCGGATACAGTCGTTCCTGGAAGGCTATGCCCTGCCGTCGGGCCTTGCCGGACCGGTCCGGCCGCCTGCCGGGCTTGGACCTCGCATCAGGCCGGTCTTCCTCGACCAGACGCATCTCTCCGCCAGCCCCCAGCTCTCGGACACGCTGAAGCGCGCGCTGGAACAGTCCGCCAACCTCGTCGTGCTGTGCAGCCCGGCGGCGGCGGCCTCGGCATGGGTGGAAGACGAGGTCGCGCATTTCCGTTCGCTCGGCCGCGCTGGCTCCGTCTTCCCGCTGATCCTTTCCGGCGAGCCCCACGCGTCGGACCCCTCGCTGGAATGCCTTCCGCCCTCGCTTAGGACCCGCGACCGCAGCACCGAGCCGTTCCTGGTCGACCTGCGCGGACCCCGATCGACCTTCCGGGCCGGCTGCCTGAAACTTGTCGCCGGCCTCCACCGCCTGTCGCTCGACGACCTCGTGCAGCGGCATGTGCGCCGGCGCCGGCGCATGACGGCGCTGGGTGCCGCCGCTGCGATGCTTCTGGCCGGGGCTGTTTCGCTGGCGGGCCTCAGGGTGGCGGCCGACCGCTCGCTGGCTGCGACGCTCGGACAGGCACGCACGCTCGAGGCGACACGCTCCTACAGGGCAGCGGAAGGCATCCTCGACGCCGTGCCCGGCTGGGTCAGGACGCTCGCCGGCTCCACGTCGGACATCGACCGCCTTCGCTATCGCCTCGGCTACAAGGCCGGGATCGAGACCCTGCCGCCGCTCGATCTGGAGATGGACATCGACAGTCAGTTCCTGTCCGACCTGGTCCTTTCCGGCGATGGCCGGCGTATCGGCCTTCGCGAGTCCGTCGTCCGCATCACGGAGTCTGTCGAGAACGACTGGCTCGCGCTGATCGACCGCGCGACCGGCAAGCGCATCTCGCGCCTGTTCGGCAAGATCGATTCGATCTCGATCGTCCTCAACAGGGACGGCACGGTGTTCGCCTCCACCGAGAAGGGCAACATCCTCTTCAGGGCCACCACCGATGGCGCCGTCATATCGTCGTCGCCGGTCGGCGGGTCGGGAAGAGCGATGCTGTTCGAGCTTGGCGCCGTCGATCGGGTTGTCCACTTCTCCGAGACGGGGCCGCTCAGCCTCTTCGAGACCAGCACAGGACGGCGTGTCGCGTCCGTCGCTGCGAGGGACGGCAGCGCCGTGTTGCGCATCGGTACGGGCGACGACAACGAAACGATCCGGCATTTGCCGGTCCTGTTTGCAGGCGGCGAACTCCTTTTTGTCGATTCCATCAGCGGAGAGATCACGCGCGCCAATGGCCAGGCCTCCGGCTTCGCAGACCTGTCATGGGTGTCGGCCTCGTCGGACGCCGTGCTGGCTTCCACCGCCGACGGTGCGTTCGCCTACTTCCTGGCAGGAGCGCCGGCGCCGCTTTACGTCACCCGTCCGGCATTGGAAGGAATTCGACACGTCGCCGCGATCGGCCGCGACCGCATCGCCGTCGTCGCCGCCGCCACGCCGCGCGAGGTGACTGTTCTCGACGCGGGTGACGGCTCGGTCGTCAGGCGTCACGCGCTGCCCGACGACATCGGCGGTCTGGTGACGCTGGGCGAGCGTGCCCTGATGGTGCCGCTCTCGTCCGGTGCAACGCATATCGTCCTCGACGACGACACCGACACGCGGTTCGAACTTTGGGGCCAGCGCATGCAGGTCTCCACGGCGGCGCTCGATGAACGATCCGGCATCTACGCGCTGGGCAGTTCCAACGGCTCGTATGTGGTCGGCCAGGCGGACAGCGACATCATCCTGAGCGAGGACAGGCTGGGCGGCGCGCAGATCGCCGTCGCCGTTCCCGACGCCGGTGGCCGCGCCATCGAGCTAATCGCCGGGAATGGCAGTCGCCGGCGGGTCGAGATTCTCGCACCGAGGCAGGCAGCGAGCTGGCCTCTCCGTGATTCTCCGCGCGCCGAAGACACTGAAGACAGCTGTTCCTGGCTGGCCCTGTCGCCCGATCGGAGCAGGATCGCGACCCGTACGCGTTCCGGACTGGCGCTGTTCGACCGGCAGGGCGCCTCATCCGGTATGTTTCGCGTCGGGGCCGACGGTGGGGCGCTGAGCGGCAATGCGTTCGGCTTCTCACAGTCCGGCCGATGGATCGCGTTCGGCAAGCCCGGATCTGCGCTCCATGTCATCGATGCCGGCAGCGGACGGCATGCGCAGGGTCCCGTCCTGCCGATCGTTTTCACCCCCGGTCTGGACGAGTGCCCTGCCAGGATCGCCGAGCTCGTCCAGTGGACAGGCGACGATGGCTTTCAGGTACCCGGTCCGGAAGGGCGGCAGCACTGGAGGATCGATGCCGAAGCGGATGGGTCGCCGCGTCTCTCGCTTGTCTCGGTCGATGCGGAAGACACCGATTTCCCGGAGTTTCCCCCGTCTCAGACACTCTTCGTCGCACCGGTCGGCGACCGCGAGGTGTCCAGGCCTGTCGGAGAGGTGCCGGTCCTGCGGCGACGTTCGGACGGCGGCGTGATCGCGACCCTGGATCATTTCGGTCCCTATGCGGATCGGGTCGCCTTCAGTTCCGATGGCACGCGCCTGATGATTGCGTCCAACGTCTCCGGCCTCGAGCCCGACGGCAGGCCGAGCGGCGGCTACGCGCTGATCGACGCACTGTCCGGGCGGACGCTGAAGGAACACCGGGTCTGGATCACCGACACGTCGAAGATCGCCTTTTCGCCCGATGGCCGGTTCCTCTTGGCGAACGCGGCCGGAGGCTATTCCTTCGACTTCAGCGACGTGGAGACATCAGCCGATCTGATCGATGCGGCGAGCGGCGAGACGCTCGTGGACCTGACGGAGGGCTTCGGCTCCGCCGCGGTCGAAGGCCTCGTCGGCGGCTATGCCGACAGCGTCTTTTCCGCCGACGGCAAGACCCTGTTGGGGGTCCGCTACTCGGGCCGGGTCGACGTCTGGAAGCTCGACTAGAACCGCGCCGGCTTACACCGCCAGGATCCACACCGAGGTCAGCGCGACCAGCCCCGCCGTCACGCGGCTGAAGGTGGTCGACGATGCGGGCGACTTGATCACCCGGCTCACCTGGCGGGCGAGCACGATCGTGCCGAAGAAGACCATGCCGACCGCGGCGAAGGTGACCAGCATGACGATCGAGAGCTGTTCCATGCCGTGGATGCCGGTCGGGGCGACCGTCGGCAGCAGCAGCACGTAGATCAGGACGGTCGACGGGTTGCCGAGGCAGAGCGCGATGCCGGCGCCGACTGCGGCGAGCAGGCTGCCGCTGCGCGGACGCGATGCCGAACTCGCCGACCGGTCGTTCCACATGCCGATCGAGAGCCAGAGCAGGTAGGCGACGCCCGCATATTTCGCCAGCGCGAACCATTCCGGCTTGCTTTCGGCCCAGACGCCGACGCCCATGGCGACGGCGAACACCGCCAGCACATCGGCCAGGGTGAGGCCGAGCGCAAAGGCGACGGCACCCCTGGTGTCGCCGCCGATCGACCGCGCCACAAGCACGGTGACGATCGGGCCCGGTGCCGCCGTCAGCGCCGCCAGTGCAACGAAGTAGCCAAGGAAAGCCGCGTGATCCATCTTTTCCCCCCCAGGATGCGGGCGCGACCCCGATGGCCTCCACCACCTCCGGATCCCGCCGCCAGAACCGCAAGAAGCCGTTCGACACCGGCAATTCACAACAAAGGCGTGGTCCGTCCCATCAGGCGATCACCTGATTTGCCGTAACGTCATGGCGAAACGGGAGGCGGAAGGCCGGGCCGGCCGGGATCGAGAACGCGCGGACGGCCGCCCTTCCGTCAGGCGACCAGGATATAGCCAGCGGTCAGGGCGATGGCGCCGGCCGTCATGCGGTTCATCCTGGCAGCCGAGGCGGGCGAGGAGATGACGCGGTTGAACTGACGCGCCAGCGGGATCGTCCCGAAGAAGATGATGCCGAACGCCGCGAACGTCACGATGATGACCAGCGCCGCATGTTCCATGCTGACCATGCCGGTCGGCGCCACCAGCGGCAGCAGGAGCATCTGCATCAGCAGCGTCGCCGGATTGCTGAGACAAAGCACCAGGCCTGCGATCGCCGACGCGAACCAGCCCGCCTTGCTCATCTGCGCCGACGCAACGCCGGAGCGATCCCTCCACATCTTCACCGCTATCCAGAGCAGGTAGGCGACGCCCGCATACTTGGCCATCGCCAGCAGCTCGGGCTGCGTCTGGGCCCAGAAGCCGATACCCAGGATCACTGCGACGACCGCCACCACCTCACCCGCGCAAAGGCCGGCCGCGAAAACGGTCGCGCCCTTCCAGTCGTTGCCCAGCGATCGGGCCACGAGCACCGCCATCAGCGGGCCGGGCGACGCGGCATATGCCACCAGCGCCACGAAGTACGGACCGAATGCCAGGTAATCCATATCGCCCCTCCCGATCGGATCGCGCGGGACAATCTTTCCGCGTGGCCGGCAGCGCGACTGCCCTGTCCGGCACGGGCAATTGAGCGGAAAGCAGCGTTCCGCTGCATCAGGCGATCACCTGATTTGCCGCAACGTCATGTCTCGGAGGGCCTTGGTGGCCGGGCCTCAGCGGATGCTGGCGGGATCCAGCATCCCGGCCCGCACCGCGGCGAGCAGGAGGCTCGCGGTCGAATTGACGGCGAACTTGCGCATCAGGTTGGTGCGGTGCGTATCGACCGTCTTGGCGCTGATGCCCAGGCTTTCGGCTGCGCTGGCATTCGTGTGTCCGCGGGCGATGGCCTGCAGCACGGCGAGCTCGCGATCGGTCACCGCCACGGCGTCCGGGCTCTCCCTGACCAGCAGCCTGGCGCTGGCGCCGATCGCGTCTCGGCCAGAGCAGACCTGCCTGACGAGGTCGACGATTTCGGTTTCCGTGCCGTCCTTGAGGCAGACGCCGTGGACGCCGGCGTCGATCAGCGCGTTGACCGTCTGGGGCGTGGCCGAGCCGGTCAGGACGACGAACCGCGTCTGCGGCGACCAGCGCTTCGACTCGAGAAAGACTTCCAGTCCGTTCGCGCCCGGCATATTGTAGTCGAGGATCGCGCAGTCTGGCTTTGACTTCCGGATTTCGACGATTGCTTCGATCCCGTTAGTAACGGTCCCGATGATCTCGATGTCGTCGAGGGATGTCAGGGCCTTCGCAAGGCCCCAGGAGACGAACGCATGATCGTCGGCAATCAGGATCCTCGTCCTCACGGGCAGGCTCCGGGACCGCTTGTGCGCGGCATGCTGTACGTCGCTGCCGTCCTGGTGATGGCGCTGGCCATGACGCTCCCCACCGCGCCAACCCGTGCTGCAGAACGCGACCCGCTGTTGCTGACGGGTCCCGCCAATGCCGATGCCCTCGGCCGCCACTTTGAATACACGATCGACCCCGGTTGGCAACTGACGGTGGCCGATTTCGCCCGCGAAAACGGCGTCGAAACCCGGCCTCTCCCGGGTCCCGTTCCCGATTTCGGGTATACGCCGGCCCGCATCTGGCTTCGCCTCGACGTGGTCAACGGGACAAGCGGGCAGAAGGACTGGCGCTTCTTCGTCCACGCAAACTTCACTCAGAAGATCGCGATCTACCGGATCGGCCCGGGCGGCGCCGTGACGACCCTGCTCGACCTGACGGAGGACACGCCATTCGGCGTGCGGCCGATACAGGATCCGCAGATGGTCGCCCCTTTCGACCTCGCACCCGGCGAGGCAGCGACGCTCGTCGTCTCCTACTATTCTCAGGGCTCGTCGCGGATGTCCATGTCGGTGGAGACACCCGACAGTTTCGACGCCATCGTGCGCGTCAACCAGGCGAAGAGCTTCGCCTTCTACGGCATGATGATCGTGATGATCGCACTGGCGGCCGTCGCACTGGTCATCCTGCGCCAGCCTGTCTTTGCCGCCTATGCCGCCTACCTGACATCGATCCTGATCTACGTGGCGCACGCCGACGGCGCCGCGTTCCAGTACCTCTGGCCGAATTTCCCGCGGTTCAACTCCATGGCGTCGGTCGTCGCGGGTTCGGGCGTCATGGTGTTCGGCGGTCTCTTCGCTATAACCTTCCTGCGGACGGCGCTCTACCATCCGGTCATGCATCGGGTGCTGCAGGCGGTCGTCGTCTCGGTGCTGGCGGTCGACGTCGTGCTCTGGGCGACCGACCCGCAGCTTCTCAAGCGGCTCCTGGTGGTGATGATCCTCATCAGCACGCTCGCCTTCCTCGTCGCCGGCGTCATCGCCGCGTGGTCCCGGTTCCGCGAGGTCCGCTTCTACCTGTTCGCGTGGTGCGCCAGTCTCATTCCGGCGGCCCTGTTCACCGCGCGCTACGGCTTCGGATTCGAGCCGACCCTGATCACGACCTACGACGCGATCCGCTTGGCACTGCTGTTCGACGCGCTGATGATGGGCCTCGCCATCTTCGACCGCTACAACCATCTTCGCCAGACGGCGATGGAGGAGACGCTGGCCCACGCCCAGCGCAATCTCGCGCTCGGCCAGCGCCTCGCGGCGCTGGAAGAGCAGTATGCGAAGGCCAACGCGCTCGCCCAGCGCCGCGAGGAGAGCGTCAAGGATACCGTCCACGACCTGCGCCAGCCGATGCATGCGCTGCGGCTCTCGCTGCGCCAGATGTTCAGCGCCGGCAAGGACAGGACGACAGACGCGGGCCAGATCGAAAGCGCGCTGGGCTACATGGAGCGCCTGGTCGCCGAACGCCTGGCCGACCAGCCCGCAGCGGCGGCGCCATCGGCTGCCGCCGGCGGCGCGGAAACCGCCAGGGTCGAGAAGTCGGGCTCGGCCGAACCCGGCCTGCATGGCGTGCTGCGGGGCGTCGCCGACATGTTCATGCCGGAGGCCGCCGAGAAGGGGCTCGAACTCAGGCTCGTCCTCGCCGCGCCCGACGCCGGCGTCGCCGCCTATCCGCTGATGCGGATGTCGGCCAACCTCGTCTCCAACGCCATCAAATACACGCGCCAGGGGCGCGTCGTCGTGGCGCTGCGCCGGGACGGGGCGGGCCACCGCGTCGAGGTCCACGACACCGGGCCGGGGCTCGGCGGCGCGACCTTCGATCAGGCGCTCGAGCGCAACCAGCGCCTCGACCGCGACCGCGACTATGCGGACGGCAGCGGCCTCGGGCTCGCAGTCGTCAAGGAGATCGCCGACGCCAACGCCTGGCGGATCAGCGCCTGCGACCGCCGCCGGACCGGCGCCAGCATCCGCATCGTGCTGCCCGCGCCGGCCGCGTCATGATCGTCCGCCCCGAATCCCCCGGTCCGGAACGCCGGACCTTGGAACGTCCCCGGGCACGAGCGCATTCAGCCTAGGCGGGGCGCGACGATCGAGGCTGCTTCGACGGAGGACGAGACGATGGCGATTGCCAGGAACACGATCTGCATCTGGTACGACAAGGACGCCGAGGCGGCCGCGCGCTTCTATGCGACGGTTTTCCCGGACAGCAAGGTCATGGCCGTGCATCACGCACCCGGCGACTTCCCGTCCGGCAAGAAGGGCGACGCGCTGACGGTGGACTTCACCGTGTGCGGCATCCCCTGCATCGGGCTCAACGGCGGGCCCGCCTTCAAGCAGACGGAAGCCTTCTCCTTTCAGATCGCCACGGACGACCAGGAGGAGACCGACCGCTACTGGAACGCCATCGTCGGCAATGGCGGAAAGGAGAGCGCCTGCGGCTGGTGCAAGGACAGATGGGGCGTCAACTGGCAGATCACACCACGCACGCTGACCGAGGCGATGGCGGCCGGCGGCGCCGAGGCCAAGCGCGCCTTCGATGCGATGATGGACATGACGAAGATCGACGTCGCCGCGATCGACAGGGCGAGACGAGGCTGAAGTCGCCCGCCTCTTGCGAAAGCCCCGCCGCGTCAGGTTCGCCGACGCGCGGATAGCGCGAGCGCAACCACGAAACTCGGATTGCCGCAACGCAATAGTCTCGAAAATTCTGGGCTTTGACTGCGCCGCATACCCAAAAGTGGGTATGCGCCCGACCGTGGTTCCATCGTAAGCGAAACCTGAGGGGAACGGTCTTGGGGTAGCTGGGGAACCGGCTGCCCCTGCCTCGTGGGGACGACTTCATGCTGCATGGCGCTGCGCGGGCCTTCGCCCGGGTGATTGTTTCGCTGGTCCTGCTGGTGACGGTCATGGCCGCACAGGCTTCCGCGCAGTTCCCGCCGACGCCGCCGCCAGGCCCCAGCACCACCACCGTGACGTCAAGTTCCGGCGGGAGCAGCAATGCCGGCGACCTCGTCACGTTCACCGCCACGGTCACCAGCTTCGACATCGCGCTGACGCCGACCGGGACAGTCACGTTTTCGGCGGGCAGCCTGACGATCGGCACCGGCAACCTCGTCAACGGCGTCGCCTCCGTCACGACGGGAACGCTGCCTTTCGGCACGCTCACCATCACCGCGACCTACTCTGGCGACACAAGGCATTTGACGTCGGACGGGACCGTGATCGAGGCGATCGCCATCCCGCCGGCGACGGTCACTGTGACGGCGGACCAGAACCAGGCCGCGCCCGGCACCACCATCACCTTCACCGCCACGCTCACCGGCGTTGGCCCCCAGCCCACCGGCACTGTCGACTTCATGAACGGCCAGCAGCTGCTCGGCACCGCAAACGTCGTCGCCGGTGTCGCCACTTTCTCGACCGCCTCGCTGCCGGCCGGCCCCACGACCATCACCGCCGCCTATTCCGGCGACCAGACCTATGCGGTGTCGTCGGGCACGATCTTGCAGACGGTCACCCAGCTTCAGACCGCGCCGACCATCTTGCTCGTTTCCGACGTCAATCCGGCCGCCTTCGGCGCGACCGTGACCTTCACCGCGACCGTGACCGGCAGCGGCGCGACGCCGACGGGGACCGTCACCTTCCTCGACGGCCAGCGGCAGCCACTGGCGACTGTCACCCTCGTTGCCGGCGTCGCCACCTTCTCGACGTCGGCGCTGCCGGCCGGCCCGAACAGCATCGACGCCTCGTATTCCGGCGACCTGAACTACACGGGCGGCTCCAGCCGGCTGGCCCAAGCGATAGGCGCTCCGGCGCCCCCGGTCCCGCCCCCGGCCCCGCCGGCGACGACGGCGACCATACGTTTCAAAACCGACGTACCCCTCTCGCCCTATACCCAGGCGATGTGGTTCGATCTGCCCGGCCTTGGCCTCAGCACTTCGGGCGGCGACCAGACGGTCGCGCCCGGCAAGGTGCAGATCATTGCCACAATGGTCGAGAAGTCGATCTATGCCACCGGCGTGACGTGCACCGGCGGCAGGCCGAGTTACTCGATTGCCGCCGACGGGAAGACCGCCACGGTCGATCTCGACCTGGCCGCGGGCGACGACGTCACCTGCACGTTCGCCGCGGCCTTGACGCCGACGCCCGCCGTCGTGGCGCCCATCACGATCTCGATCGTGAAGACGGTGAGTTCCATGAGCCTTCTCGCGTCCACGCAGACGTCCTCGCTCATCTCCAGCATCAGCGTTTCCCGTCTGACGGGCGGATTCACCAGCGCCACGGGCATGGGCCAGCTGATGTCCATGTTCCCCATGGCCGAGAATGGCGGGCAGTTCGCGCTGCAGGGCTCGCTCGGCGCGCTCGACCGGCAGATGGCGCCCGACGCCGAACAGAGGCGGTTCGACGTCTGGTTCCAGGCGCGCTGGCAGGGCGTCAAGGCAGGCTCGACCGAGGGCAGCGTCACGGCCGGCGTGGTCGGCGCCGACTATCTGGTGACCCCGAGGACGCTGGTCGGCGCTTTCGGAGCCATCGACCAGAGCCGCTTCGGCTTCCGCTCGACCAATGGCCGGCTCAACGGCACCGGCTGGCTCGCCGGCGCCTATGTGGCGACCAAACTCTCCGACCGCCTGTTCTTCGACGCGGCCATCGGCGGCGGCGCGGGACGCAATTCGATCAGCCCGGTCGGTACCTTCACCGACGCCTACTCGACCAGCCGCCTGCTCGCCAGCGCCTCGCTCACCGGCAGCTGGAAGCATGGCGGCTGGACCTTCGTGCCCACGGCCCGGCTTTCCTACGTTCGCGAGACGTCGACGGCCTATGTCGACAGCGTCGGCAACACGATCCGGTCGGACACGGCGAGCCTGTTCCAGGCCTCGGCCGGACCGGGCTTCACCTACACGCACCTGACCGAGAGCGGATTGGTGATGGAGCCGGGCCTTGCGTTCGACGTCCTCGCCCGGATCCAGACCTCGACCGGCACCGCCGCCGCCACCACCTTCTACGGCCGCATAGAGCCCAGCCTTGCCATGCGGACGGAGGCGGGCATGCGGTTCGACCTGAGGGGCAATGTCGAGCTCGGCCGCAACTACACGTCCTGGGGCGGCACGGCGAAGGTCACCTACGCGTTCGACTAGACCGTTTCATGGTTAGATGGAAACAGCTCTGTTTCTCCGCTGGCGAGGCGATCCGCCAGGAGGACGGCGAAGGTCGATGTGGTGCATCGGCCAAGTCCGTCCGACGCCGCGGGGGTCCGTCCAGCGGGAAACCCTTTAGGGCCGGGTGAATTCGGGCAGAGCGATTCCATCCAGCCATGAAACGGTCCAGGGTCGAGGGCTGGAAGGAACCTTCCGTCAGGCGAAATCGGTCAGTTCGAGGAGCGGAGCCCTAAAGCCTTGCCCCGCTGGTCGCCCGGATGAGCCACTGACGCGAGCGCTTCGCCGCGGCGCGCATAGCGCCCCGGTGGCTGTCCGACATGCCGGCTGAACGCGGTGCTGAACGTGCTGGCCGAACCGTAACCGACGCTTTCGGCCACTTCAGCGATATCGGCCTCCTTGCGGCGCAGCATGTCCTTCGCCAGCGCCATGCGCCAGGCCAGCACGTACTCCATCGGCGGCATGCCGACATGGCGCGTGAAGCGCTCGAAGAAGGCTGAGCGCGACAGCGCAGCGCGTCGCGCCAGTTCGGCCATCGTCCAGGGCCGCGCCGGGTGGGCATGGACCTGCCGGATCGCTTCCGCCAGCCGGGCATCGGCAAGGCCGCGCAGAAGCCCGGCCGGTGCGTCGGCTGCCCCCATCAGCCGCAGCGCCTCCACCAGCAGGATTTCGACCAGCCGGGTCAGCACCAGGTCGCGTCCCGAACGGACGAACCCCGCCTCGTCGATCAGCAGCCTCACCAGCGTCGAGAGCCTGTCGACGCCGCGCACATGCACCTGCCGCGGCAGCAGCGAGACCAGAAGGCCCGAATCCTCGCCCTCGAAGACGAAGTAGCCTCCGAGCAGGCGCACGTCGGGCGGCCCGTCCTGCCTGCCATGACGGACTTCGGCGGTCGCCCTCGCCGCCTCGTGCGGATCGATCACCACTGGCGCGACCGGCTCGAAGCCCGACATCGTGAAACCCGGCGTCGTCGGCAGCAGCACGAAATCGCCCGCCTCGAGCACCAGTTCCTCCTGACCGTCGACGGCCAGCCGGCACGAGCCTTCGATAACCACCGCGAAGCTGGGATGGCCGAAATTCCCGTAGCGCACGCCCCATCTGCCGGCACCGCTGATGCCCTTGGTGAAGACGGCGCGCGGCCGCAGAAGTCCGATGACGTCAGACAGGGGATCGATCATTTCAGGACTATGGCAAACTAAATCCGGACTTTCAATCGTAGATCGTCCTTCCACGCGACCGTAGTCTCATCTTCGTCAAACAACGGAGACGACCATGAAGACCATCCTCATCACCGGTTCCTCGTCCGGCTACGGCCTGGAGACCGCCCGCCACTTCCACCAGCGCGGCTGGAACGTCATCGCCACCATGCGCAACCCCCGCGCCGCCGCCCTGCATGCCGCGCCCAATCTCACGGTGCTGCCGCTCGACGTCACCGACGAAGCCAGCATCGCCGGCGCGATCGAGGCGGCCGGCCCGATCGACGTGCTGGTCAACAATGCCGGCATCGGCGTCGTCGGCGCCTTCGAGGCGACGCCGATGACGCACATCCGCAACGTGTTCGAGACGAACACGTTCGGGGTGATGGCGATGACGCAGGCGGTCATCCCGCAGATGCGCGCGCGCCGCGCGGGTACGATCGTCAACGTGACGTCCAGCGTCACCCTCGCGCCGATGCCACTCGCCGCCGCCTACACGGCGAGCAAGCAGGCGATCCAGGGCTTCACCGGCTCGCTCGCCCACGAGCTCGGGCATTTCGGCATCCGCGCCAGGCTGGTCGAACCCGGCTACGCGCCGACCACGCGCTTCAGCCAGAACACCGCGATGCGCGTCGAGGACCTGATCCCTGAAGCCTATGCCGGGTTCGCCGGCCCGATCTTCGCAGGCTTCGCCCGTCCGGCGCTGACGACGAGCGAGATCGACGTGGCGGAAGCCGTCTGGGCGGCTGTCCATGACGCGACCGGCCAGCTCAGATTCCCGGCCGGCCCGGACGCGGTGGCACTGGCCCAGGCCGCCTGACGGGTCGCGCCCGTAACCCCGGTGACGGGGGCACCCGATGCTGATAGAGCGCCCACGTCGCGACGGTCGCGTCGTGGGTGCTTTTCCTTGATCGAGGTCTTGTGGACGTGACGAGTGCTCTGGACGCCGGACCGTTTGATGCAGTCCTGTTCGACATGGACGGCACGATCCTGACCTCGATCCGTGCGGCGGAACGCGTCTGGACGGCCTGGGCGCTGTCGCACGGGCTTGACCCCGAAACGCTGCTCCCGACCATCCACGGCGTCCAGTCTGTCGAGACCATCCGCAAGCTGAACCTGCCGGGCATCGACGCCGCGGCCGAGGCGGCGGCCATCACCCGCGCCGAGATCGACGACGTCGAGGGCGTCGAAGCCGTCGCTGGCGCGGCGGCTTTCCTGTCGTCGCTCCCCGCCGACCGCTGGGCAGTGGTGACGTCCGCGCCGAGGTTGCTGGCGCGTAGACGCATCGAGGCGGCCGGCCTGCCCTCCCCGCCGCTGATGATCGCCGCAGAGGATGTCAGTCCCGGCAAGCCGGCGCCCGACTGCTTCCTGCTCGCGGCGCGGCGACTCGGCGCGGCGCCGAAGCGCTGCCTCGTCTTCGAGGATGCGCCGGCTGGCATCGCCGCCGCCGAGGCCGCCGGCTGCAGCATCGTCGTGGTGACGGCCACGCACCGGCACGCCATCGAGGCGCCGCACGGGCGGATCGTCGACTACTCGGCGGTCGAGATGCGGCAGGACCCCGCCGGATCGCTGTGCCTCGCCAGGCGTGGGTGAAGCGTCAGTTGCGCTCGGACGACCAGGGGAAATTGAGGTACTTGTCGCGGCTGTCGTAGCAGATGTTGCCGTACATCCTGAGATAGCTGTCGCGGCGCGCCCTGTCGGCATAGACCGCGCCCGGATCGGCCAGGTCCGCCTCGTAGGCGGGCAGGTTCTCGGCGCTCAGCGCGCGCGGCAGGATGTCCATCGCCTGCGGGATGCTCCTGCCTTCCAGCCAGTCGGCCGCGTGCTGTCCCATGGCGTAGCCGAAGACCGGCGACGCGAGGCTGACGCTGGCCTTGTACGGCCCGCCGGCCCTGATCTCGGCAACCGCCTCCGGCTCGCCGTCGATGCCGCCCAGGAACTGGTCGTCGCGCGCCTTGCCGGCTTCGCGCAGCGCCTTCAAAGCGCCGAGCACCACCGTGTCGGCGCCCAGCACCACGTCGATCGTCGGGTGCGCCACCAGGATCGTCTTCATCGTCGCGTAGCCGCCCGCCTCGTCGACGGTCACGGGCGAGATGTCGGCGACGATCACCGCGCCCGGCACCTTGGCCAGTGCGTCGCGCATCGCCGCGAAGCGCGGCGCCAGGAACTGGTTGGTGTCGTGGGTCAGGAGCACGACGCGCGCCTGCCCGCCCATCCTGTTGCGGATATGGTCGGCGGCGGCCTCGCCCAGCACCCTGCCGGTCTCATATTGCGGCGCGTTGAGGATCGTCGTCGCCGGCGGTGGCACGACCGCCCCTACATAGGCGCCGGCCCAGATGATTTCCTGCAGGGGCCTCGTCATCGTCCTCGGATCGATCGGCGCGACGACGACGGCGCCGGCTTTCCCGTCGAGCGCCTCGCCGGCCTGCCTGCGCATCAGCGCCGCGTCATTGTCGGCGAGCGCGACGGAGAACGACAGCTTTCGGTCGGCGGCCGCGGCGGCCAGCCCGCTTTCGACGCCCTGCATGAACTCGCGCTGATTGTCCTGCAGGAACACCAGTTCGCGATCGAGCCCGGGCGGCGCCTGGCAGGCCGGCGCGGCGGCATCGAATGGCGGCAGCACGACGGGCGTCAGGATTCCGGGCGGGCCGTCCTCGGCCAGTGCGGCGAAAGCCGGCAGGAAGGCAAGCGCCGTGGCGAGCCCGATGCCTGCCCCGACGCTGGGCCAGCGAAGTGTGGCCATGGGTACCGTTTTCCTCCCTGTGGCGATCTCCCCTGTAGCCTATTCCCGGCCGTCGGACGAATCGCCGCTCCGCTGCCCGCCCTACGCGTTGCCGACCGCCACCGACAGGCTCGCCGCCGTGCCGGGCGCGCGGTCGCGATACTGCACCTCGGTGCCGAGGTTCGCGGCCATCGCCTTGACGATGCGCGTGCCGAGGCCGGTGCCCTGCGGCGCGCCCGAGCCGCGGCCGATGCCGTCGTCCTCGACGACGATCTCGATCCGCGCGGCCGGCAGGCGCTTCAGCCGCACCCTTATGTCGCCGGCGGTCCCCTCCGGATAGGCGTACTTGTAGGCGTTGGTGACGAGTTCGGTGACGACCACGCCGACATTGATGCTGGCGTCGGTGGCCAGCGTAGCCTTGTCCAGTTCCCAGGTCAGCGAGCCGCCGCGGCCCTCGGCGCGCATCGTTGCCGACAGGCCGTCGAGCAGGCCGGAGAGATATTCGTCCAGCGCCACAAGCCCGACGTCGCCGGACTTGTAGAGCCGTTTGTGGACCGCGGCGATCGCCGCGATGCGCGACTGCGTCTCGGTCAGCGCCACCTTGACCGCGTCCTCCTTGCTGGCCGCGCCCTGCAGCCTGACCAGCGAGGCGACCATGGCAAGGCTGTTCGCGACACGGTGGTTGACCTCGGAGAGCAGCAGTTCGGTCCGCGACAGCGCCGACTTCAGCGCCGAGGTGCGCTCCTCGACCCGCCGCTCCAGCGTCTCGTTGACCGCCCTCACCTCGTCGCGCGCGCCGGCGATCTCGCGCATGGTCTTGGCGAAGGCGGCGACCGCGCCGGCCACCACCAGCACGATGACCACGCCGCCGGCGATTGACACCAGCCTCAGCAGCTCGGTGTTCGCCGTCTGCTCGCGCACGCCGGCGAGCAGCATCGCGTCGGCCTTCTCGATGATGCCGGTCATGAACAGGTTCGCCTGGTCCATCAGAGCCTTGCCGCGATTGGTCAGGAAGGCGTCCAGCGCTTCCTGGTCGCGGCCGGCGCGCTTCAGCCCGACCGTCTCCTCCATCTCGGCGACCTTCGCCTCGACGAGGCCGGAGAGCTGGTCGACCAACGGCGCCAGCTCCGGATGGCGTGCCACGTCCTGCTCGAGCTCGCCGACCTGCCGGCGCGCCGTCGCCTTGGCGCTGTCGAAGGGTGCGAGATAGATCTCGTTGCCGGAGAACAGGAAGCCGCGCTGGCTGGTCTCCGCCGTCAGGAGCCCGTTGCGCAGCTCGACCGCCGAATAGCGCAGCTCGCGTACCGCGATCACGCCGTCCGAATAGACCTGCGCCTTCCAGCTCAGCCAGAAGGTCGCGCCGACGATGCCGACCAGCGCCGCAAGTCCGGCGGCCAGCAGCCCTACCGTCAGAGGCGTGCGGGAAAGCGGCAAATCGTGGAAGCTCCGGCGTCGCCCGCGCTGCTCGCAGGCCCGACGTCAGGCCGATACATTGCGGAAATTCTCCCGCGCGTCCAGCGGGATAAAGCCCCTGTGCTACATGGCGCTGCGGAAGCCCCGCCCGTCCGGTGCTCGCCCCTCAGCCGCCGGCCGCCCTCGGCGCAGCGCATGTACTTGCAGCCTCGAGCGCCTCGGCGCGCGACACCTTCTCCACCTTCCCCAGCCGCTCGACCGCCGCGTAGAAGGCCGGATAGTCGCCCGCGCACAGGTCGAACAGCCGCAGGAACCCCGCCACCTGGTCGCTGTAGACCGCGATCGCCGCCAGCTTGGCGTTGTTGATCGGCTGGTCGAACCAGCCGTCATAGCCGCGATAGCCGCCCCAGGCGCGATCCCGCATCTGCCGGTAGCGCGCGCGCAGCCGCTCGATCGCCGCCGCCTTTTCAGCCCGCTTCTCCTCGGCCGTGCCGCCGCCGGCATAGGCCTTCCGCAACTCGTCCTGCGTGCGCGCCACCAGCGCGTTGAACTCGGCGCGGCGCCTGCGCTCCGCCTCGTAGCGCCGCAGCCCGGCCCGGTCGCCCGTCGCCCTCAGCCACTTTCTGACCCCGGTCGTCTCGACGGCGACCGCGAAGGATTCGTTGAACATGCTGTCGTCGTTCACGTAGACGCGCTGGTGCGCCAGCTCATGGAAGACCAGGCTCGCCAGATAGGTGTCGCTGCCGGCGAACATGGTCGAGAGCAGCGGGTCGCTCTGCCAGCCGAGCGTCGAATAGGCGGTGACGCCGCCGAGATGCACGTCGAGGCCCTGCGCCTTCAGGCTGGCCGCGAACTGCGCCGCCGACTTTTGTGAAAAATACGCCCGGTAGGGCACGCAGCCGAACACCGGGAAACACCAGGCCATCGGCGTCAGCGAGAATTCCGGCGCGGCGAAGACCGACCACGACACCGCGTCCGGCCCGACGTCGACATAGGCGCGGTAGCTGTCATTGTCGGGCAAAGCCAGCTCGGCCGAGGCGAATTCGCGGATGTCGCGAGCCGACACCATGCGGGCGCGCAGGGTCTCGGGCGTGGCCGGATCCTCTATGATCGTCGCGACATCCTTCCTCGCCGCCATCATCTTCATGTGCCCGCCGACCGATTCCGCGACATAGCCGACGGACACGCAGCCGGAGACCGCGAGCGAGAGGAGTGTGGCGAGGAAGGGGCGGAGAACGATACGCATCAATGGTGGTCATAGCACGGCACGCCAGCGTCGGCAGGGCTTGCTATGAATTGATGCTGGGCTCCAATCACCTCGGATCGAAACCCGGCACTTCTTCGCACCTGAATCGCGACGTCGACGGCCGCGCCGCGCCCTCGGTTCGAACGGTCGCGTCGGCGCCATCGAAGGGTTGACGATGCGGATCGTGGACCTCGCACCCGCAACCTCTGCCGTGCGCAGTTCCGTACCAGATCTCCGAAACCGTCCGTGCGATCGCGGCGAGCTTCACGCCGCCTCCCTTTCCCAGCTCGGGAAGGGATCGGGCAGGTCGCGCCAGCGGCCGGGCATGAAGTCCCGGTCCGGTACGAGGCAGGCGTCCAGCCGGGCACGGATCGTCGTCTCGCTCATCGGGTCGCAGCCGATGAAGACAAGCTCTTGCCGTCGGTCGCCCCAGACCGGGTCGAAGTACGGCTTCATCGCGGCGCGCCATTCCGGGTGCTCCGGCCACTGGTGCTTCGGGACCGCCGACCACCACAGTCCCCGCTTCCCTGTCCGGACGAGCGACCCTGCCTGGCTGAGTTCCCCGACATGGTGCGGACGGGTCGCCAGCCAGAAGAAACCCTTGGCGCGGACGACGCCGGGCCAGGGACTGTTGACGAACGACTGCAGCTTCTCCGGCACGAACGGCCGGCGGGCGCGGTAGACGAATGAGCGGATGCCGTATTCCTCCGTCTCCGGCACATGGCTGGCGAAGCCGTTGAGTTCCTTGAACCAGAGGGGGTGCTGTTCCGCCTTCTCGAAATCGAAACGGCCCGTATCGAGGACCTTGTCCAGGCTGACACGACCGAAGTCGGCCTCGACGATCTCCGCATCCGGATTGAGGGCGTGGACAATCCTGCGGGCAAGCAGGCGGTGATGCGGTTGGGCGTCGCTGACCTTGTTCAGCACGACAACGTCTGCAAACTCGATCTGCTCAACCAGAAGATCAACCAGCGCCCGGCTGTCGCCGTCGCCCGCCACCTCGCCGCGATCGCGCAGGAAGTCCTGCGAGGAGTAGTCGCGCAGGAGGTTCACCGCGTCCACCACCGTCACCATCGTGTCGAGGCGCGCGATGTCCGACAGGCTTTCGCCATGCTCGTCGCGGAATTCGAACGTCGTGGCGACGGGCAGCGGTTCGGCGATGCCGGTGCCTTCGATCAGCAGGTAGTCGAACCGCCCGTCCCGCGCCAGACGCCTGACCTCCTTCAGGAGGTCGTCGCGCAGCGTGCAGCAGATGCAGCCGTTGGTCATCTCGACAAGCTGCTCGTCGGTCCGCGACAGGTCGGCGCCGCCGTCGCGCACCAGCGCGGCGTCGATGTTCACCTCGCTCATGTCGTTGACGATCACCGCCACGCGGCGACCCTCGCGGTTGTTGAGCACATGGTTCAGGAGCGTCGTCTTTCCGGCGCCGAGGAAGCCGGAAAGAACGGTGACGGGAAGTCGGTTACGGGTCGTCTGGGTCATGGGCCTGGATCGCTGGACTGGACAAAAGAAGTGCCCGACCGCCGTGGGCGAGCACTGTCGGCCGGGCGCGGCGTGGAACTCAGTCTTCGTGCTTCTCGCCGGAGCCGCCGACGGCGACGATGTTGAAGGGCTTGCCCGCGACGGCGATCTCGCCGGCCCTGGTGAAGCCTTCGGCCGTCACGAGATGCAGCTTGCCCTTGAGCGGGTCCGTGACGACGATGGTGTCGCCGGCAACGGCCACGCGCGGACGCGGGTCGCTCCAGTGGCCGTCCATCGAATAGGGGTCGGTCAGCGCCAGCGACGCGGTGATCGCCCCCTTGACGACGTCGAGCTGGTGAAGCTGGCCGTCCTCGGTGAACACGTAGGCGAATTTCGGCCGCACCGGGTCGACGGCGAAATGCACGCGGCGCATCGGCAGGTCGACGATCCGGAAGGCATCCGCGCCTGCGGACGGGTCGATCAGCGAGATCTTGTCCGGGCCGTAATTGCCGAGAAAGTACTGCATACCCCGGCCGCCCAGCACCGTGGAGATACGGCCGTCGGGCATCGCATCGGCGAAACCGAGCTTCTCCACCTTCGGCGCGCCGCCTTCCTCGCTGACGACGAGGACGCCGCGTTCGCAGCCGCCGATGATGGCGAGGTTGCCGGAGGTCGCCTCGCCATGCAGCCCGACGCACTCGATCGGCTCGCCGACCCTTGTGCCGTCGCGGGCCTGTACCTCAGCGCCGACCGGCGGTTTGCTGCCGTCCTCGGCATTCGGCACCGAGACGACGTCGTACCTGCCATGGGGCCCGCCATGGGGAATGACCACGCCGTGATGCGGCGCGCTTGCCTTCACCTCGCGGATGGTGAGCTTGCCCGCCAGCGCATCGCTCTCGCTGAAGACGCGGGCCAGCCCCTCCTTGTCGAAGAAGGCGGCGAATTCGCCGTCATGCTCGACGAAATGGACGGGATATTCGCCCGCCACTTCCGCGCCGGTCAGCCTGGGAGCCTCGACGTCGATGTCGCCGTGCTCGCCATGGTCGTCGAAGGCGATGCCGGTCGCGATCGCGGTCACGATGTTGGCGCTGCCCTGCACGGCGAAGACCGCGGCGCCGCTTGCGCTGCGGTGAAGCGTGGCCGGCCCCTTGATCGCGAAAGTGTCCATCGTAGTTCCCGCGACGGCGTCGATGACGGTGACCTTGGCTGCTTCATGATCCGAAACGAAAAGACGCCATGCCGTCACCGGTTCGGCCATCGCGAAGCTCGGCAGAAGGGACATGCAGAATGCTGGAAGTGCTCTGGCTCGATGGGACACGTGCGCCTCTCCTGTGTGCGCCGCATCGGTATGTTATATCATAACATCTTTCAAGCTGATTTTGCGGGTGGCGGCTAGCCGGGAGGGGTGGAGGGGTGCGGCCCACGCCAACTCTGCCGCCTTGACCATCCAATCATCCCGACTTCATGTGTTCGAAAATGAAGACGACGCTGCAGATCGACGACAAGCTGATGCTGGAACTGAAGCGCGAGTCGGCGCGTCAGGGACGCACCGTGTCCGACTTGGTCGAGACGGCGCTGCGCAATCTGATGCGCGAGCAGAAGGGGCCGGCAAAGCTGACGCCGCTACCGACTTTCCAAAGCGGAGGCGCGGCGATCGATGTGTCTGACCGCGAGGCGCTTTGTCAGGCGACGGAGCCGTACTAGCTGCTGCTCCTTATCCACACATCACGCCACGCCGACGTAGCGGCCGAGGTGATCCGCGAATTCCCGCACCTATCGGGCAAACTGATGCACGACACCCACGCAGCGATCCTGATGCGCGAACACGGCATCCGCAGCATCGTCACCCACGAGATGGACTTCCACCGCTTCCATTTCTAGATGTGGTAGAGCCGGTGAAAACGGCGTAAGGGTTGCCGCGAGATATTTCACAGCGGACTGCGGGCACAAGTACTCTAGGGCAAGAACCCCTTCGAGACCCCAGCTACCGCGACACCGGGATACCCCGAAATCCCGATACCTCGTAACCGCGATACTGCAAGAGCCCTAGAAACATACGCTTCTTCAATTACTTAACCCTATCATCCCGCACATTCTAGCCATCTCAACATCTGAGATGGCTAGAATGTGCGAACTCGGTACATCAGTTTACCGGATATAATGTATACTCGTGCGCAGTTGCGGAAACTACGCACTCGACTTTTCTGGCGACTGCGTGCAAAATTCGGGCATCGTGAAGGTCACGGAATAGCTGGGGTCCAAACTCAGCCGCATCCGCAAAGCCCCCGGTCTTCGCGGTTCCTGGGGCAGATCGATAGCGAAGGGCTCGGCTTCCAAACCCGAGCCCGCCTCCATATTTCATAGAGAAGGCATCTATGGCCCGCGGCACAGCACGATCTATTCTAAGGCGGCAGCTCGACGCCCGGAAAAAGCTTTGGCCCAACTTGTCGGACGACATGCTCTGGAGCATGGATAATGAAGGATGGGTCGCATTGCCGCGTCTAATGCCTTTGATGATGAGCATTATGGACGATCTCTCAGGTAAGGGCGTACCGGTAAGTCGAACCTACCTAGAGCTTTGGACCCGGATCCGAATTGAGGAAAGCTTTGTCGCGCTCAATCGCCCGGAAGAGATGGCCTTCCACGCGGGGTTTGAAGGGCAGCGGGCACTGAGGACTTGGAAGGACCGGATGAACCGCTTGGCGAATCTCGGCTTTATCGGCGTAATGCCAGGGCCACTGGGCGATCTATCGTTCGCGGTGATCTACAACCCCTACCACGTTATCAAGCGCGCTTACTTGGCCAAGCACGTTCATGAGAACAAGTGGCAGGCGTTGGTTATCCGGGCGAACGAAGTTAGCTCCTTTGACCTCGACGATGTTGATGACTTCGGAAATTTGATTGTCGACAATGATGAAGATGATGATGAACCTCCTGCCGCGAAGCCCAAGATGGCAGCGCCAAAACCCCGCGTTCCCCCGAAACGCAACGCAACGCAGACTCATCGGCACGCTCGACCTACTGGTAGGAAACTGCCATCCAATTCATGACCGCCCGAGCTGGCTCTCGTAGCAGCTCACCGCCCGAATAGCCGCTGCCAGCGCGGTCGCCGAAATTGGATCGAAAGCAGTTGTTGAATCGGCAGTTCCCTGCCGCATGAACCTGATCAAAGCCGCCCCCTCACCCCAACCCCTTGAGCCGATACACCGCCTCCAGCGCTTCCTTCGGCGTCATCTCGTCCGGATTGATCGCCGCCAGCGCCACCCTTAGCGCGTCCGCCTTCTGCGGCTTCGCCGGTTCGGCCTTGCGCGCCGCCACGGCAAACAGCGGCAGGTCGTCGACCAGCCGCGAGGCCTTGCCCGACATCTCGCCCTGCTCCAGCTGCGCCAGCACGGCGCGGGCGCGGGCCACGACCGCCTCGGGCAGGCCGGCGAGGCGTGCCACCTGCACGCCGTAGCTGCGGTCCGCCGCGCCCTTGCCTACCTCGTGCAGGAACACCACGTCGCCCTCCCACTCCTTCACCCGCATGGTGACGTTGTGCAGGCGCGCAAGCTTCGCAGACAGCGCGGTCAGCTCGTGGAAATGCGTGGCGAAGATCGCGCGCGCCCGGTTTGCCTCGTGCAGGTGCTCGACCGCCGCCCAGGCGATCGACAGCCCGTCGAAGGTCGCCGTGCCGCGGCCGATCTCGTCGAGGATCACCAGCGCGCGGGTCCCCGCCTGGTTGAGGATCGCCGCCGTCTCCACCATCTCGACCATGAAGGTAGAGCGCCCGCGCGCCAGGTCGTCGGAAGCGCCGACGCGGGAGAACAGCCGGTCGACCACGCCGATCCGCGCCTTCTTCGCCGGCACGAAGGAGCCCATCTGGGCGAGAATGGCGATCAGCGCGTTCTGGCGCAGGAAGGTCGACTTGCCGCCCATGTTCGGACCGGTCAGCAGCCAGATGGCGCCTGCCTTGCCGCCCTCTTCCGGCGAGAGGTCGCAGTCATTGGCGACGAAGGCCTCGCCGCCCTGCGCCCGCAGCGCCTGCTCGACCACCGGGTGCCGCCCGCCCGTCACCTCGAAGGCGAGGCTGTCGTCGACGACCGGCCGGCAGAAATCCTCCGACGCGGCCAGCCTCGCCAGCGCGGCCGACACGTCGAGTGCGGCCAGCGCGTCGGCGCCGGCGCGGATCGCGTCGGCCGCCGCCACGGCCTCGGCGCACAGCCGGTCAAACACGCCGAGCTCGATCGTGAGCGCCCGGTCGGCGGCGTTGGCGATCTTGGTCTCCAGCGACGACAGCTCGATCGTCGTGAAGCGCATGGCGCTCGCCATGGTCTGGCGGTGGATGAACCGCGCCTTCGCCTCGTCCGTGCCGGTCATCGCCTGCTGGTGGTTGGCGGTCACCTCGATGTAATAGCCCAGCACGTTGTTGTGCCGGATCTTCAGCGAGCGGATGCCGGTCTCGTCGGCGAGGTCGCGCTCCATCGCGGCGATAACCCGGCGCGAGCGGTCGCGCAGCGCGCGCATCTCGTCCAGCTCCTCGTCATAGCCGTCGCGCACGAAGCCGCCATCGCGCTTCAAAAGCGGCATCTCGTCGGCCAGCGCCGACGACAGGTGCCCGGCCAGCATGGCCGGCAGCGCCTCCAGCGCGCGGCGCGCGGCGGTCAGTTCCTCCGGCGCGTCGACGCTGCGCAGCAGCGAGGCGAGCGACACCGCCGCCTCGAGGCCCGCGGCCAGCGCGCCGAGGTCGCGCGGGCCGCCCCGGTTCAGCGCCAGCCTGGACAGCGCGCGCGCCATGTCGGGCGCGCCTTTCAGCACCGCCGACAGCGCCTGGCAAAGCTTGGTCTCGACGCGCATGAACGACACCGAGTCCAGCCGTGCGGCAATCGCCTTCGGGTCGGTCAGCGGCGCCATCATGCGCTCGGCCAGCAGCCGCGCGCCGGGGCCGGTCAGCGTCCGGTCGATCGCAGAAAACAGCGAGCCGTCGCGGCTGCCGGACATGGTGCGGATGAGTTCGAGGCTCGCCCGCGTCGCCGGGTCGATGAACAGCGCCGCGCCGGCCTGCTCGCGCTCCGGCCTCGCCAGCGGCGGCCGCTCGGCCTTCTGCGTCTTCTCGACATAGGCGATGGCGCCGGCGATGGCCGACAGCTCGGCCCGACTGAAGCCGCCGAAGCCGTCCGTGGTCGCGACGCCATAGAAACGGCCGATGCGGCTCTCGGCGGTGGCGCTGTCGAACAGCGGCTGCGGCTGCGGGCTGGCGACGCGGCCGATGATGTCGAACGCGCTCTTCAGCACGGGATCGCGGAATACAGGCTCCGCGACGATCAGTTCGCGCGGGTCGACGCGCAGCACGTCGGCCGCCAGCCGCTCGGCGCTGGTCTCGGTCACCCGGAAGGCGCCGGTCGAGATATCGATCCAGGCCAGCGCATAGGCCGCGTCCGCGCCCGCGCCCTTCACGCGGCCGAGCGCGGCGAGGTAGTTCGCCTCCGACGGCGCCAGCAGGCGATCCTCGGTGATGGTGCCGGGCGTCACCAGCCGCACCACGTCGCGGCGCACCACCGACTTCGAGCCGCGTTTCTTCGCCTCGGCCGGGTCCTCGATCTGCTCGCATACCGCGACGCGGTGGCCGGACGCGATCAGCTTCTGGAGGTAGTCGTCGGCCGCGTGCACCGGCACGCCGCACATCGGGATGTCGGCGCCCTGGTGCTTGCCGCGCCTGGTCAGCGTGATTCCGAGCGCGCGGCTTGCCACCTCCGCGTCCTCGAAGAACAGCTCGTAGAAGTCGCCCATGCGGTAGAACAGCAGCGAATCCGGGTTCGCCGCCTTGATCTCGATAT
>VFQP010001184.1_pt1 | contig 37160 bp, 61 predicted proteins | sample 3512351 | NCBI WGS metagenome assembly VFQP01 (sample SAMN10412372, study PRJNA504923) | tailings metagenome | isolation source: Relicate 1 Philex TSF1 revegetated site | place: Philippines: Tuba, Benguet | collected 2017-08-29
CCCCCCCCCCCCACATACACACCCACACCCACCCACACACACACACACACAGAGAGAGAGAAGAGAGACATACACACACCGTGCATGCAGTCCCCCCATTTTTGCAAGCACACTGGTGTCCCTGGGCAGACAGGTATGCAGCCGCTGAAGCCACTCAATTGCCTTGTCCAGCTGATTACTTGATTCATGAAGCACTGCTAGCTGTTGTATGTAAATATATACATAAATATACATATATATATATATATATGTGTGTGTGTGTGTACATGAATATATATGTGTGTGCATATGCTTTGGTGCTGCATATGTGCATAGGAATGTGTGTGCATATGCTGTATGACGCTACATGTTGTCCATGCATCAAGCGTCTCCCAAGACAATGCAAGGCACACCCTCACCTGATACACCCTCACACCCATACACCCTCATACACCCTCATACCTGGTACATGGCCTCTACACACAACGGTGCCAGTGACAGGGCCCTGCGAAATGCTTCCCCTGCTGCCTGAGTGTCCCCTTGTGCCTTCATGCACAACCTGGATACAAGGGAGGGAGATACAAGGGAGGCAGATACAAGGGAGGGAGACACACCCAAACCTCTCTCTCATGTTTTGTTATGATGATTGTTTTGATGCTATTTCTCAAACATACAGACACATTTCAGTGGCATTAGACAACAATTGCTTGATTGATGGTGGGCTGCCAATAATAAAACAAATAATACAACACACCTCATATCCAACAAACACACCCTCAAACAAACACACACCCCCAAAAACACAAACATACCCTAGATTGTATGCAGCTTCCACACAATCCACCTCTAGGGCACTGGCGGCCAGAAACACTGCCTTTGCCTGTTCAGTCTCTCCCTCCTTGAGCATAACATTCCCCTAGTGTTTATGTGGTGTTTATGTGGTGTTCATGTGGCGTATAGCTGCCCACAACAACAACACGAAGATACAACAAGCAGATGCAACACAATATCCACCCTCCCATTTACAATGCACACCCTCCCACACACCCCATACCTTGCTCACCAATGCAGCAGCACTGTACTTGTCTGTGCTCGTTGCCAGTGTAGCATGCGTACTCGCTTGTGTATACTCTCCCTCCAACAGGTACAGGCAGGATAAATTGCATGCTGCTCTTGCTTTGAGTTTTGTTTCCCTATGCTCAAAATCCTGTGGTATCATACAGGTGGTGTCTTGGTGTTATCCTATGTGATTTGTTTCCCTATGCGTTTTATTTCCCTCAGGATCATTCATACACCCAAGTGGTACATACATCATGTCATTTGCACATCCCACACACAACATCATCACCATCAAGCTGTGTTGGACCCCCCCCTCACACACCCTCCCCCCCCCCTCACGCACTCTGTACACATCAATAGCCTCCTTGGCTCGTCCCTCTGCCAATAAGCTGCTTGCCTTCACCAACTCAACCTCCTGTGCCAACTCCCCACACCCTGCAGTGGTCAACCTTACAGCACACCAGTCAAACCCTGCTGCATGGTCAACGTGGTCAACGGCTGGGGCGACCAAGCGAGCAGCATTGAGCAAGCGCCTGGGGGTGTGTGGGGGGGTGTATTGTATGTGTGTTGCCATGTGTGTTGTTATTGTAGCTGTATCATGCATTCAACATGCTCCATATGTGTATTATTTAGAGCAGCAGCATGAAGTACAGCAGCAGCATGAAGTACAGCAGCAGCATGAAGTACAGCAGCAGCATGAAGTACAGCAGCAGCATTACCTACACAATAACCACCAACCTGCGCATTTTGGCACAACGGCGCAACAGGGTAGCATGCAGTTCATCAGGTGCGATATCCCCATCTGCTGAGTCATCCCGGTTGTCTGCCACATCTGGTGCTGCAACCTGTGTAGGAGGAGTATACGTGGAGTATAGGAGGAGTATAGGAGGAGTATAGGAGGAGATAGTATATGTAGCATATAGTAGGAAGCGGACACTTCAAGGTGCACATGTAATCTGATCATCACACAACACAGTGCACTTGTACATTTACCGTCACAAAACATGTGCACCCACCCATCACAACAGACGTCACCTACCTTGAGCAGCGTGTCAAACAACCCCTTTACACGAGCACCATCACCCAATGCATTGGCACATAGGAGCAGGTTGAATGCAGCACCAGCATCTCCTGTACCCTCCAACACGAGTCCAAGTGTTTCTGCACCTTGATGATGTTTCCCGAGTGCCAACAGTGCTGCAGCAATGTTTTTTTGGATGCGTGCGCGCATGACTGTGTTTGCAGTACAAGGGCAGGGTATGTGTTTGTACAAAGGAAATGTGTACAAGGGAAATGTGTACAATGGAAAGGTATGTGTGTGTACAAGGGAAAGGGTATGTGTATGGCAATGCATGTACAGGTTTCAATGCAGAGCACAAGATACAGCATAGTGCCAACACCCACCCACTCACACACCCTTCATGGTAGGGGGTACTTGATCCAACGCCATCCTGTACTGCTTGACCGCCTGTGCATACTGCTGCTGCTCAAAATACACATTCCCCAAATTCACCCGCAACCACGGTGCCTGCGCAAATCTATTCGCTTTTAAGATGGCTTGGTATGCGTTTTCCGCCTGTCCATACTGCTTGTTGAGTGCAAATGCATGTGCAAGGCTGAGTACCACAGATAAAGTCAGGTCTGGTTCAATGTCCCCAAGTGGTACTTGTGCTGCTTCTGCAGCCTTGCGAAGGCTCCGTTCTCGCTTGCCTGCCTCTTTGGCACGTTCCAACGCACCTGCCGTGTCCCCTGCTGCACATGCGGCTGCGTATTCTTCCAACGCAGCGTGCACTTTTTCCTTGAGTTCGAGCACGGCTCCCATGGGGGAGGATTCGGCACGTTTTTGTAAACCCTCAGTGATGGCGGTGGCGGTGGGATGATGGGCGCGCAGGGGGTCAAATGCTGCGGGGCGGGTGGTGGTGGGGTCGCCTTGGTTGTACCCTGCACCCTGTATGTGTTGAATTTGTGTGTGTGTGTGTGAGGTGGATGTAGGCTTTTCAATGTTAATATCACTGTTACTATCAATACACCTACCCGGTTGGAGGTCATGGGGCGTGCACTGGTATTGGCAGCGGGTGCAAGTGCACCCCGTGAAAATGGACGTGCTGCTGTGGTGGGTCGTGCCGTTTGGATGGTACCCTGTTGTGAGTTGTTGGAGGTAATGTGGGGGAATGTGGATGAGTATTGTAATGTTTGTGTGTTTCTGCATGTACCGGGCCACGCTGTTGGGTTTGTGGACGTCGTTGTGCATCTGTGTGTGCGTGTGTGTGTGTGGAGAAATGCATTGTGTATTGTGCTGCATTTGTCATCAGGCATATAGACGTACTCTTGTCTCCAGCCAGTGCCTGTGAACGCACATGTGATGATCAATGGTGTGATCAGTGTTTGATGGTTGCCCCATACCCGTATTGTAAACCCACCTCGATCGACGCAAATTCTCCATGCACTCCGTCGTCCTTTGTTTGTGCCTTGCCTGTGAGTTTTGCAAAGATGGACTTCAAGCCCAACATCTTGCTGTATACACGATACTCTTGTAATTCTACTGGAAAGGAATTGGATGACACAGCAAGCACAGTGGAATGGACGACAGCACAAATAGTTTTGTGAATAAATATTTGTTGATATCAACACCGGAGTTCAGCTGGCCAGTTCCCTCATAGACGCGTATTGTTTACCATTGTGAAAAAAATGGGCACATGAAACAATCAATGCAAATAAACGGCGCCGCCCAGTTGTACAAGCAATCATGCATGCATACAGCAGGACAATGGAAATGAAATGTAGTAGCTTCAGGTCATACCATTGCCATGCAAGACAATCGCCAGGTGAATCACTGCCCCCAGTACCTACTCTACACAGCAATAACAGGGGCTTCTACATTGCTCTTGTTGAGCATGTTGATGAGCAGGTATACACCAGCACCAGCAGCACCTCCTGCCAGTGATGCAAAAAAGGGGATGGGTGCATAATACCACTCCGATGGACCTGGGTGTTATGGGTGTGGTGTGATAGGTGTGTGGACATGTGTAGGTGTGTGAATATGGGAGGACTCTATGCATGTGGTTGGGCAGATGGTGGTATTATGCACCAGTGTTGGGGTTGTTGGCAGATGGTGGTGGATGGTGGTATTGAGAAGAGGCAGCAATGTGTATACTGTGTGCTATGCAACACCATGTGTATGGTACATATACACTCTATATGCACAACAACGCACAATACAACGCACAATACAACGCACAATACAGCACACGCTGCTATACACACTACTATGCACACAATCACCACCCTCCTTCTCCTCCCCACCCAGCAACAAAAAAGCTAAAAAACAAAGCAACACCAACCTTTGTTGGGTATGGGGAGCAACCAATGCGCCAATCGCGGCGCAGTATCCCTCGCTATATTGCATGCTACCCCCGTTGGCCCCCCCCATGCGAGAACAAACACAAAAATGAACAACCCCAGGTAAATCCCCTCATTGGGGCCCCATAGACCCTTGGCAGTGGGGTACACCTGCTCCCCTCGTTCTACTATCAGGAGAGCCCCTCCAATGAGGGCAGTGGTGGCTATAAACTCAGTAAGAAAATTGAACACTGTGTGGGGGATGGCGGCGGGATGTGATGGTGATGGTGTGGGAACATGGTGTATATCAAGCATACAACCACAGCATGTAACAATACACACAGCATACGACCATAGCACGTAACAACCGCAGCACGTAACGAAACACACAGCATAAAAACACATCATAAAGCAATATACACGGCGTACTACCTGGTGAGTATATTGCAGGGCGGGTGGCAAATATCGATAATTTGGCATTTTGATCTGCCCTCAGTGCTGCTGCATACACCTGCTCCCTTTTTTCCATTGCTTCTTGCATGCGCTGCTCCTCTGGGGAGAGCAATGTGGCCTGATCATCACTTGTGGTTTTGACAGTGAGGTGTGGCATGGAGTGTCGCTGCTCAATCACGGCACTGTTGGGTTGCTGCTGCTGCTGTGTGTGTGTGCCTGCAGCAGCATGACCACCCTTGTCATGACCTTCCTTGGTTGCGTTGACCGATGTTGACCGTTGACCATGCGTTTGACCACCGTTGATGTGAGATGCAAAGGGTGTGTCTGATGAGCTACTTGAGTCTGTGCTACTGTCAGTGTGTCTGCTACCATCTGCGTGTGTGTGACACATGGCAGCAGCAGAAGCGGGCACGCCTCCATCAGCATCCTCGTGTGGAGCACCATTGGCAATGGTGGTGTCTTGTTCAAGTGGTTTCAGATCAACACGAGACAGGCGACGATGCAGATCGGCAACCTGGACAGACCTGTGCAGTGAAGGGAGAGGGAGGGCATGGACATACAACACTATCAACATCATCCACACAATCCCATCAACCATCCCATCAACATACCGCCGTCGCAGGTGCCCTTCCGTATCCAACAGCTCAGCCTTGGTCATCACTTTACCCTCTGCATCTTTAAACGCATCACGACGCACCCAATGCCTCAAGTCTTGTATAATTGCCCTGGGCTTGAGCTTAACATTGTCATCCCGGAGAGCATCGGGCCCAGTGTTGTACCCCGCCAATCGCAACCCCACTGCGTTGAGGTAATCACGGGGGCGCAGGAGATTATCCGCTGCATCCGTGGGTGGGGGTTCAGGGATGGTTTTGAAATGGGGGAGGTAGTGAAGCCACACGAGGACGGCACCTGATGGTGTGATGATGCGATGTTGTGATGGGGAGGATGGCGGAAGTGATGGTGGATGTAGCTTGATTACACACACACAATATCCTCATCAGATGTACATACTCCCCCAGCCCCCTAACATACCCAGGAAACCACCAACAAACTCGCACACAAAGAGGGTGATCCATGTCACTCCATTGATATCGCCCAGGATCCATCGTGCGGTGAGCATGGCGGGGTTGAAGTAGGCAGTACAAAAGTTGAACAACGTAATGGGGACACCAAAGGCCTGTTGAAGAAGAACAACAGGTGGAGAGGGGTGGCGTGCGGGTGGCACAGGCACTACCGAAACACCTACCATGCCGAAACCCAGAGCAACCCAAACCCACCCCACTTCATGACCGTGGGTCTTGGCGAGCAGCTCATTGGCCAGCACGCTCTCCCCCAGGTAGATAATCTGTGTGTGGTTCATCCAGGATGTGTTGGATTGACGCGAGTGATTGGCCCACATCTGAAAGTTTGGCTTCTGATAAACACAACAAACCCCGCCTACCATCATCATGCCGAAGCCCTCTGATATGCATTTCTGTCCCAGCGAGTACACATACCCTCCCATCGTGATTGTGTGCACAATCAAAGGGCGGTGCCAGGTGACCAGCCAGAATTAGTGCACTGGCACGTTGCAGCCACAAATCACAGATGGTGTGCACAGATGGTGGGGTAACACTTCACGGCTTGCTGCAATCCCGATTATACCCTACAGGTCAATGCCTGGGTTCTGCACAGGGAGAGGGTTGACAGGGTCGATCGATCCTGAATGGATTTCTACTGATCAGTTTAAACAACAATACGTTTTGTTGCGTACTCAAGGGTTGCGTGGTACATTTTAGGTCATGGTCAACTGACCTCCCGTGGTTTTTTTCAATAAAAAATCCAGCGCCAATGCATTGATCGACTTGTTCATCATTCCCATTACCACGATGGCTGCGGTCAACATCACCTGCGACCAGGCGCAGGGTGTGGTCAGGCTGATTACCAACACTATATCGCCACCCCCCAGCTATTCTTTGGCGTCCATATGCGCTGCAGAGTTTGTGGGTGTCATGTACGTTTGGGGGTTGTTATTCAGAGGAACAGACCTTGTTTGCATCTTCAACATCAGCGTTGCTGGGGTTTATGATGTTCAAAGTACGCGCTTTCCCTCTCACCACAGGCTGCTTATCTTTGCTGGAGATGCTGTGTTGGTATGAGAGGCTGTGGGTATATAGTGACTTGAGCATTTCACCCGCTGAGGTGCCGCATCAACCATCACCATCCCTGTCGTCGTCTCTCCGCACAGGCAAACATGTTGCTTCCCAAAACCAAGGGTGCCAACATGGTATGTGAAGCCATGTTGTGTCTTCAAGGTGCCAGCATTCATAGTTTTATTCATCCATCACAACTCGCCATCATTCCACCCATCATCATCGTCCAATCATCCCATCATACATCAATCACCCACGCACCCACGCACTCACCAGGGTTATGGTCCAGCTTCCATGGGTTATGGATTTGCCTATTACATTACATATCTCATGTTTAATTACATTACGTGGTACTTCAACCCAGCCATCGTCCTCGGGGCATGGGTGTTGGGGCAGGTGTCGGTGGGTGAGTTTTTTGCAATAGTGGGTGCTGAGTTGGCAGGTGCTCTTGCAGGTGTGTGTTTCTGTGGATGGTGTGCATGTGTTGGGGTGGATGTGTTGGCCTGGATGTGTCGGAGTGGATGTGGGGGGGTAATCGTGTGCGTACATCATGTCATCCAGGGGCGCACTCAACAATCCCCCTAGCAACTACCCATAATAACAACATGTCACTCCTACGTCATGTCACTCCTACGTCATGTCACTCCTACGTCATGCCACACATACGTCATGTCACTCCTACGTCATGTCACTCCTACGTCATGCCACACACACAAACATAAAACATGTCACACCTACAACACAGGTGCAATTCTTGTCTACCTCGTCTACCTGGTACATTTCTTCACAGTACCAGAACCACCACCAGCAAATGAAGCAGACAACCTGTTGCGCACCCGTGATTACCTGGGACCCAATGCTGCTGCGTTTTTGGGCAACAAGGTGTGTTTGTGTGTGTGTGTGTGTGTGTGTGTGTGTGTGTGTGTGTGTGTGTGTGTGTGTGTTATTGCGTACATTCCTGTCTACGTTCCTGTCTCTTCCTGTCACATGTCTTTCTGTACTTTCTGTACTGGTGTGTATGTCACATGATACCTATATGATGTTCATATACTTGCTAATAATACATGCTAACTCACACGGCATACTCTCATAGTGTAATGTTGGTATAGTATTCCTGGTGTGTCGTGTATTATTTGTTGCTCATACATTCCCCATGCTGGTATCCACCCACCCACCCATCATCACACCACCTCACGACCCCAACCCCCCTCCCCCCCAACCCCTCCTCCCCACCACACACACACACCAGGTGTGGGTGGAAGATGCACACCCAAGCACACCCCTAGGTGACGTCCCATACTACCTGTCATGGAATAAGGAGTACAACCTCCCCAAGAATGTTCTCTTGGAAAAAGTACTTGGCAAAGATGCGCTGGTACCGGGGGATATTGTACCATCGACACCATCCACGACACGCATGCGTGAGCTGTTTTCCTTTGATATTTTACGTGGTCCAAAGAGGCATACAATGGTCAAGGAGAAACCTGCTGGTGTGTTGGTGGTGGTGGCGGTGTATGTGCTGGTGGAGGGTGTATTAGGAGGGAGTGTATGGTATACACAACACATGTATATGTACAACGCATACACAGCATCCAAGCCCATACAAATACAAAGAAACACCTCTACAATTGGGCAAATGCTCTACAATGACACAGACGTGATTCACAAACACACCTCACACATACACAGATGTTGAAAACCAGCAAAACCAAGCAACAGAAGCAGCAATATTCGACACAACCAATGGTACTCAAACACCGGCACAAAACACTACACAGTCTGGTGCATCAGGTGTGGTGGTGTACAGTGCTATGCATGTTGTGGGTAGGGTGCGGTGGTTTGTGTTATACACACACCACACTGTGTTGTCATCGTGTGGTTTTTGGTGTCTGACACAATGTCAATACATGTTGTTGATGTTTCTCCTTGATTACTGAAAATCACCAACCTGGCAACGCACCGCCATCCACCCACAGAACACCCACACGCACACCACACCACAACCCACACAGCGCACTCTGACCCCCACACCCCCATCCAAGAAGACTCCCCCCCCAAACTCACCCGTCGGTTTTCCATCCAAGTTGCTGATTTACACATGCGTCTCCAACATCTGGATGAAGAAATGGCAGCCCTGCGTCATGCATCTACCTCAGAAGCTACGGGGCCCCCTGCAGGGCTCCGGCCCCTACCCAAGGATGGCTCTTCTGCAAGGCAACAAGAAAAAGAGGGGGGGCAACAAGAAAAAGAGGGTAGTGAGCCGGGGAGGAGTGGGGTACATGGTGGACATGTAGGGGGGGCAACAGCACAGCAGGAGAAACAAGGGGAACAGCACAAGGGGCAGCAGGAAAAACAAAAGAAAAGAGAGGGGACAAGGACACAGGGCAATGCCGGTGGTGATGCGGAGGTGGTGGTCAACACAGACGTGGTGGTCAACACAGACATGGGAGTCCACAAGGAGATTGGGGTCAACACGGACGTGGGAGTCAACACAGGGGTGGAAAAAGGGGTTGGCAGCACATTGGTCAACAGGTCAACAAGCACATCTGGGGCCCCGTTGATGAAAAAAGAAGGGGGGTTGAAATTTTCGGGCGACTTGCATGATATGGCCGATCAACACACTACGTATGTGTTGGTATATGTATGTGTGTATGTTTGTTGATGTATGCACAACACACATGTTCTGGACGTGTACACACGTCACCCACGCATTGTGCATACACCCACCGTGCACGTACCCACCCACCCACCCACCCACCCACCCATCCTCCCACCCACAGATCAACAGCAGAAGAAAACACCACCACACCAATGCCAATCCAAAAACGCAAAAGCAGCGTATTAAGTTTGCGCAGTCGTCGCTCCACAAAAACAACCACCTCGAGCACATGTGACGGTGAGGGTGACCACCACCACCACCGCCATCATCATCACAATCACCTGGCGGGAAATGTGCAGCATGTGGTGCATGCAGCCAAGCAGGGGATGAAAAAAGCTGCGATATTACCATCCAAGGTGGATGCGCTGCTGTCGGCACAACATCAAGCTGCGTTGCTTGCTGACAAGGTGTGGAGGTGGGGGGAGGGTATGTTTGTGGTGGTGTATGGGGTGTTGTAGAGGGATGGCCTTGTTGTATGTGTGGGCGTGTGTTTCTGATATGCATACATGTGCTGTTGTTGTTGTTGTTGCTGCTGCTGCTGTTCTATACCAACTTTGTTCCACAAATATCATATGTACAAACACACACATGCGCTCCTCATCCCCCTGTATCCTCACACCACCACCACCTTCCAAATCATCATGCTCATCTTTATCCTCCTCATCATCACCGTCATCCGCATAATAATAATATCAATGACAATAACAATAACAACAACAATAATAATAACAACCCAGGCAGCCAAGTTGCATGTGTTTTGCACACGTCCCTCCATCAACGCCCCTGTGTGGAACTTTGTGTGTGAGTTTATGTCAACTACACTGCTGGTGCTCATCGTCAATATGATCCGAATGAGGAGGGCTGGCATATTGCAGTCAGCGTTGTCACTATGGCCGACACAGGTAGTTTGTGGGTACCTAAATGCAATGTGGGTAGTGTGTTCATGTGGGGGGTGGAGTGGGGTGGAGTTGTAGGGGGGGGGCCAATGTGGTGTTTGGTGTGCACAATGTCCCGCATGTTTGCATGTGTATTTGCATACATTTGCATACAACACACCATGCCTCCCACCCCCTACACCAACCACAAACGCATCATATCCTACACACTCACAAACACAGGAAGCACTGATATATGGATTTTCACTCTTCACCCTTGTCATTGCTCTGGGGGGGCCCACTGGCTTTGCAGCCAACCCTGCCCGTGACCTGGGACCTCGTATTGCACATGCACTGCTCCCTATACCAAACAAAGGTGTGCATGATGATGATGGTGTGGCGTGTGCATGATGATGGTGATGATGATGATGATGATGATGATGGTGTATGGTGTCCAAGATGATGGCTATGCACCGTGGTTGTACAAAGCATGGTTGTGCACAATGTATGCCACTCTATGCACATCCATATGCACTTGTGTACATCATTACACATCATCCCCTGTCCCCCCACACCTCTCATCATACCACAGGCCCTTCTGAGTGGAGGTATGCATGGATCCCAGTAGTGGCCCCCTTGTGTGGGGGACTTGCTGGTGCAGGCCTGTTTGCAGCTATACGTGAGATGTACCATGGACAAGTCAACCCACAAGCATTGATTGCACTGCAGGCGTCTGGTTGATGGGCACTGTATGTTGTTCGATGTCATGTGTTGGTGTGCACTAGATGTGTGCTGCACATGGCATGATGATTTTTTTTCTCCCATGTGTTGGTGGGGATGATTTGTTTGACATGAATTGTGCTTGTATACTTTGTGGTGACTGCACACATGAGCTGTCTTGATAGGGCACGGGCACTGAGGTGTTGAGGGAACGACGTACGCACAGTCACAATATTAGCTATTAATAGCTGGGTCAAACAATATTGGCTCGAAATAGTGAACATTTGCAGCAGTATAGCAACGCGTACCACATTGTCTTTGCACTAAAAGGGTTGTCGAGTGGGCGTGTTGTGGTGGTTGACATGCTACACCTGCCATCTTGATGATGTCAGCACTTTTCTGCGCCATAACACATTGATCACAGAGCCATCGTCTCCATCAATATAGTCCTCGGTCGTTTGGACAAGCACACACGGAAAAAAGACCGCCATGACCAAACTAGATTACACCATGGGACACTTGCTGCTCACCTCCATGCTCCTCGCCCTGCATTCGACACTCGCACATGTCACCACCAGTGGAGGCGATCGTGTCCATATGGGTACGTCCAACCAGGGATGATCGGGTGACTTGCCAGATGCCAACCATCCGCACCATCTCCCACAGACTGCAGTCAGTGTGGTGCAGAAGCTCCTCAGTGTACACCATTCACCACAACCAATGAAACTTCCACAACGCAGCCCCCCGTCATCATCCTGCTCGCCTACCACAAAACAGGCACCGTATGGTGGGAGCAAACATTTGCGTGGAACCAATCAGCCCATCTTCAAGTACAGTGGATTCTCGAACCATTTGCACCAAATTACTCCCTACCAGCAGACATAGACGTGGTGGCCGTTGGCAACCCTAGCAGAGCAATCATGCAGGCCGTGGAACGTGCACTACAGCAGCATGGCCGTACATGGCGGGCAGTCCTCATGACACGTGACCCACGTGATAGCATTGTATCTGGACTGCATTACCACAAATGGTATGGGCTGCTGATATTTTTACAATGATGGTGTGGTGATGATGTGGTGGGTGTGCATGTATGAACACCCAGGGTGGGCCTGCGTAGGTTGGGTCAAATATGTGAAACACACACTTTTTGTTGTACTACAGGTCGTATGAATCGTGGCTGCAGCGTCCTAGCCCACTGTGGGCTCGATGGGCAGGTTTGCCTGCAGGTAGCACCCTCACACTGCAGGTATATATCGTATGTGCCATGAGTGTTATGGTGGGTGTTGTAGTATGTGGTTACGAATGTGTACATTATTTCTTTAGTGTGTGTATACCCTGTGTATATGCGTGTGGAGTGCATGTTGCCTGGACATGTATGTAGTCGTTTTGATTAAGGTATACACCATGATGAACTGAACACATGTGTCACCACAACACACACGCAACACGTCACCACTACATACATACACTGCATGCAGGAGTGTGTGCAGCGAGTCAACACATCAGTGGGACTGTTGGTGGAAATGGACTTGTTCACTGCTACATTTGAGCGCATGTGTTCGCTTATTGCATGGCAGCACCCACATGTGTTGGTGGTGCGGTATGAGGACCTGTGGGAGAATCCAGCTTTACATTTTCGGTATGTGTAGCTGGGGGGGTGCGTGACTGGGGGTTTGTGTGTGCAAACAAATCAAGCTCTCTCTCTCACACATACACACACACACACACACTAAAAAAAACACACACACTCAAAAAAAAAAAACAGCAATGCCATGGACTTTCTCTATGACACGCTCCCCACCGGCATGACCATCCCCACCACCCCCTCCCCCTATCAAGCACGTGCCGATGCCCTCTACAACGATGCCATGGCCTACACAAACCACCAACGTGCAACACGAGCTGCTGCTGCATCCACCTCGACGTCCAACAATGACGCTGGACCGAAAAATTCACCTTCCCCTCGTCCCCTTGAATTTCATGCCGATGGACGGGTCAAGGCAGATGTTGCAAGGCACAACAGAAGGGGGTCCCCTGGGGAGTGGCGTTCTGTGTTTGAAGAGGTGCATAAGAAAGAGTTTACCAAGAGGTTTGGTGGGTTGGTGACGGGGTTGCTGTATGAAGTGGAGGGTGGTGAGTACACGTGAGTTGCTTGGTGGTCTCGTGGGATGGAGATGATGGGAGGATGGTTGCGCAAGTGCGCTGAGAGTGTGCCCCCCCGTGTTGGGTGACACAATGAGTGTCTAATTGTATATGTATGCCCTGATGTGGCAGGGAGACACAATAACATCTCCCGCGCGCTGCAGAACACACAGCAGTGCCTTGCTCTTGTGTTGATGAATTGATGGGTGTTGTAGTACGTAGTTGTTTTCTGGAACGTAGTATTCTTGTGAGGTATAGGCTGCCATGTTGGTGTGTTGAGTTTGTATGATGATGTGCTATACTCACCATATTCAAATGCATATGCTCATCCTATAGACATACAAACATCATACATACATACATATGCACACCATATTCCCATGCATATGCTCATCCTATAGACATAGCTGATGCAGTCGGTGTATAATGACCGTCAGTGTTTTTGGCTGTCAATGCACAATGGCTGTCAATGCACAATGGCTGTCAATGCACAATGGCTGTCAGTGTATATGGCTGCAATTTACAGCTGCTAGATTATAATGTAAAATCTGAAACTTCTACATTGCACTCCCATGCACACCCCATGCAAAAGGAACACCACAGTCAACGCCAAGATGATCACTCTTCGGTCAACGCCAATCCCCAATGCGCAACAATACTAATCCCCAGTGCAACAGTGCACTTACTTGGTCAACACTACTCGGTCAACCATGGCTGCACAGTCAATGACCAACTGATCACCTCCCCCTCATTAAACCACAGGGCAACCTCACGCTCCCCATTTTCAATACTATCTGAGCCATGCACAATATTGCGACCAGTCTGAATGGACAGGTCACCACGGATGGTTCCGGGTTCTGCCTCCAGTGGGTTGGTTGCACCAATCAGCTTGCGAGCAGATTTGACCACACCATTGCCCTCCCATGCCTGGGGGGAGGGGGTGTGTGATATGGAGGGGTGACATGGTTATGGATGGGAAACATATGGTGTGGGGTGTCGTGTGTGTCTATACGCAGGCATACCACCCTCCGCACACATACATCACCACAGGGATCTCCGACCCCTCCCCTCGAATGCTTCTACACAACGTACCATGCACACCACAGGGCCGGAGATGATGTAGCTGACAAGGTCTGGGTAGAAAGGGCGTTCACTCAAATCCTTGTAATGTTCCTCTGCCAGCTCCTTGGGTGTTTGAAAGAGCTTGAGTCCCACCTGGGCGTAGGTGATGGGTAGGTGGTGGTGGTGGTGGGTGAGGGGACACATGGGTGGGTGGGTGAGGGAACAGGTAGGTGGGTGGGTGAGAGGATATGTGTGCGGTAGGAGAGAGGACAGGTGGATGGGTAGGTGTGGGTATGGGTGGGTGTGGGTGTGGGTGTGGGTGTGGGTGTGGGTATGGTGGATAGGTGTCTTGGAGTATGTGTGCATGTGAACAAGGTGTGAACAGATGACTGTGTGTGAGCAAGGTGTGCACAAACAGTATGGCAGTGCAAGAGCACCATGACAAGTGTCATGATCTACGAATACATACCAGCTTGAAGCCCTTGCGCTCAAAGCGGGAGATGATCTCACCCACCAATCCACGCTGCACACCATCTGTGATGATGAGGGTGATGGTGGTGATGGTGGTGATGAGAATGTTGGTGGTGATGGTGGTCAAAGTGGTAATCACCACATGGTAGTAATCATGCATGCACACTGTGTGATGAGCCTGTGTGTCATTCCTCCACACCCACCACCACTGGGACCCACCCTCCTTTACACAAACTGTTTAAACACACCACAGGTACATACCACAACAATACAACCCATGTCAGCATACCGGGCTTGACCATGACGTAGCTAATCTCTGCGACAGGGCTCACTGCAGTGACACGGCTGGCACACACTCGACGCTGCAGGGCGATCTGTGCTGGGACGCGCACACCAGCAAAACTGTTGGCAAATGTGATGTGCTTTGGGGTTGGAAATGCAACACGGACGTGTGCTGAGGCTGCACGGCGTGTTGCCAACACCTGCACGGTGCTGCAGGATGTATTCGATGCTGCTGCGGCGATTGCCATTTTTGTTAGACGGTGTGAATGACTTGATGTTACAGCAATACGGCAATATGGAAACTGATATGCACAATTGTAGATACGGCAATGAAATACAGAAAAATGCAAAAATGATGCTGGTCAAACGAGGAACCACGAGTGTGCAGCATTTCTGAACAATACCATGTCAGGAATACCACCTGCGCAGCTCCTTGGGCAAACACGCGTCGCTGCCCTCGACCACCCCTTGCGCAACAAGCCTGGCGAGCCACGCGTGGTACACCAAGCCACGTGCCCCAAGACCCGCCACCACCCATACGTTGTCCAAGCCAGGCACCTGCCCAGCCAACGGCAACGCACCAGCTGCTGTACGTGGCGGCAACGCACGCACACCCAACCTGTTGTGACAGAGATGGGGATTTTCAATGCCCACAGACAACCATTGACCCATGACATTGTCCCACCACATCTCGCACCGTGCATGGTCGACATGCCAGGTTTTCAAGCCATCCCACAGCTTTACTGCGCCCTCTCCCAGTGCATGGGTGGCTGTGATAGACTCTGGGTGATCCGCAGGCAAATCCCCCATGGCACATGCATCCCATGCTTCCTCGGTGGTCGTCCCATACACCTTGGTTGCACCCACAACGACCTGATGGCTCCCATGTGCAGCAAGATAGGGGCTGGAGAGGAGACTTGGTGCATTGGGTGGGTATGGTGTGCTGCGGGTGGTATCCGGGGTCAGGCACAATGTGACACCCTTGCATAGTTCCAATGGTAGGACGTTGGCTGAGTGTGAGAGTGGTACATGTATATGGCATGTGATTCATTGTGTTTTTTTAATGTTTTCTTGTATTTAGACTTCCTTTGTGCATACAGTTGGTCAACACACAGAAATGCCCCCCAAGGATGTCAAAACCTCATTCATCACCATCACCACCTATGCACCACACACCAAGTTCAGGAAGCAACCCAACAGCAGCTCCTGCAGCTACGATGATACTTGTGAGCTGTGGCTGTGCTTGACGCAGTGACGAAAGCGATTGTATTGGTTGTGTGATGAGCTGAAGATGGATGGTGTGAGATGCAGCAGCATGGACACACGCCAACCACAACGCACTGGGATTGTGTAAAACAAGAGGGTTGTGTAAAACTATATTATGGGGCATGTTTTTCAACACCATTATTGACAGCATACCGCATGTATCGTTGGGGATGCAGCACCACAGCGTTGCGCAGCAAGAGCGCATCAGCACTGCTTTCAGCCCTCTCCTCAACATGCTCACCGTTCTCTGATATATCAGCAGTACTAGTGCTTGCATGCACTTGGTCACGCTGCAGCATGCGTTTTTGTAGCTGATCTATGGTCAACGCAGTCAATCGATCTGGATCAGCTAATGCTGCTGATGCGAGCGAATGTCGTTGTTTATCATTTGCAGCAATGCGTACAATACCATTGTGCCATGCCATGATGCTGTCATCTTGTGTCCAATGACCTTGTGCAACCGCCTGATGAGATGTGTGTGGATGTGGATGGAATGGATGCATCAAAATATGTACGCTGTGTTTCACAAGCACAGTGTACCTGTTGTGCTGCATTCTGTGCTGTGTCAACCAGCTGTAGGGCATCATGCATAGCAACCTCACCCTGCCAGAGCATCTGTATGATGGTGTTTGCAAGTGGGTGATTGCATGGATGAAGAGGATGTGCGCAGCAACCACGAGAGAACCGGATGGACACAATGCTGCATCAATTTCTGCTGAAACAATGGCACACACCATACTTTGCCCTTGGGGCTGAATGGATGGAGCAACCCAGCTGCAGCACCTGAGCCACCCGCACCAATGGCATGTGCTTCATACAATGTCACCGATGCACCAGGCTGTGTTTTTGTATATTTGTGAGCATATATACATGTGAGCATTCATTTTTTGTTCAAAAATCATGCCTGGCAACGCTGTAACAAGTGCCAAGTGGTAGCCAATCCAGCAATCCCAGCCCCAATCACGGCATAGTGCTGCTGTTTTTTATCACAGGGTACAGCAGCAGCAGTGCATACTGTATGCAATGCACGTTCCCTGCATGTGGAAGGTGTATTGTACCTCTTTAATGACACAAGCGTTGACCACCAGTGGGTGTGCACAGCCCACACAGAGGAGGGTGGTGCTGCCATAGGTGGCAAATCACGACAGGGAAATCACGAAAAAAATATGTTCAGATTGTGTTTTTCAGGAAACACGAGAATTTATTTATTCTCCTCGATCAGCATCGGTCAGTCATAATTCTCAGCAACACATCCTCACCGCCTACAACACGCACCAAGCCTCTCGAGCTAACCTAGTGCTCAACACTACCGCGCACCACCACCGCCCTCAGCACACTGTCTCTCGTGCATCACTGATCACCCCCGCTCAAACCTTCCACCAACTTCGTCAGCAACGCCGGTAAGGGTCACGTTGATGTCTTGGGATGTGGGGTATGTGGTCTGACCACGGTCTGAGATGCACACGAGTACTTGAAGTATCATCTTGCAATCTTGATCCATCACCACACACACCACAGCACCTTCCCATCAGCCTGGCCATCGCGCACAAGGACCCCGAGTGATGCGGCCTTTGCCCGAGGCCAAGGCAACCCTGGGTGGTGCCAATTTGCCAGTGGAGGCCAGCCAGATCATCATGATGATGGCCTCCAGTTTTCGGCTCCATACCAAGGTTTACATCACTAATTCCTGATGCAAACGCTTATAAACGGATGGGCTATCACTGTGGTACCATTAAGGCAAGTAACAAGTCGGGAAGCCGCTGTGCTCGCCTGAAGCCCAAGATGACCGTCGGCGACGATCAAATCCTGCCTGAAATAACGCCGGCACTGAAGATCGCCAAGATCATTGAAATGTTATCCAGCAAAAAGGCACCCACCTCCGACATCAACACCGCCCGGGCATTTGTCAGTTGTGACACGTCCCCTCTGCAGTCTGACCAACACACTGTCCGGTTTCACACCGCCCATGAAGCCACCATGCAGACTCCCACAAATCGAGTGCACGCGACTCCCCAGCACTGGCCGTCTTGCAGCTGCTGGGAGACGCCCCCGCCCAAGACGCCATTGCTGCCGAGGACGCACCCCTAGAGCAGTAGCAACCAGAGGGTGACGTGCTCGAGTTTGAGCAGGTCACACCCGATGTGGGCATCCCGCTGCCACCACCAGCATTCCCTACATCCCTGTTCAACAAGATCGTGTGGCCAAGTTTGGACGAGCTGCCTCCTCTGGACACGGACGAGGATAATGATGCAATCGCCCTTGATCTGGAGCAATTCCTGGAACCTCTGATTCCACTCATTGCCTACAGTAGCGTTTCCTTACAGTTTGACACTCTCGCATTCGCGAGGATTTGCACACGGGCCACCTTTTGCCATCCGACCCATCACAATGGTCACCACCCGTGCGCAGACCAGCTCCGGCGAGCATCCCACCAATACCGATGCCCCTCCGCCTGTTCAAGGGGATGTGGTTCCTGTGGAGGCCGTCCCTGATGAGGAGGCCATGGAGGCTGTCGCTGTCCCTGACAACTAGGGATGGTGGCGCTACAACCAGGGGTAAAGAGAGGGTTCCCCTGGGGTAGTTGGTCGAGAACACAAACCCTCCCACCACGCAGGAGCTATGCCTTTATACAACATTGCCTGAGATTTGTAACGCTCTTGCATGCAACATTTGTTTGAGACAAGGGATTTGCATTACGAGTGTACAACCTTCAGTCTATTTGAGTCAACATTACCGTTGAAACCATTTGTTCGTTGCAACACATCAATGCCCCCCCCGCCGTTGTCGTTTAGTCTTGGCACCCTTTGCAGCACCCGAACGTGCACCATTCACCACGCTGGACAACCCCTTGCTCGCGCTCGTTCGCTTGTGCGCACGCTTGTTGAGCATCTTCCTGTCCATCTTCCAATACGCAAAGGGCTCCACCTTGCTCTTGCCCTTGACGTCCCCCCCTGCTTTTTTCGCCTTGAAACGGGAGCCCCCCTTTACAGTGGTGCTTGCTGGGGTGCTGCGGCGTGTGGCAGCAGAAGCACCGCCTGTGCTCATGCGCCCACGGCTGGCTTGTGTGGCTGCGTAGCGCACACTTGTAGCATCCTTGGTGGACTTCCATGCCTCTCGCGCACCACCAATATGCTGTGGGGGTTGGTTTCGAGGGGGGGGGGAAATGGATGATGAACAAACAGATCATGCCAATACTTATGATCAAACAACCGCCACATACCTTAATGTCTTCAAAATCTGAGTCGTCGCTATTGTACCCATCTTCACTACGTCCCCGCTTTTTCCCTGCCAGCCCCATTGCCTCGAGATCCCGCACCACCAACCGACCAGTGGCCTCATCCATGGCCACATCATCATCCTCATCATCACTCCCAGCACCCATGCGTGCTGCCGCACTACGACCACGACTGCGTGCACCACCTGCAATGTCTGCTGCGTGCACCAGTCGTCGGCTTGTGGAGGGGTCCAGGAGGTCAAGGGGGTCCCCGTGAGCACCTGATGGCAATGTTGGACCTGTGAATTGTTGTGAAGGAAAACAAAAAGATTTGTGAGTGAAGGATGGTGAGTGAAGGATGGTGGGTGGAGGAGGGTGCGCAATGTGTTGTACATACACCAGAGCAATTTGTTGTTCATCCACCATGTGTGTTGTTCTCCAAAAATCCACCACTGTTTAAAAACAACAACCACATACCGTTGATGGCATGCATACGTGCTGATCGCTTGCTCTGTGTTGCTGTCATTGCTCGCCCATGTCTTGTACCCTTCACAGTGCCACCACGATCATCCACATCTGTTTCACCAAAGATGGCGGTGTGTGCCCACTTGCTGCTGCGACCACTGCGAGCGCCCGTCATCAATGTCATGCCATCATCATCATCATCATCCCCTTCCATCTGTATGTCACATGGTGGTGTGTCCCATATTGTTTGGTGGATGTTATTTTTTGCTGCATGATATTTCATGTGTAATGAAATGCCCAGGTATAACACATACAACACATATAACACATATGTTGTACATAACAACACATTGCTGTGTATGAAACACACACACACACACACCAACAAAAACACACACACCCTACCACCACCCCGCACCTCAGCATCCCCTACACCACCATGCACTCGTTGCCTCCTCTGTCTGCTCTTCTCCTTGCGTATATGTGTTAGCAGTTTTGCATGTTGATCCGGCATCACAGCAGCCACATCATCAAAGCCAAAACGCCGAGCTAGGCGCTCCACTATCATTCGCACTTTTGCTTTAAACCGATTTTTGGTGTCTTCTGCCCATAAGAGAATGCCAGTGAGTATGTCCGAGAGGAATGGCTGCAGGGCGTCTTCTGGGGTGCGTATGACCACCACCTGTATGTGTTGGTGGGGTGTGGTTGGGGGTGGGGTGGGGTACTATGTGTGGATACAAGCCATTTCCAACAACAAGTACAACAAGAACAAAACCCATGCCACACATGCCATACATGCTACTCCCCCCTTCCCCCCACAAACACCTCCCCCCCTCCCCCCACAAACATTTACCTTGATAAACCCCAATACGGCCTTCACAACCTCCCTATTCTTGCTCCTCAACAACAACAACACTGGTGGCAGCATACGCGGTACAAGGGGTGCTAGCTGCTGTGGGAATTCATACAGGAGACGAGCAAGTGCCATGACAGAGGCGGACATCATGGAGGGGGTTGCACCTACAACACCACCCATAATCACCGTCACGAGTCGCATCAAGCCGGGTGAATCTTGATTTGTTGTTGCTGTGTGTGTGTATTGAAGGGGGTGGTGGTCATGATGTCGGTGGTGATGATGATGGTGCTGTTGTTGTAGTTATCATCATGCTGTGCTATGTCATGTTGTATTGTTCATGCTATGGCATGTTGTACCATACAAGCACTCTTGTTGGTGTTGTTGCTGTGCATACCATACACCAACCAATCATACACCACACCATCATACCACACACACCACACCAACCCATACCATTTGCATCTGGTGTGTCTTGTTCAATAGCCTGCATTTCATGAGCGAGGTCAACAAGTAGGTCATATGCTGCTACGCGGGTCTTGATGTTACTTTCCTTGACACCAAGAACCACCTCACTGACCAATGATGTCATCAACTGTGTGCATTTTTGAATGTGTGTGAGGGTGCTGTTTTGTGTGTGTACAGTTGTTGTTATATGTATGTGTATGAACAAAAGCATGCTGTGTGTTTATTGGTGTGGATGTATCAACATGCAGGTGACATGCAGGTTTGCAAACACCTTGTACATTTATACAAGCCACACCCACCATACTCCCCACACCACACCCACCACACCACACACCCACCACACAAACACCACCAGTACCTCTTGACGAGCACCATCACTCAGCTCCACATCATCCCTCTGCGTCAACACCACTGCTACACGCAAACATCGCAACCTGTACCGTTTCGACGCAGACTGCGCCGAGGGAAAGCTTGCGATCAATGTCTCCACCACATCATTGGCGTGTGTGGAGATGAAGGAGGGACGGGATTCACAGAGGTATGCTAGGAGCTTGTAGGCTTTCTTTTGTATGGCGGGTTGTTTTGCCTGAGAAAAGGGGTGATGGGCTTGTGTGGGTGGGGGGTGGGTGGGGGGGTTCATAGTACAATGATGGTTGCAAGGCTCCATGTCCAAATACAAAAACACCACCATTCCTACAACAACAAACATGTATAAACATAAAAACACAACATACACAGAAATAATATTAAAAATAATAATGAGCACAAAACGTCACCCTACCTGGAGTGCAGGCAGAGCAGCTGTGTAGAGCAATTGCACGTGAGCATCATCCAAGCCAGGCGCACAACACATGGCAAGCTCCATATACTGACAGCACTGTGTAGCAGCATCACCCAGTACATCCACCTGTTGACCTTGACTTGCCTGTGTGTGTTTTTTGTGTGTTTTTTTTGTGTGATTGTGTGTGTGTGTTTGTGTTGTGTGTGTGTAATGGGTATGTGATTGTGTGTGTGTCTGTGTGTCCACACACACCAAAATCACCACACACACCAGAACAACCACCCACACCCTAACACACCCTCACACACACACCCTCCTACCTCTATCAACTTGGTCAACACCGTTTTGAACATTGACTGCAGCAGTTCGCTCGGCGCCACAGCTGCATAGGCTGCAATAGCAGCAGCAGGGTGTGCCGCTGCATGAGGCACAGCACCCATGTATGCATTGAACAACATCGGCAACCAGTTGGCGGCAAATGTACGCATGGTTTGCAGTTGTTTTTCTGCATGGTCCTTTGTGAAATGAGAGGGGATTGCGGAGGCATCCGGGACCCTCTCGTCACGGGGGCCGAGTGTGGAGGTTGGGTGTGTTGTTGTGGGGGGGGGGGTGTGGAGGAGGAGCAGAGACGGGTGGTTGTCTTGGGTGTCGTTGTCATCTTCACTGGTGGAGGGGAGTTGACCATATCCTACTATAACACCATGATGCTGTGTAGGGGTGTTGGAGGGTGGCTGTGTTGGTTTTGAGGTGGAATGGTTCAAGGTGTGTGAGGTAGGGTGTGTTGTTGAGGTGGAATGGTTCAAGGTGTGTGAGGTAGGTGTATTGATTATGCTTTCTTGCAGAATAATTGACATGAATTGACATGTAGAGCAATTGACATGTAGAGCAACTGACATAGAAGAAATACACAATATATTTGTATGGAAAGTGTATATATATTTGTATGGAAAGTGTATTGTATGGAATGTGCACATGCACCCACAAAACACCCCCCCCCCACCTGCAATGCTGTGCGTGTTTGTGTACACAGGGTGCACAGCGCAGTATACATGGGTGCTCGCAGGTCGTGTCGGTTGTTGAATGCAGTCCCAATATCTTTCATGTGGGTGTTGAGTGTGGTGGGGACATCTGTAGGCCACCTACAAAATGCAGGCAGGGTGTTCCAAAGTTGTAACTCCAATGCCCTGTTGAGTCGGTGGGTGTAGGTGTAGGTGTGGTCGTGTGGGTTAGGCATGGTTGTATAGGTGTGTGGGTGGGTGTGTGTGTGTGTGGGTGTGTGGGTGTGTGGGTACGTGGGTGTATGTGTAGGTATGTGTGAGTGTGTAGGTGTGCGTGGGTATGTGTATGTGCACTTGACACATACACACCCACAGCAGTACATAATGTACACCACACACCCGACCACGCTTCCCCCTCCTCCTCCCTAAACACCCCTCCTCATCATCTGACACACACCTGCATGCTAGTGACATAGCACTATCACTCCCCCCCGCAGCTGCTCGAGCATGTGCCGCAGCAGCGCCCATACTACGTGCCAGTGGTAGTAGCTGTGTACACCATACGTGCAACGGGGCACATGTCACATGACGAGCAAGCATGGGCAAGAGCCATGTACGTGCCTCTGCGTTGCCCTGCATTGCCTGGCAGGTGGTGTGGTGTAGTGTGTGTTGTATGGTGTGTCTGGTGTGTAGCATGGTGTGTTGTATGGTGTGTAGCATGGTGTGTTGTATGGTGTGCTGTATGGTGTGCTATCCCATGCATTGTAACATGTAAAACACACCACACCACCCAACCCCTACACCCCTCCCACAAACACCCCCCCTCCTCATGCACTACCTCTTGTAAATGCAACGGCAACACCTCAAGCACCACAGCCGGGCCCATGTGCTGCAGTGCCGCCTTGATGCAGGCCTCACAGGGTCCCCCCAAGTGCGACGCGGGGCCCCCACGACCCCCCTCGGCAGCCGCCATGTTGGCGGCAGCGCAGAGGGTGCCGAGTTGCGCAAGGAGGGGCCGGGCGAGGGGGGCCCCTTGTGTTCCCAGTTGCGCAAACATGGCAGCGATCACTGGGTGTGGGTGTTGATGGTTGATGTATTCTATTCTGTGTTTTGGATTTTTTTATGTACACTACGTGTCCTGTACATTGTACACAACATACAACCACAAGCAACACAATACTTGTACACAATATCCACACACAACCAGTACAATACATGCACACACAAGCAGTACACAGGCATGCCTCAGCATCATATAGTACATATCCGCATGGCATGTGTCATTATTATCATGTGATAATTAAACAATGCCTTGGAAAGAGAGTTAATAATTAAGTACACCGTCACTGGCATGCATGTACATGTAGGTACACAATACACACAATTATACACATACACATCATACATATACACACACATGTACACACACATGTATATACACACATCATATACACACATAATACAAACAAGTACACACACAAATACACACATAAAATACACACACAAAATACACGCATAAAATACACACAAATACACACACATACATATTCAAACACACACACACACCATGTAGTGCAGCAGCCCAGCCCTCTTGATATCGTGGTTCTAGTGCAGATTGCAGCGCATCACACACACGAAACACTATGGGGGCATGCCTGCTGTTGTGACTGTGAGTGGGGCGACCAGCCTGTGGTGGTGGTGTTTGGTGGTGGTGTGTGTGGAATGTGTTTGTGGTGTGTGGGGAATGTGTTGGTGGTGTGTGGGGAATTTGACCATGGCTACTATCAGCACACACACTCACCACACTCCCACACCCTACACACAACATCGACTCAACACTCCCCCACAACAAACCTCCCCATCTTCCCACTCCCCGACACCCCACCCCACCACACACCCACCTCTACCACATGCACTGCTTGCAAAACAAGGTCCTCAGTGACACATGTCCTCAACACTGTGTGTAGGTGGTCGGCAGCCGCACGTCGAACACCCTCATGGTCAGCAATGAGGAGTGGTATGAGTGCATGGACCAGCGGGGGAAGCTGTTGACTTGCTGCTGTGGGATCAAGCTGTTGCAAACTGTGTGTGTGTTTGTGGGCGGGTGGGGTATGTGGATGTGGGGGGGGGGGGGTATGTGTGTGTATGACGGGGTGGGGGGGTGATTGGTGCGCCGATGATGAGGTGATGTCTACATGATACGTGGTGTATATGTGGTGTACATGTGGTGTATATGTGGTGGTGTATATGTGGTGGTGTATATATGGTACATATGTGTATATGTGGTGCTTTACATGTTGTGCATAACAAGGCATTGTGCATAACACACCACCTCACACCACACACACCAGGACATCACATTGAATTCCATCATACTACACATACCGTAGCATGGCATCACATAGTACTTGTAGTGTGCTCGTGGCAATGGTTACATCCTTGCTTGACAACATCTTTGACTGTGAATCAGTGTGATTATGTATAATGATGATGAGTGTGATTATGTGTGCATGATGTCATATGTGATATGTATACATAATCATATGCAAGAGCAATTTGTAAACAACACATGCCTCTACAGCAACAACATACATGACCACACACACACACTCACACACACCACCAACACCCACCCACCACCAACACAAACACACCTGCTGTAAAATCATCGTCACCACATCAACCAACCCGCCCGCCCCCATCCCCCCCGGCCTTCCCCCCCCACGCACCACCACCCCCAGCACCCCCAATGCATGCCTCGTCAGGAGGGGCTGATGCAGTGGAAACAGGGCAAACAACAATTGTGTAAGCTGTGCTTGTTCACTGGGTGCCACATACCCTGCACACCGTTCAAGTAACCCCAACCAGTGAAGTGCGTCCGCCACAGAATCCATCAAAGTACTCTCTGCTGTATTGCGTTTGGCATGGGGTGCCGCTGCGGCGGCACGTGCTGCGGTTTCGGGGCCCGACAGCACGCGGCCGCTGGTGGTGAGGATGGCGGAGGAGGGGTGGGAGAGGGCGGTGGGGGGGTGCTGCTGCCAGGCTGCGAGGGTGGTGGTGAGGCCTGCTTGTGCGATTTTGCGCACCTGTGTGGGTGGGTGGGGGGTATGGGAGGGTGTGTAGTGGGAGGGTTGCGTAAGGGTGTGTAGTGGTAGGGTGTATACTGCACACCTGCAATACACCGAAAAACACACAAAAAACCACACACACAACAAAAACACATACCTTGGGCTTGTGTGCTAGGCAATGCTGACTCAGCAGAGCCACCCCGGGCATGCATGTGGGCCAATCATCACGAGGGTGTAAGGTGGAAAGAATGGGGGCGACACATGACAATGCCCATCGCAACAACACCTGGTATTGGTGGTGATCAATAGTTTTGTAATGGTGTGGAGCAATGGGTTGGTCATGTGGTGGAGTAATGGGTGATGATGTTGATGAGGATCATGATATACAAGGTTGATGTTGCTGTTGCTGTTGATGTCAAGGTCATGCTGTTGCTGCTGCTGCTGCTGATATCAATATCCCATGGGAATGACCTCATGAAAACCAACCTCATGAAAACCAACCTCATGAAAACCAACCTCATGAAAACCAACCTCATGAAAACCAACCTCATGAAAACCAACCTCATGAAAATCAAACATATACACCCAAAAAGTACCTGCTCAGAAGATGCAGCGGGGGTGTCTGCCATGCGACACAACAGGGGAAGGGCTGTGGTGGCCTTGCTGTGCAATACCGCAGGGGGGACACGTGGCAGCACTATAGACAATAAGCGACATGTTGCTGCTGCAATCTGTGTGTTGTAGGGTTTGTGGTTGCGGGGTATTTAGGGTTGATGCGTTGCACATGCATACACGTGTTTGCCACAACATGGCATGCCCCCACCTCCACACACACCTCGGGGGATGATGTGGCGTCGATCTTTTCCAAAGCTGAGAGTGTGGCTGCAAACAAAGCTGTGGGTGTTGTTTGCAAGCCCTGTGCTTCTAGAACCTCGCACACAGCCAATACAGTGGCTACAAGGTGTTGGGACTCGGGGGCTGGCTTGTTTTGATGGTTGGCGAGGACACTTTGCACAAAACCACCCTGTACTGTGTCATCTTGTGCTTGTACCATGATGTGAATGTATGTTACGTAGCGTATGAGGCTGGTGCGCAATGAAAACGACACTGAAAGCTGTTGTTCGTCAATGTGCGAGCCGACTTGACTGATGGTATGCAAGACGGCTGTGAATGTGCTAGGTGTTGGATACTGTTGTATGTTGGAAGGTAAGCAAATGTGAATTATATTTTATGACCAGTGAAGACTGCATTGTTATTTCATATCACTGCTGCTGCTGTCAGCAGTCCAACATACTTGTGACCATCCTCCTCAACAGCCATGCCACCCAGCAAAAAGCAGAAGAAAGAGCCTCAAGCGTGCTACAATGTGACGCTGCAAAGCCTTGCACGCTGTCCAACCCAGCAATCAGCCCCACCATCTCCTGCATCAATCCATTCCAACAGAATCGCACTGCTCCACAACCAGGTGATACAGCACAGGGTTGTACATTCATCAATGCCAATAATTTACAACACAATACGATTCCATACAGGCGACTGACCAGTCCCAGCTCTGTACAGCATCTGGCAACACCGTACACCGCACCACCCTCGGTGCACAACCTATTGGTGTGCAGTATGGCAAGGAGGGTGTCTTCCTACCCCACACCATGCCGGTATGATGAGGTGCATGCTATACTGCTGAGTTGCGCGTTTGTGCATGTGACATGTGGGTGCGCGTGCCATGTGTTGTTTCTTCACTGGTGTGTTGCTCTCTGTCAAGTGTGTGTTGCTCTCTGTCAAGTTTGTGTTGCTCTCTGTCAAGTGTGTATTTCTTGGCACATGTGCATCTTTTTCCCAACACCTTTTCCCCAACATCTTTTCCCCAATCCCTACACACCCAGGCACTGCAGTGGACACACATAGCTGAACTGCAGACTGCTGGGGAAATTCAAAGTGTGACAGGTGCACCACTGCCTGAGAATGGTGTGTCATGGTGTGTCATGGTGTGCAATGTGTGTTGGTATATAATGTTGAAATTGTATTGGTATGCATGATATACTGTGTGCATTTTGGTTTTGGTTTGCGTGCACAACGTACAATACATGAATACACATTGTAGCTGTGCACATATGTTGTTTTCACACCGCACATGCTGTTTTCACACCACGCATGCTGTTTTCACACCGCACATGCTGTTTTAACACCACGCATGCTGTTTTCACACCACACATGCTGTTATCACACCACACATGTTGTTTTCACACCACACATGTTGTCCTCACACCCCTCATGCTGTTTTCACACCCCTCATGCTGTTTTCACACCACACATGCTGTTTTCACACCACACATCATCCCACATACATATCCATCATCACACACAGGCAGTGATGCACATCGTCTTGCAGTGTGTGACGATCGGGGGCGTGTGATTGTGGCCCATATTCACACAAGTACTGTTGCTCACACAAGTACAGTGGCGCATGCATACACACTCGCTCCACCTGATTCACGGTGGGTGAAACGCTGCTTTACTGTTTTCTTTTGTTCAGCATATATGTACAACGTATATGTGATCCTCAATACACCTTGCCCCACACATACCCCCCTCGTACACACGCCCCCACACCCTCTCTCACACACACAGTGCTGGTGGATGGACGGGGGTGGCGCTCTCCCCCCACACCCCCCACATGGTGGCAACTGCGCGCCACATGCCCCGCGACATCATGCTGTATGACGGTGACATATGTGTCGCGCAGTGGGGGGCTCTGCACAGCCCCACCGCGGTGCACTTTTGCTGCGGCAATGAGGGGGCCCCCATGGGCCCCCCCGGGGCCGGCATGCTCGGCACGTCCGAGGGGCCAGAGGTGGTTTTGAGGGACCCCCGTGAAAGCACCCAGAGGGGCCCTGCGATACGCCTGCATGGGGGGTTGGCATGTGGACCCCTGTATGCGGTGGATAGTGGGGTGTATGGTGGTGCTGTAATTGTCGGTAGGTGATGATGGGTGGTGTATGGTGGGGTGTGTACATAGTAAAGAGATGGTGTGGTGTGTTGCTCCAGGTACCTATGTCACCTATACATTCAACAAGCTTGTGTTTGCACAATATCCAAACACAACATTTAAACACAACCATGTACAATGTACTCACACAGGTGCTGCTGGTGTAGACAGGAATGTGATGATATGGGATATTCGAAGCACCAAGCGTCACATAGGCAGGTGGAATAATGCACACAAGCATGAGATTACACACCTACGGCTCCTGCCACATGCACCAACACATGTGGTTGTGGGGGGACTTGATTATGAGGTGTGTTTTGGTGTATGTATTCTGGTGTATGTGGTGTATGTGGTGTATGTGGGGGATGGTGTGAGGTGTTGTGTGAGAGTTGAAGAGGGGGTTGTCTGTCTGTTGTGAGGTGTTGTGAGCTGTTGTGAGGTGTTGTGTAAGAGTTGGGCTTGTCAGTCTGTTGGAAAACATGATTTACATCTGTTGCAAAACATGTTTGCAGCATGGCAACACAATGCACAGCAACTTAGCATTGTTGTATGGTGCATACAAATTCTCTATGCATTCTTCCACCGTCCTGTATGCATTTACCCCCCCCCCCCTCCCTTTTAGGTGGCATGCAAACAGTGGGATATGGATGGGAACACTACCAAGCATACTGCGCAACCAGGACGTGCTGTTGGCAAGTATGTTGCTGGGCACACAAGTGCATAATGAAAAGCCGAAAAGCACATTACACATTGTACACAACCTCATCATATAGGTTGGAAGCTGTGCACGGGCTACCCCCTGTGCTGCCACAGCAGCGTATCTCATTTCGGGCAGATGCTCGGTGCCTGGGCTTGGCGGTGAATACATCCATGAATAGTACATCCATGGCAACACTCTCAGCATCTGGAGCCGTGTATGTGGGTGGTGTGGAGGCAAAGACAGTGTCTGAGGGATAGTTCTCAGAGAAGACAACACAGGGTGTTGAGCTGGGCCCCGGCCTATTTGTGCTGGAGGCACCTGTGTTCCTGCATTGTTGCTTCATGGAAGTCACCAAGAGAAGTCACCAACAGTTAACCGTGCCACAAACTCGAGAGTCGCCACAAGCTCGTCATCGATGTCCCAAACAATAACAATAAACCTACGACTGTTTAGAAATCGAGCTGTATCGCAACATACACTAAGATGGTTTGGAGGGGAGCTAATAGCAGTTCTTCGCACACGCTCCAAAACCAGAGCGCATCGATGCCGCCCTTGTGCTTGCCACCCTTGACACCGGCGCAGAGTACCTCGTGCTGATTATTTCGTGCATCATATCAGTACATCGTCGTCACTCGCTGTGCCCCGAAAGGGCAAAGTTGCAGGGGGGATTCTACAGAGCCATATCTCAGTCTGACAAGCCCAACATTAGAAACGGATTACACCACGATTTTTCAACACAGAGGCGCTCACACCATATCGTCAAGGCCATTGCATGCCCACAGTGCGGCCGCCAGTGGCTAGCTCTAGCCCCATGACGACCTCATCCGGGAGAGATGTGCCTGCCCAACCGCCACCCCCCCCCGGGGCAGCACAGCCCACAGCAAGCCACGTGGCATCCACCACAGCATTGTCCTCCCATGGGGGTGCCGTCATTACCACCACGGAAGCAGGGGGGAGGTCTGTGTATGACATTCTCCCGCCAGTGATCCACCCTACAGTGCAACAGGTGCCAATCAGCCCATTTCGACAGCAGCTCTCGCAGCATGAGCATATGCTTGCAGCCATGCCAGAATCTGCGTGGCTGGGACAGGCAGTGGAACAGATGGAGGATCGTGTGTCGATCCTGCAAGTGGCAACCGCCATGCTGGAGCAACGCATGCGGCAGGTAACGTCCTTGTGTGTTTCATACAGACCATGGTGTGCATCTCCACACATGTACCCACCCCGCAACAACAGGCACCCGCACAACCCCTGTCTCCCCAAGAAGTGGTCAGCCTCCTTGCGACGGTGCTGCAGCTTCCCCCAGATGCAGTACCCGAGTGGCACCCCGATCCCCGATTGGCCAATCTCCACACCCAGGGATCATCCCATGTGTTTGCATCCCCGGGCACCATGGGCAGTGGTGATTTGCAGCCAGGCTTCATGCGTCGCAATGCATCTGTAGCTGCAGGTAGTATGGTTGCTGCGTTGGGGAATTGTGCAATGAGGTCTTGCATGATACGCACATTTGTCACCATGATCAACATCATTGTGAACATCATCATCATGTGCACTTACCCCAGGGCAATTGCTTGCACTGCGACTAGACTCTGGGCAGGCAAGAAAAGTAGAGGGGGGGCCCCCTGCAACAGCAGATACGCCTATGGACGCCCCACCCACCCACACCCCACCCACCGCATCCACACCCATGGGGGACCCCCCACCACCACGCCCCGTGCGCACAGGGGCCACCCCGGCAACCACCCCGGCAACCACCCCGGCTGCCCCCCCCCCAACAGAAGAGCAGGGCGGCAACGAGGGACCCAGCGACAGCCCCCCCAAAACCGCATCCCGTACACCCTCCTCAGGGCCCCGCACCAGCGACATGTCGGGGTCCCTTCGGGGGAGCCGCCGCAGGGGGGTCCAGTCCCTCAAGGTGCCCCCCAATTGGCAACAGGTGCCTGGGGTGTGCAACCCATTTGAGTCTGTGGGTCGGGCATCCAAAAGCAGGCGATTGCAACACATCGAGTTATTACTCAGTGTGGGGACGCTTGCCACTGGTCAGACTGTGGTGTATAAGAATCGTGCTGGTAGATTGCTCGCAGAGGGGCATATCAGGTGTGCGTTTGTGGGGTTACATGTTGTATGGTATAACAATACATGTGTATTGGTGTAGTGTGTGTATATGTGCTATGTATGAACTGAAACACCCTGTGCGCATCCACACATACACGCACCTACACACACCACACACACCACACACTCACCCACGCACTCACCCACACACCACACCACACACCAACATACACAGTGATGGTGGCATAGAGTGTCATAGGTGTGGTCGAATTATGGGTGCCACTGAATTTGAGTTGTGTGCTGGGAGTAGCTTACGCAGACCCTTTGAACACATTTTCACAGACTATGGTGATAGCCTGCAGGTGTGGTGTGTGTGTGTGTGTGTGTGTGTGTGTTTGTGATGTGGATGAGGTGTTGTATGGGAATGGATATGTTGTGATGCTTGGATGGGGGATGGGGGATGGATAAGTTATGATCCTTGATGAAACCAATGCATAGTACATTTGTTCGTGCATGCAATATTGCATACCTACACACGCCCCATACACCAGAAACATACCATACATATTTCATATAGTATGCAGTCTTCATAACACATTCCGCACCCCACACACAAACACCCCAAAACACCCCAAAACACTAGGATTTGTTTGCGGCAGCACAACAACGCCAACAACAGCAGCAGCACCAACAAGCCACAGCACAGGGGACCCTCACAAGGTCAGCAAGTGAACGAAGAGCTGTGTTGACAGCAGATCCAGCTCTTGCATCAGCATTGCAACAGTATGCACCTCCCTTGAGAGAGGGGGGTGTGATGGGGCACACTCGAAGCATGCCTGAATCCCACTTGCTGGTGCGTATGGTGGGGGAGGGTGGTGGGAATGTGGTGTATATGGTGGGGGAGGGTGGTGCATGCAGTGGGAGTTACTTGTGCACACACACATGAGCATACAGAGCACATTCACTTGAACGCATACACACCACATTCACACTCTCACACACACAAACAACACACCCCTCTTTGTCACACACAGACCCTGGGCCAAACCCCCCAACCCCAACCATCCCTCTCTGCCCATGACGCACACCTGCTCCTCGCCGCCATGCAGCGACAACAGCGCCCTGACGTACAATCCTTCCTCTCCTTTCTACAGCAGCAGCAAAGTGCACCACCCCCACCATTGGGACAGTGTTCGGGGGGTATGCTGCCCATACCCGACACAGTGACTGGTGTGGCCACAGAGGCGCATCTTCTTCAGCAGTTACGGGAACAGCTTCAGGGACACCTGCAACCCACAGTCCCGCCCTTGCAACACACGAGCAGTGCGGAGCATCTTTGGGGGCCACACCTTGCGCAGCAGCAAGCAGTGCAGGCTCATGCTGTACAGCAATCACAGCAGCATGCAGCCCAAGTCCAACAACAGCAGCAGCACCAACAGCAGAACGATGCTGCGTTGAGCGCGTTGCATGATATGCTTCAGCAGCAGCAGCAATCACAGGCATTGTTTCAACTAGGTGGACAGTTACTCACAGTCATGCAATACCAACAACAACAACAACAAGGGGCTGGTGCAGCTGTGGTGGGGGGACAAGGTGTTGCGGGGGGCACCAATGTGGGGGGTACAGGGGGAGCAGGAGGAGGGGGAAAAACAGGGGGGATGGGACCCCTGTCGGGCATGGTGGTCCCCTCGGGTGTGTTTGCTGGTATAGGGGGTGGTCAGGATGATGCTGCACATCAATCACTCGTGAATTTGATGAGCAACCTGCAACAGCAGCAGCAGCAGCAGTTGAGTGGGGAGGAGGTGGGGCGAGAGTCGGTGCAGCTTCAAAAAACTGCTGGGGTTGGTGTGGTGGGTGGGGTTGGGGGTGCAGCATCACAAGGGGTGGGGCAGACACAGGGACGCGCAAGGTATGTTGAATGTTGCTGTGTATCATGGTTGTTGTGTATCATGGTTGTTGTCGTGCATGGTTGTTGTCGTGCATGGTTGTTGTTGTGCATGGTTGGTGTGTGCATGGTTGTGCATGCACACCCATCCAAAATCACAAATACCACATGTATCACACAGAACACCGCCACCGCCCTCAAAACGTGGACGATGGGAGGGCTAGGAAATTTGCGTCTACTGCATATATTCTGCACCCCGCGTTACATGCTGCACCCCACGTTACTTATAACTCATTGCTGTTGCTATTGTTGCTGTTTCTGTTGCTGTTTCTGTTGCTGTTCTGGTGTTTCGATATGAGTTTGAATATGCATGCACGTATAATGCACCTGATATACACACGCACTGTTTTTTCTGTGGTTGGTTGACATGTTGACGATGTTTTGGTCAAAATATGTTGACCAATAGTTCTCGTCTAGTACTTGTGTTCGCTATATTGGTGCATTGCTGTGTATAGCGCTTTGTATTGCTGCTGCTTATGTCACGATGATTGCGTGTGGACGATGATGATGATTCATGTACCCCAAGAACCTATGTTTGTTGTGTGCGGGCATTATGTATGCCCACATTGTGAGTGTATGTGATATTTAGACCCCCCTCTTTTTCTTCCAAAAAGTGCCCTCTTTGTTTTTTCCCTTATGTTCCTTATTGATTCATTCCCTTGTGTACTATGGTGGGCAGTGTGTTGCATGCAGCATTATAAATTGTTATTTATGTGTTGCACATGCAGATCTATGTGTTGCACATGCAGATCGGAAAAACAAACCTACAACGAATTGCGCTTGGTTTTTTTTTGTATTCTCTTTTACTCACATATGTGACATGTCTCCTGTGGATGTGTGCCCTTCACACAACAAAACAACAACAACATGGTGATAATAATACGTACCGCGTATGGTACTAGCATCCATGTTGTACTTCAAATCTACTGTGTTGAGTGGCGGGTTGCATTGTTGCCCCCTCCCCTCTCATTTCCTTTTTCTGTTGACCCCGCACTGGCAGGGTGTTGCAAATGTTGTTGCATTTCTATCGTCCTTACCAAATGATGCACAATGATGTGTGTGTGCGTGCGTAGGTTGCATAATAAAGAAGAAATTGTGTCCCCTGTTGATTTGTCTTTTCATGCATGTTATGCGTGCCGCCAGGTGCGTGCAATGGTGGGTTGGACCCCCCTCCTGTGCATGCATCTGAGGAAACAGCATCCAGTATATAAATTGTGTAGCGCATCTTTTTTTGTAGGCTCTAAGACAACCTTTGAGCACGTCTTTGTTTGCATTCTTGTCCAAGGAACCTGTGTTACCGATTTGTGACTTATGCGCCCGCCTATGATCTTTGTAAAAGCAAAAAAATTATTGGCCGCTGATTCATTCTGACTGGTGTAAACTCCACCATTTCTAGCCCATAACACGTAGGTTGAGGCACACCAGCTCATAGCATCCTAACACACTGCATCATCCAGTCTCAGCAAGGCACCATGAAAGCAAGCTCCAGCGATGATGAATGCTGGTTTGATTGCAGTGAAGATGCATACCAATTTTCAGAGGAGTGTAGCAGCGAAGCAACGTCTGTTGCAGCAATCCATCCATGCAACCTCAGCGACCGTCTTGGTGTGGACGAATATCGAGTCAAAAACAACAGCATGAGATATCCATTGCACAGGTGTGTGAATATGGTGATTGAAAGCAGCATATGCACGGCAAAGAGAGTACATGCTGTGAGCATGCTGTTGTATACTCTTGTGCACTCCAACTCTACCATACTGTTTGTACACCACAGGGCTGCATTTGATAATGACGTGCTTGCACTACAGGCACTGATCAAGGTTGCACGTCAAGATGGCACATTGACCAGTTTTGATCACCATGGCAACACTGTACGTACAACACCCTGATATACTGCACATCCCTTTCCATCATCATCCCCACATGTCCATCACCCACTTGTCCATCACCCACACATCCCCCCAACATACGCATATCCACCGCCCCCCCCAGCCCCTCCATGTGGCGGTGCTTGCTCGTGCCCATGGTGCCATTCGTGCGCTCATTGCTGCACAATTCCCCCTGGATATGAAAAACAGGCGGGGATGGGTGCCACTGGATGAAGCGGTCAGCATGCGTGACAGAGCAGCTGTGGAGTTGTTGTTTGTTGCGCACAAGGAGGAGGTCAAGTGTCTGTTGAAGGAGAAGAAAGTGCAGTTGTTGGAGACTTTGGACAGCATGCCTGACTGCAGTATGAAGGTTTGTTTGTTTGTTTGTGTGGTTGTTGTTGTTGGTGATATTGGTTGTGTGTGCAATGATGTCGCATTGTTACCATCACACGTATGCACACACGCACATAACACACAGACACACAACTACACACACGCACACATACACCCACACCCATGCCTACCCACACACCCCTCCCCCCCTCCCCCCCCACTCCCTACTTACACAACCAACACACATACACACACACACACAAATCACACAGATCAAGTGGGAACTGGGGAGTCCCCTGTTTGGCATCCTGCTGAGGCGTATGGCCCCCCATGACACCTATACAATATGGAAGTACAAATCATTGCTACGAGTGGATGGGTCATTGATGGGCATACAGGATAATGGCGGGAGGTGGAGTGATGATGATGATGATGGTGCATTGCTGGGCTTGGAGGTGCGTGTGTGTGGGTTTGGGTGGGCGGGGGTGGGTAGGGTGGAGGGGAAGTGTGTGTGGTGTGTGTGCATGTATGAATATGCAGCAACATCCCACACCTCCACCCCCCGCATTTTCGCCTTCACACATAGACCACAACCAGCAAGAGCAATGACACACCTACCAACAATGTTACCAACAACAACAATGACAACAACAACAACAATAATAATGATAACAATAGCAGCATTGATAATAATTATAACAACACTTCTACCAGTGCTACCAATAACAATAACAACAGTTACAGCAGCACCAATACAAGTAGTAGTATGTTTCCCGAGTGGAAGAGGGGACACTTTTCCCTCCTCGTAGATGCAGGGGTGACCCCCAGTCGTATGCATTTTGTTGACTGGACCAAACGTACTGTTGTTGATCTCACAGCTGAACGCAAGGCTAACAAACCCGCCATTGAAGAAGAAGTGCGTGTTTGGTTGCTTGTGTGTTTGTGTGTGTGTGTGTGTGTGTGTGTGTGTGTGTGTGTGTGTGTGTG
>VFQP010001187.1_pt1 | contig 37074 bp, 35 predicted proteins | sample 3512351 | NCBI WGS metagenome assembly VFQP01 (sample SAMN10412372, study PRJNA504923) | tailings metagenome | isolation source: Relicate 1 Philex TSF1 revegetated site | place: Philippines: Tuba, Benguet | collected 2017-08-29
TGGGCTGCTCTCCGGCCCCGCCGCCCTGCGATGCTCGGCTCGCTTTACGGCTCGAACATCCAAAAGCAGACAAGCCACGGCCAAAAGCCGGAGCCAACAGCACGGCAAAAGCAGCGGCAGCGGCAGCGGCAACGAAGCGTCGCGCGCGGTTCCTCCTCGACGCGTTGCCTGCATTCGAACACCCGGCCCGATCAGATATTCCGTCGGAAACGCGCGGATCCGATCAGCAGACGCAGCCCAAGGGCGACGCTCGCGCCGACGCGTACCGCGTCAGCGGACGACCCTCACCCCCGCGGGTGGTTCAACACCAGCCAATACAACCCGATCTGCTTGACCACCTCGACGAACTTGCCGAAGTCCACCGGCTTGCGGATGTAGCTGTTGACGCCCAGCGCGTAGCTCGCTTCCACGTCGAAGGGCTCGGTGCTGGTGGTCAGCACCACGACCGGCAGGCCGCGCGTGGCCGGGTTGGCGCGCAGCGCCTGCAGCACTTCGCGGCCGTCGAGCTTGGGGAGGTTCAGGTCGAGCAGCACGATCGACGGCAGATCGGTCGCGTCGCGTCCGGCGTGTGCGCCGCGGGCGAAGAGGTAGTCGAGCGCCTCGGCGCCGTCACCGACCACGACCAGCTGGCTGTCGATGCCGGCCTCCGCGAAGGCGATCCGGGTCAGCTCGGCGTCGTCGGGGTTGTCCTCGATCAGCAGGATCGTGTGGTTGCTCATGGCGCAGATGCATCCTCGTCCGGCACCGCCGGCAGTTCGATGGTGAAGGTGGTGCCGACGTCGGGTTCGGACTGCACCCGGATCAGACCGCCGTGCGCGTGCGCGATGCGCTGCGCGATCGCCAGACCGAGGCCGTGGCCTGCGCCGTCGTCGACGCCGTGCAGCCGCCTGAACGGCACGAACAGTCGGTCAGCATAGCGCATGTCGAAACCGCGCCCGGCGTCGCGCAGGCGCAGGTGCATGCGGTCGCCATGGCGCTCGCCGTCGAGCGCGATGTGCACGCGCTCGCGATGCGCGGAGAATCGCCAGGCGTTGTCGATGAGCTTGCCGAGCAGTTGCTTGAGCGTGTGTTCCTCGCCCCAGGCCCACAGGTCCGGTGCGATGTGGACGTCGGCGGCCCGGCCCGGTTCCGCATCCTGCAGTTCGGCGCAGATCCACTCGCCGAGCAGGCTGATGTCCACCGGACCCGGCGACCGCGGGGGGCGCGAGGCGCGTATCGTCTCGAGCAGCCCGTCGATCAGGCGTCCGGCGTGACCGGCGGCGTCGCGGATGCGCTGCAGATGGTCCTGCGCGGTCGCCGGTTCGATCACCTCGCCCTGCGTCGCCAGACGGCGCGCGAACTGCTCGATCACGCGTACCGGCGCACCCAGTTCGTGCGAGATGCCGAACGCCAGGGTCTCGTGCAGCCGCTCGAGGGTCGTCAGCGCCGTGACGTCCTCGACCTGCAGCACGAGCTCGCCGGCGCCGAGCGGCTGCAGGGACAGCCGCAGATGGCGCGGATGGCCGTCGGCGGCGGTCCACGTGACGGCGATCTCCTGCGGCGCGGCGGGGTCTTCACGGCGCAGCGCACTGTCGAGCTGCGCCGCGACGTCCGGCCAGACGTGGCGGTGCGCGGGCCCGCCGAGCAGCTCGGCCGGGGTCGTGTCCAGCAGGGCGGCGAGCGCGGGATTGACGTGGCGCCAGTGCCCGTCGTCGCCGAGTACGGCCGCCGGCGCGCGCAGGGCGTCGAGCAGGCGCGCGGCCGCCCCGGCGACGACGGGCGAACGCGTGGCGGCGACATCGGACATCGGCAGGCGCGGGAGCGGGTGACCGCGCAGTGTAGGAAATCCCGGCGTGGACGCGAGGTCGAGATGGCGGGGGGCGCCGCCGATCGAGCGGATGCCCGCTAGAACAGCACGCCCTGGGGCGACGCCGGGCGCGGCGCGGTGAACAGGTCGCAGCGCAGCGGCGGCAGACGGCCGAAGCCGTGCGCACGATGGGCGCGGGCGAAGCGCGCGTGCAGCAGGTCCGCGAACGGGCCCTGGCCGCGCATGCGATGGCCGAAGGTGCTGTCGTAGTCGCGGCCGCCGTGCAGCTGCTGGACCAGACTCATCACGTGGGCGGCGCGTTCGGGGTAGTGCAGCATCAGCCATTCCCGCCACAGCGTCTTGAGCTCGTGCGGCAGGCGCAACAGGACGTACCCCGCCGATCCGGCCCCGGCCTCACGCGCCGCGTGCAGGATCGCCTCGAGCTCGTGATCGGTGATCGCCGGCACCACCGGCGCCACCAGCACGCCCACCGGCACGCCCGCCTCGGACAGCGCGCGCATCGCCCGCAACCGGGCGTGCGGTGCGGCCGCCCGCGGCTCCATGCGGGCGGAAAGACGCGGGTCCAGGGTGGTGACCGACAGATGCACGGTCACCAGCCCGTCGGCCGCCATCGGTGCCAGCAGGTCGAGGTCGCGGACGACGTTGGCGCTCTTGGTGACGATGCTGAAGGGATGCCGGGCTTCGGCCATGACCTCGATCAGGGCCCGGGTGAGGCGGTAGCGGCGTTCGATCGGCTGGTAGCCGTCGGTATTGATGCCCAGCGCGATCGGCGAGCACACGTACGACGGACGCGCGAATTCGGCCCGCAGCCGTTCGGCGGCGTTGGTCTTGGCGAACAGCCGGGTCTCGAAATCCAGCCCCGGCGACAGGTCCAGATAGGCGTGCGACGGCCGCGCGAAGCAGTAGATGCAGCCGTGCTCGCAGCCGCGATAGGGATTGACCGACTGCGAGAAGCTGATGTCGGGTGAGCGGTTGCGGCTGACGATGCTGCGGGCCTGCTCCTCGGTGACTACCGTGTCCGGGGCGGAAGCCTCGTCCTGCAGCGCCTGCAGGCCGTCCCAGCCGTCGTCCTCGGGGATCGCGCTCCGCTGCTCGTAACGTCCGGCCACCCACGAGGCGCTGCCACGGCCCTTGCGGGCGGTGGCGACGGGGGGACGGAGGCGGCCGGCGGTCATCGACCCAGTCTGCCGCGCACCGGTCTCAGCCTGTGCGACGGCGGCGTGGCCGGTTCGGCCGCGTTTGCGCGTGGAAGGCAGCGGTACCCGGGGCAAGGGGAGAGGGGCATGAAGTTGGACCATCGGCCGGCATCGACCGGCCTGTCGGCGTCGCCGGACGGAGGCGCACGATGACCACGGTGAATGCGACAACCGCGCAGCGCTGCGCGATCTGGTTCGGTCTGCCGACGCCGCGCGAGCAGGCCCTGCTCGCCGCCGGCGGCTGGCATCTGCGAATCGCCGGCGGTGATGCGCGCCGCCAGGTGGGCATGCGCGGCGAGGACGTGGTGGTGCTCGTCGCCGATCTGCGCGGCGCCGATGCGGCGCGCCTGGCGACGCTGGAGGCGCTGCTGCTCGAGCACGCCGACCTGCCGTCGATCGCACTGGTCGACGGCCAGGGCGACGACGCTCCCGCACGCGCGCGGATCCACGCCCACTGCGGCCGGGTGCTGCATGCGCCGTTCGCTCCGGAGGCCCTGGGCACGGCGCTCGCCGACCTGGTCGCCCGGCCACGCCGGGACATCGACAGCATCGGCGGCCGCAGCCCGGCGATGCTCGGCGTACGCGCGATGCTGCACCGCTATGCCGATGTCGACCTGCCGGTGCTGATCACCGGCGAGTCGGGCACCGGCAAGGAGCTCGCCGCGCACGCCCTGCACGAGCTGTCGCGCCGGCGCGAGCGTCCCTTCGTCGCGGTGAACTGCGGTGCGATCGCCCCCACCCTGGTGCAGTCCGAGCTCTTCGGCCACGAGCGCGGCGCCTTCACCGGCGCCACCGTGCGACGGACGGGCCTGTTCGAATCGGCCGACGGCGGCACGGTCTTCCTCGACGAGATCGGCGACCTGCCGCTCGAGGCCCAGACCAACCTGCTGCGCGTGCTGCAGGAAGGCACGCTGGAGCGGGTGGGCAGTCACCGCCCCGTGCGGGTGGACGTGCGCGTGCTCGCCGCCACCCATGTCGACCTCGAGGCCGCGATCGTGCAGGGCCGGTTCCGCGAGGATCTCTACTACCGCCTCGACGTCCTGCGCCTGCGCCTGCCGCCGCTGCGCGAACGCGGTGACGACGTCGACCTGCTGGCCCGTCAGTTCCTCGACGACTTCCGCAGCCGCCATCCGGTGCAGGCGCGCGGCTTCAGCGCGGCGGCGCGCCAGTGCCTGCGCGCCCACGCCTGGCCGGGCAACGTGCGCGAGCTGCTCAACCGGGTGCGCCGCGCAGCCGTCGTCGCCGAACATGCGCTGATCGAGCCCGACGATCTGCAGCTCGGCGCCTCGACCGCACGCGTGGTCGCGCTGGACGATCATCGCGACCGTACCGATCGCGATGCCCTGCTCGCGGCGCTGCGCGCGACGGGCGGCAACGTCAGCGCCTGCGCGCAGCGGCTGCGGATCTCGCGCATGACGGTCTACCGCCTGTGCCGCAAACACGGCATCGCGCCGGACACCTGCCGCTGAGCGCGGGCACCCGCCGGAACGCGCCTGCGGGGTGGGGCATGCACGCCGGCGCTGCGGCACCGGCGCGCCGCTAGAGGGCGTACGGCACCTTCACCGAGAGATTGAAATCGGGAGCATCGGGTGTGAGACCGATGCCGAGCACACCGACGAAAGTCGCGCTCGGCGTCATCGCATGGGTCACGCCCAGGCTCAATGTGGCGGCGTTGGCGTCGCTGCCGATCAGCTTGATCCAGTCTCCGCCCTTGTAGCGCGTGCGTGCGCGTGCGTTGAGCCGGTCGCTGAAGGAAATGCTCAGACTGGTGCGCTCGTTGAATGCGAAGGCCACGCCGGCGCCGAAGTAGAACGCATCCCCCAGGGCCACCCGGCCCGGGTTCACCGTCAGCGGGTTGTTGTCCAGATCATCGAAGTCGCGCGCGAACGAACGCACGTAACCGACGTTGCCGAACAGGATCGCCGGATCGGTGGTCTTCACCGCCGACAGGCCGACCGTCGCCTGCCACACGCCGTTGCCGGTGGGCTGCTCCTCGGGCACGGCGAAGCGGATGAACTCGTCCTCGTCGCGTTCGAGCACGCGCCACGGGATGCCGTAGGGTTCGCGCCCGGTCGGCGCGGTGACGCCGACGTTGAGCACGGTTTCCGGCCAGGCGCCGCGCTCGCCGAAGAGCTTCCAGTTCGCGCTGGCGCTGATGTCGCCGAGCCCCGCGCCATCGGTTTCCTCCTGCGCAATGGCGGCCGCCGCGCCGCCTGCGCCGCCCTTCTGGTAGACGGTCTTGCGCGCGATGTAGGGCATGTCCAGGTTGAGACTGAGCCGTGGACTCACGCCCCAGCGCGCGGCGAGGTTGTAGTTGAGCGTGTCGGACTCGACGTTCTCGATCGCGATGTTGCCGAGGAAGATCGCATCGAGCGCCAGGAAGCCGTTGAGCGTGACCTGCTTGCGGTCGTAGCGGTTGTAGCTGATGCCGTTCTCGATCGTCAGCCGGCGGTTGAACAGTGCGGTGTTCTGCTGCTTGACGTCGGCGACGCTGCGCGACTCGGCGTCCTGGGCGCGCTGGGCATCCTCGGCGGTGCCGGCATAGCCCTCGTCGGCGCGCGGGACGGCCGGCGCCGCGACGGGGGCCTGCGCCGGCGCAGGCGTCGGCGGCGCGGACGCCACCGGCGGCGCCTGGGTCGTGCCGGCCGGCACCACACCGCCCACCCGGGCCTGCAGCGCCTGGATCTGGATGTCCAGCTCGCGCAGCCGGCGCACCTCCTGCGCATAGCTCTGCTTCAGCGCCGAGAGCTCCTGCAGCAGCTGCTGCATCTGCGCCCGGTCGTCCGCGCTCAGCGTGGCGGCCTCCTGGGCGACGACCAGCCCCGGGGACAGCACTGCGATGCCCAGCGCGATCGCCAGCGGCCGTCGCGCGCGTCCGTGTGTCGATTTCAAGATTGCCCCCTCCCGCATCGACGCGTGTGGATGTGTGGTGTCAGAGTCCGCCGGCGCGGGTCATTCCGATCGCCTGCATGAGGTTCTGGTGCACGCTCTGGCTGGCCGGCACCGCCTGGCGCACGAGATCGAGCTGCATCTGGTTGCCGACCCGGCTGCCGTCGCCGGTGAGCTGGATGCTCTGGCCGATGGCCCGCGCATCGATCCACTGGGTCACCGACCCCTGGCCCGCGACCTGCAGCCGCACGCGGGCGCCGGCGTCGTCCAGCGTCGCCCGGGCCGAGGCATTGCCGGTCTGCACTTCGGCCGGACCCGCCGGATCTGTCGCCGATGCCGGGATCGCGCCGTCGCGCACGCGCAGGCGGATCGCGTTGCGTGCGGTGTTGCTGTCGCCGGCGACCTGGACGGCCTGCACCAGGCCGCCGACGTTCGCCAGTCCACTCGCGTCGACCTGGCCACTGCCGGCGACGGCCGGAAGTTCGCCGGCGGTGATCGTGACGCTGGGCTGGAAGCTGACGGTCGGACGCGCGCCGCGCAGGTCGAAGCCGAGCGTCATCGCGCCCTGCAGGTGCTGACCGGCGGCGGTGGCCCAGTCCGACACCATGGTCACCCCGAACCAGGCCACGCGGTTGTCGCCGACGATGTAGCGCCCCCGCATCGCGCCGAGCTCGGCATCGGAGATTTCCTGCAGGCCGCCGGCGTGGGCCGACGGTGTTCCGGGGCCGGCGAGCACCGGTGCGGCGATCGCACCCGCCACGAGGGCGAGGATCAGCCGGCATGGGATGTGTGTGGTCATGACACCCTCGTTCAGAACAGATCGGCGTGGCTGAAGCCGAAATCCAGCAGCTCGGCGTCGGTCAGCGGGCCCTGGCGGGCGAACAGCGCCTTCGCGCTCGGGCGCGCCATCGGCTGCAACAGCACGGTCTCGCGATCGAAGTCACTGGCAATGACGATGAAAATGGCGCGCGACGGCCACGACTCCAGAAACTCGGCCATCGGCACGCTGCGGTTGCCCAGGATCGGATCGGCGACCTCGACCCGGTCGCCCGCAACCTGCTTGAGCACGACGAAGTGGCGGAAGCCGCGGACATCCATCAGCACCAGCCCGGGGACGCGCAGTGCGCGCAGGCGGTCTTCCTCGATCCGGTAGCCGCGTCCGCGCATGCCCAGCGATTCGACGTAGCGCTTGATGTCCAGCAGCGAGAAACCACGGGCCTGGACGGCATCGGGATCGGCCAGCCCCATCATGCCTTCGATCACCGTGGCCTCGTCGACATCGAGGCGATAGGCGTACTTGAGAATCGTCGCCAGTGCGGCCGCGCCGCAGCTGTAATCGGTGTGCTGGCGCACGATGTGCCGGTAGCGCGCCTCGCGCATGCTTTCCAGCCGCACCGGCATGACCGCGCCGTTGGGCAGGATGCCGTGCACCTGGACATCGGCGCCGCGCGCGCGCGCGGCCACGGTCAGAAACAGCAGGGCCGTCGCGACGGCAGCGATCAGACGGAGCATCGGGGAGCCTCGCAGGGAAGGAGGCCCCGCGCCACGGGGCAGGTGGCGCGGGGCTCCGGGAGAGTCCGGCCCGGGGAGCAGGCCGGACGCACACCTCGTGGGCGCTTACTGCTCGCCGCCACCGCCCGGCGGCGGCGCCGCACCCGGCTGGGCGACCGCCATCGACAGGCTGTTGGCCTGCAGGTTGCCGGTGCCCGAGGCCACGTTCACGCCGATGTTGCCCGACGCGTTGCTGAAGGCGCTGCCGGAAAGGCCGGCGCTGTTGGTCGCCGCCACCGCCACCCAGCGCGTGGTCGACACTTCGCCGCTGAGCGAGGCTTCGAGCTCGGTGTAGCCGAGTTCGACGAAGCCCAGATCGCCCGATTCGCTGCCCTGGTAGCTGCCTTCGGAATCGGTGTCGAACGCCAGGCCGCCGATCGGGCCGTGCTCGTCCGAGCCGCGGTAGGGATTGTTGACCGCGCCCTGCGAGGCGCCGTCGAAATCCGCATGCCCCGTGCTGTTGCCGGACGGATGGCTGGAACCGGACCACAGGTCGGCATAGAAGTTCGACTGCTGGTAGGCATTGCCGCGGCTCGACGAGCTGCCGCTGGTGCTGCCCTCGTAGCCGCCGAAACCCACGGCGACCGAGCCGCCGCTCATCGTGCCGCTCAGCGACACGTCGACGGTCTCGGTGAACGACTCGTAGCTGCCCGTGTTGCTGGTCAGGTTGCCCGCGGAGGCCTGGTTGGAGCTGACGCTGGCCTGGGCATAGGCCGCCGTGGCCACGGACGCGGCCATCGCGTTCTTCTGCGCGTTGTTGTTGCCCGAGGCGACATTGACACCGATGTTGCCGGTGGCCGACGAGAACGCGTTGCCACCGACGCCCGCCATGTTGGTCACGCCTTCGTTCATCGTGACGTTGCCGCTGCCCGCCTGGTTGACGAACACCTCGGCATCGGCCAGTCCGAACGCGAAGCCGGCGTCGGCCGCCGACAGTGCCGCGGCGTTGTCCTGCACGTTGTTGTCGCCGGCGGCGACGTTGAACAGCAGGTTGCCCGAGGCGCTGGACGCGACGTCGTCCTCGATGCTGGCATCGTTCTCCAGCACCTCGTTGCGGCCCAGGTTGCCGCTCACCGACTGGCGGTTGTCGATCACCGCGATCGCGGCCGAGTCGATCGCGATCTCGCCGGTCAGCGTGGGATCGCCGCTGAAGGCGATGTCGGAACTCAACGACAGGCTCTTCTCCAGATTCACCGACACGCCGTGTTCGTTGCGCTCGCGGCGGATGTCGGAGTTGACGGTCTCGCTGCGGTCGATCACCTCGGAGACCTGGTTGGTGCGGATGCGGTGCGCCTCGTCGAGGCTCTGGTCGATCGACACGCTGCGGTCGAAGCTGTCGCTGACGCTCTGGGTGTCGGTGAGGCTGCGGTCGATGGTTTCCGTGACCCGACGCTCGGTGCTTTCGACCAGGCTCTGGTCGAGGTTCTGGCGCAGCGACAGATCCGCCGTCGCGGTCAGCGCCAGATCGGCGGTCGCATTGAGCTCGAGGTTGGTGGTGGTGTTGGTGACGTTGGTCTCGTAGTTGCGGGTGTCGTCGATGGTGATGTCGTGATCGACGATGCGGCGGTCGGTCTGCGTATGCGAGGGCCCGCTGGCCTGCGCGGCCGAGGCGGCGAACGCACCGACGGCGAGCGCCAGGACGGTCGATTTCATGGTCTTCATGTGGTCTCTCTCTCTCTCGTGGTTCACGTGGAAGTTCCGTTGAAGTGCCGGGTCACGGACCGCTCTGGAGCGACATCGACATGACGTTGCCGGTGTCGTTCGCCGAGCCCGCGACCTGGTTGAGCTGCAACACACCTTCGAAGCCCTGCAGCGCAGTGGCGTCGACGGATGCCGTGCGGCGTCCCGCAGTCGCGCCCCCTCGTTCGAAATCGTGCTGTTGCCCCGCCGACGCGAAGGCCGCCGACAACGCGCGGTCGTCGTCGGTCTCGCGTATGCCCTGTTGCGCCAGTGCGAGCGCGACCGCGTTGAATGCGGAATTGCCGCGGCCACTGGCCTGATTGATGCCCGCCAGACCGGACGCGCCCGCGAAGGCGCGGTCGGCGATGACCGCCGATGCCGCGTCCGGCGACGTGGCCCTGTCGCCACGTCGCGTCTGGCGGGCGTCGGCACTGGCGAGCGCACGCGTGCCGATGGCGATCGCGCGCAGGTTGCTCTGCTGGTTGAGGTCACCCGCGGCGACGTTCAGGGCCAGCGCACCGGAGGCGCCGGCGAAGGTCGTTCCCTCGACGCGCGACTGGGTGAGATAGCCGAGCATCGCGCCGTAGTCGTCGGCCGCCGCCGGCGCGGCGCCCAGGCCGAGGCAGGCAACGAGCAGGCCTGCGCGCGCGCTCACGGGCCGCTCCCGCTCGCCGGCTGGCCGAACGGCAGCTGCGACAGGGCACCGGTGACCTGGGCGCCGATGCCGCGCGTGGCAGTGCCGATCGCGCCCAAGGGCCCGCCGGCGGCGCCGCCGAGCGCGCCCGGCGCCTGCAGGGCGCCGCCGTCCCGGCCCGGGCCGCCCAGCGTCGGACCCGCCAGCGTGCGCACCAGCGGCGCCGCGAGGCTGCCGGAAGCGGGCATGGGTGCCTGTACCTGCTGCCCGGTGTCGAGCGCGAGGAAATCGGCATCGCTGAGTTCGGTATTCGCGAGCGCGGGGAGCAGTTGCCGGTTCGGTGTCGGGTCGACGATCAGACCGAGGCTCGGCGGCGCCGGCCGCACCGCATGACGCGCGTTGACGTCGCGCAGCAGCACCATCTCGCCGTGCTGCGGCTGGACGCCGGTGCGCGCACCGGCCGCCCGGGCATCGCCGGTCGCCAGCGCCAGGCCGACGCCGAGCGTGCACAGGACGGTGTGGATCGGAGTGCGCATCGGGCCTGCCCTCGCGTTCGGTGACGGGAAACGTCAACGCAGGGGCCGTGCCAGATGATTTTTCAAAGCTAATTCAATGACTTGCATAGAAATGCGGGGGAGGCTGTCCGGAACGCGCGTCGCGTCCGTGTTGCACGCCGGCCCCGGATTCCCGCGCGGGGCGCGGCGCGGGGCGGGCGGGACGCTGTCACCCGGAGGTGACAGGGGGCTGTGACATGTCGCGGCCGTCGACGCCGTCACCGTGGCCGCGTGCCACGCCGCTACCCTGTGCACGGCGCGATCGGCGCCCCGACCGAGTCCGTCATGTTCGAAGCCGTGCAGCGCGCCTGGGAGGCGCTCGCGACCACCCCGCACCTGCTCGCCGTGCTGGTCGGCGGCTGGCTGTTGTATCTGGTGGTGCTGGGCGGCTGGATCGTGCTGCAGAAGCGCGAGCCGGTGGCGACGCTGAGCTGGCTGCTGGGCCTGGCGCTGCTGCCGTACCTGGGCTTTCTGATCTATCACGTCTTCGGTCCGCAGAAGATCCGCCGCAACCGCCTGCGTCGCAGTCGCAGTCGCGCCGCGATGCAGAACTCGGCACTGGACGCCGAGGACGGCGAAGCCGCCGAACTCGTGCGCCTGGCACAGGCCACGACCGGCCTGCCGGTGACCTCGTCGGCGCAGGTCGATCTTCTGGTCGACGGCGCGGCGAAGTACGACGCGCTGCTCGGTGACATCGCGCGCGCCGAGCACCATGTCCATCTTGAGTACTACATCTACGAACCGGACCGCACCGGCGCCGCGCTGCGCGACGCCCTGGTCGAACGTGCGCGTGCGGGCGTGCGCGTGCGCCTGCTGATGGACTTCGTCGGTTCGGGCGCGTCGCGCCGGTTTTTCGCGCCGCTGCTCGATGCCGGCGGTGAGATCGCCTGGTTCCATCCGATGCGTTTCGGTCGCATCTGGCAGCGGCCGTGGACCAACCTGAGGACGCACCGCAAGATCGTCGTGATCGACGGGCGGATCGGCTACACCGGCGGCATGAACATCACCGACGAGCAGGACGAGCGCCTGCGCACGGACGCCTACCGCGACCTGCATCTGCGCATGACCGGCAAATCGGTACGCGTGCTGCAGCTGGTGTTCGCCGAGGACTGGGCCTACGCCACCGGCCGCCGCGATTTTCTCGCCGAGGTCGAGCAGCAGACACCGCCCGCCGATGCCGGGCCGGTGCGCACCCAGATCCTCACCTCCGGCCCCGACTCGACCTGGGAGGCGATTCACCGCGCACACGTCGGCGCGATCCACGCCGCGCGCGAGCGGGTGTGGATGACCACGCCCTATTTCGTGCCGGGCGAGGCCGCGATGATGGCGCTCACCTCGGCCGCGCTCGCCGGTCTCGACGTGCGCCTGCTGGTGCCGCGGGTCAGCGATTCGTGGCTGGTCACGCTCGCGGCGCGTTCCTACTTCGGGCAACTGCTGGTCGCCGGCGTCAAGGTCTACGAGTACCGCTCGCGCATGCTGCACAGCAAATCGCTGCTGGTGGACGACCACCTGGCGATCATCGGCAGTGCCAATTTCGACCACCGCAGCTTCCGGCTGAACTTCGAGTTGTCGGTGCTGTTCGACGACGCGGACATTGCCGCGCGCCTCGCGCGCCTGATCGAAAGCGAATTCGCGCATGCGCCGCGCGTGCACCGCGGGCGGCCGCGGCCGCTGCTGACGGCGCGTCTACCCGAGGCTCTGGCGCGCTTGTGCTCGCCGCTGCTCTGAGCTGACGTCCGCCCACGCAGGCCACGTCCTCCGACGACTGGGAGCGGACGACCGACGGAAGGGGCGGCCGGGGTGCCACGCGCGGCGATGCACTGGTTTAGACTGCGCCGACGTCCGGCGGAGTCCGTTGCATGCCCTGGCTGTTCCTGCTGCTCGCACTCGGTGCGCTCGTGCTCGCGTTCTCCACCACGTCGGTCGCCCTGGCCGCGATCGCGCTGCTGCTCGCGCTGGTGTTCATCGTCATCGGCGTACTCGGCCTGCTGGCCCAGCGCGTCGGCAACCAGAGCCGGAGCGAGGCGATGATGGTCGACCCCGTGGAGCTACGTCGCCTGCGCGAGCAGGCCGAGGCGCGCCGCGCCGCAGCGCAACCGCCGTCGGATCCGGCGACGCACGATCCGCGTTGAGCATGATCTCGTGGCAGGACGGCCCGCGCGGCGCGCACGCATGACGCGGCTCAGTGTCAATCTCAACAAGATCGCGGTGCTGCGCAATTCGCGTGGCGGTGATGCCCCGGATGTTGGCCACGCGGCCAAGGTCTGCCTGGACGCCGGCGCCCATGGCATCACCGTGCATCCCCGGCCCGACGGTCGGCACATCCGCACCCCCGACGTCCACGCGCTCGCGGCGCTGACGGCGTCGCGCGGCATCGAGTTCAACATCGAAGGCAATCCGTTCGCGCCGCCGCGCCCGGGCTATCCCGGCTTGCTCGCGCTGTGCGAACAGGCGCGCCCCGCCCAGGTCACCCTGGTGCCCGACGGCGACGGCCAGCTGACCTCGGATCACGGCTTCGACTTCGCGCGCGACGCGGCCGCGCTGTCGCCGCTGGTGGACAGGTTCAAGCAGCTCGGGTGTCGGGTCAGTCTGTTCGCCGATGCCGGCAGCGATGTCGAGGCCGCCCGGGCGATCGGCGCCGATCGTATCGAGCTGTACACAGGCCCCTGGGCCGACGCGTTCGCCGCCGGCGTGCCGCAGACCGTGCTGCCCGCATTCGTCGCGACGGCCGAGCGCGCGCGTCGCGCGGGTCTCGGTGTCAATGCGGGTCACGACCTGAGTCAGACGAATCTGGCGGCGTTCCTCGATGCGCTCGGGCGCGTCGACGAGGTCTCGATCGGCCACGCCCTGATCGACGAAGCGCTGTACGACGGTCTCGATACGACCGTACGGCGCTATGTCCGCATCGTCGACCGCACCTCGACCGGCTAGCGCCCGCCGGCCCGTCGTCGTGGGCGTGCGAAGTCGACGCGGGGTCATCGCATCTCGGCGGCATCGCCAGCGTCACGCCGCCGGCGGTCCGGTCACCGCGCTCCGAGACGACGAGGGCCGGCACGCAGTGCTGAGCCAGGTCACGGCGATGGTCCGGACCAGCGTCATGCCGCGGTGGTTTCGCTCACCGCGCTCCGAGACCACGAGGCCCGCACGCAGTGCTGAGCCAGCTCACGGCGATGTCCAACGCCGGGAGATCGAGTGCAGGCCCTGAGACGTGGTCGACGCACGGGCGCGTCGGTCCTGGCCGCGACGCCCGCCGAGACGGAAAGGGGCGACGGGCGCACCGCCGCTCGCGTCCGTATCTGATCAGCTTGGTCCGCGCTTTCGAGACGCCACGTCCCGCGGGCGCGCGGATATGGCGCATGTCGGCGGGCCGGAGCCGGGCTGCTCCCCGGTATACGGCGGCATCCACGCGGCGAGTTGCGATCCGGAGCGCGGTAGCGGTCGCGTTCGAAGACCGTCCTGCGTCGCTCCGCATCCACCCAGCACGATGACAGCACGAGCGCGGCTTCGACATGGCGGCGCCTGGAACAACCGCGCGGTCCGTCGCCGCGACGCGCCGAAAAAAAAACGCCGCCCGGAGGCGGCGTTCAAATCCATCAGTTGCGCGTCGTGCGTGCTGCAGGCCCGCACCGACGGTTGATGCGTTACTGCCGTACGAAGCCGATCTTCTGCATCTGCGCGTTCTTGGCCTCGGCCAGGACCTTGGCCAGCACGCCGTAATCGGCATCGGCGTTCGTGTCGATCTCGAGCGTCGGCTGGTTGGTCGGATCGCGCTGGACTTCCGATTCCATCATGTTGCGCAGCGCCGAGATCGGCGTCGGGCTGTCGTTCCAGAAGATCTGGCCCGAGCCGTCGATGCGCAGCCGGATCGGTTCCGGCGGTTCTACCGGATTATCGGGCTGCTGCGTCGAGCGCTGGGGAAGATCGATATCGATCGGATAGGAGGCCTTGGGCGCAGTCACCATGAAGATGATCAGCAGCACCAACATCACGTCGCAGAGCGGAATGATGTTGATGTCGGCCATCGGGCCTTCGCCACCGGATGAGAATGCCATGCGTGTTGCTCCGGTTACCTGACTTCGGTCGTCGCGATGAAGCCCACCTTGCGCATGCCCTGGGCCTGCGCAACGTTGACCACGTCATTGATCGTTCGGTACTTCGTCGTCGCGTCGCCACGGATGTTGACCGGCGGCTGCGGCGTCTTCTGCGCTTCGACCGAGAACGTGCTCTCCAGCAACTGGAGCGTGACCGGCTCGTCGTTGAGGAAGATCTCACCCGATTCGGTGACCGCTACGGTGAGCGGCACACCGGGCAGATTTTCCGGCCGTTCGTCGAGATTGGCCTCCGGGAGTTCGACCTGCACCTTGTGCGCCATCAGCGGTGCCGTGACCATGAAGATGATCAGCAGCACCAGCATGACGTCGACAAGCGGGACGATGTTGATCGTGGCGTTGACCTTGTCGTTGCCACCACCTGAGCTGAAAGCCATATCGAAACTCCGTTGTCGCTGACTGCTACGAGACGTTCTTGATTAGACCTTGGCCGCCGGCGGAGCAACGTCGCCCACGCGCGAACCGGTCGCGAAGAAGTCGTGCAGGTCGTGCGCGAAGGTGTCGAGCTTGTTGTTGAGGCCGCGGTTGATGCGCACGAAGAAGTTGTAGCCCAGCACCGCCGGAATCGCGACGCCCAGACCGATCGCGGTCATGATCAGCGCCTCGCCGACCGGACCCGCCACCGCGCCGATGTCGGCCTGGCCGCTGGCACCGATGCGGATCAGGGCGCGGTAGATGCCCCACACCGTACCCAGCAGACCCACGAACGGCGCGGTCGCACCGACGGTCGCGAGCAGGGTCAGACCATCTTCGAGCTTCAGCGATTCGCGGGTCACGGCCTGACGCAGGGCGCGATCGACGAACTCCGAACGGTTCAGCGACTCGACCAGACGCGAACCTTCATGACGCTGGTGGTGGGCCGCCGCCTGGGCCGCGTCGAGGGCGACCTTCGAGAAGGGCTCGCTCTTGGGCTGCTCTTCCATGAAGCGGATCGCGTCCTGAGCGTTCGGGGTTTCCCAGAACGTGTTGATCACGCGGTCCGAGCTGCCGCGCAGACGTGCATTCTTGATCGCGTTGAAGATGATCCAGAAGATCGACATCGCGGACATGATGATCAGCACGATGAGCACGGTCCAGTTGACCGCGTCCATGTGCTCGATCATGTCAGCAAAGCCCATCTGCGACAGACCTGCAGCATTGGACACAGCGGCGTTGGTGGTTTCCTGCAGCATGACGCGTACCTTCTAGATTTAGTGGTTTGAAGAGTGGAACGTTTGACGCGGGTCAAGCGGGCGTCCACGCGGGACGCCAGGTATCGGGTGTGACGTGGCCGATCAGCTCAGGCTGAAGTCGACCGGAACACGCACGCGGCCGGCGGCCGGCTTGCCGTTCTGCATCGCGGGCGAGAACGACCAGCGGCGTGCGGCTTCGATCGCGGCGCGGTCGAGATCACGGTTGCGGCTGGACTTCTCGACCGACACGTTGGTCACGTTGCCGTTGGCATCGACGTCGATGACCAGGATGACCGTGCCTTCGATCTGCGCGCGCGCGGCGGCGGGCGGGTAGCGAGGCGGGTTCATGTTCTTCGACGAGATGTCGACGCTGGCGCCGATGTCGGCGACGGCGGCCGGCGGTGCGGGCGGCGCCGGCGGCGGAGCCGAAGTGTCCAGCGGCGACGGGTCGTCGAACACGACCGGCGGCGCTTCCGGCGGCGGTGGCACCGGTGTCGGTCGCGGAGGCGACAGCTCCTTGATGGGCTGCGGCTTCGGCGGTTCCGGCGGCGGCGGCGGCGGCGGGGGCGGCGGCGGCGGCGGTTCGATGATGACCACGCGGGTCGCCATCTCTTCGTCAGGCGCAGTGTTCGGCGGATTCACGGGCGCCAGCAGCAGCATGATCGCGGCGGCGTGGAACGCGACCACCATCGTGAAGCCGGCGATGCGAGCCCAGTTCAAGCCCTCGTCTTCGTCGTTCCTGTTGGTCGTCGTCGAACGTAGCGTCATGCGGAGAACTCTGGTGAGGCCGGGGTGCGAAACCCGGTGGGGATGTCGATCCTGCCGCGCTTCCGGGCGGCAGGAACCCTAAAGCTTATACCAAGATAAGCGGCCTGCACCATCCGTGGCACATACAACTTTTCCTTAACGCGAGGAGATGATGCGCTCGGCGTCCGTGTTGGATTTCAGGCCCTTCGCGATCGCCTGGCGCGCAGCGTCCTTCGCTTCGGCGCTGCGGCCTTCCTGGTGCAATACGCGCGCGAGGTTGAGATACGTCTCGCCGTTCTCCGCCAGCGGCGCCGCCTTCTGCCAGGCCTCGATGGCCGGACCGATCTGGTCGGAGAAATAGTAGGCCTGACCGAGCGCGGACATCGTGCGGTAGTCGGGCTTGAGCACGTTCTTCTCGAGGCCGTCGTTGATGACCGCGATGGCTTCGCGCTCCTTGTTGTCGCTGTTGAGATACAGCGCGTAGAGATTGCGGTACTCGTTTTCCTCGGTCAGCTGGCCACTGCTGCGCAAGCGCTCGAACACCTCGATCGCCTTGTCGTTCTGGTCGGTCTGCAGATAGGACACGGCGAGGTTGATCTGCGAGCGCTTGTCACCCGGCGTCGCCTGGGCGACCTGTTCGGCCATGCGGGTGGCCTCGGCCGTGTTGCCGGACTCGGCGTAGGCGCCCATCAGCAGCTGGGTCCACTGCGGATCGACGTCGCCACCGGACTCGACCAGCGGCTTGAGCACCGCGATCGCCTCGGGATAGCGCTCGAGGCGGTAGAGCATGTTGCCCTTGAGCGCCTGGTCCTTGGGATCGGTCGAACCCGACTCGGCGAGGTAACGCTCGAGCGTCGTGAGCGCGGCCTCGTAGTCCTGCTCCTGGGCCTGGAGCTGGGCGATGATCAGCATCGCCTGGAAGTGGTTGTCGTTGTCGAGGCCGCCCAGATCGATCGCCTGCCGCAGATACGCGACCGCGCGGTCGTTGTCGTCGTTGAGAAGCAGCTGACCGGCGAGCAGCGCGGCGATCGACTTGTCGTACTGGTTGGCGCGCTCGTTGGCGAGGATCTCGTCGGCGATCGGCAGGCCCTTCGCGGCGTCCTGCTCGTTGTTGGCTTCCGAGAGCGTGTTGAGCTGCTTGGCCAGGCGCTGGCTGGCCGAAATGCCGGGCGCCTCGCGGGTGGCGTTCGGGTAGCGCGGCGCCGTCTCGGCCTGGGCCTGACGCGAACTGCGGCGCTCGCCGCGCTCGCTCGAACGGGCGCTGCGGTCGGCGCGCGTGCTGCGATCGCCGCGCTCGCTGCCCGCGTCCTGGGCGTGTACCGCGGCCGGGGCGGCGAACGCCAGCAACGCAGTGGCGATCGCACCGGCGAGCACCGGGTGGGAAAGACGGAACTTCGACATCGGAACACCTCGTTGGGCGGACGCGGCCACGTCGCTGCGGCCGCAAAGACGGAATACGTCGATTATGGACGAGCGGATGCGTCGCCGGGAGAGGCGGCGGGCGCTCAGCCGCAGGCGGGACGCTTGCCGGCGGCGCGCGCCTGCTCGTAGGTCGGCACCAGCGCGTTCGCACGCGCCTGCAGCTCGCTGATGCGGTTCTCGGGATTGGGATGCGTCGACAGCCACTGCGGTGGGCGGCTGCCGCCACTGGCGGCGATCATGTTCTGCCACAGTCCGACCGCCGCGCGCGGGTCGAATCCGGCCTTGGCCATCAGTTCCTGGCCCACGACGTCGGCCTCGGTTTCCTGGGTGCGCGTGCCCGGCAGCAGGAAGGTCGCCTGCAACGCCGCACCGCCGAGCTGGCTGGTCGATTGCTGCGCGCCCTCGCCGTAGCGCGATCCCAGCAACGCCCCGGCGACGCCGAGCGCACCCTGCGCGCCCATCTGCCGGGTGATGCGTTCGTCGTGATGGTTGGCGTACACGTGGCCGATCTCGTGCGCGATGACCGCCGCGAGCTGGTCCTGGTTGCGGGCGACGTTGAGGATGCCGGTATGCACGCCGACCTTGCCGCCCGGAAGCGCGAACGCATTCGGGTTCTCGTCGACGAACACCACCGACTCCCAGTTCAGCTGCTGCCAGTTCGCCGGTAGTTCGCGCACGATGTCGTTGACGATGCAACGCACGTAGGCCTGCTGCCTCGCGTCCGGCGACTGGCGCATCTTGGCCTTGGTCTCGGCGAAGGCCTGCTCGCCCATGCGGTTGAGTTCGGCCTGGGACACGGCGCCGACGTACTGGGTACGCCCCGTCGGCGAGGTGGTGGTGGCACAACCGGCGACGGCGAGCGCGGTCGCGAGTGCGGCAGTGAGCGCTTTCATGGACGATCGTCCCCTGTTCAAGGACGACTCTTGTAAGACGGCCCGGATTAACGGGCCGTCAACAGGTGCGCGGCGTTCGGCGGCGGCTCAGACGTCGAGATTCGCGACCTTGAGCGCGTTGTCGTCGATGAAGGCGCGACGCGGCTCGACCACATCGCCCATCAGTGTGCTGAAGATCTCGTCCGCGGCCACGGCGTCCTCGATCCGCACCTGCAGCAGGCGCCGGGTTTCCGGATTCACCGTGGTGTCCCACAGCTGCTCGGGGTTCATTTCACCCAGGCCCTTGAAGCGCTGGATCTGCCGACCGCGCTTGGCTTCTTCGAGCAGCCAGGCCTGGGCCTCGGCGAACGAGCTGACGGGCTGGGCCCGATTGCCACGCACGATCTGCGCGCCCGGGCCGACGAGATCGTGCAGCTGCCGCGCGATCTCGCCGATCGCGCGCAGCTCGCCCGTCTCCAGCGCGGCCAGCGGCAGCAGCTGGGTGACGTCGAGGCCCATGTGCCGCCGATCGATCGTGAGCACCGGGCCGCGTGCCTCGGTGGCCGGCTGCATGCCGAAGCGGTAGCGCGGACGGCCGAGGCCCTTCTGGTTGAGTCGCGCCTCGAGCGCGGCCAGGGCCGGCCGGGCGGTCTCGGGATCGCCGTCCAGCGGCGCGGCATCGAGCAGCAGTTCGAGCACGGCCGGATCGTAGCGGTGGGCATTGCGGCTGATGGCGTCGCGCGCGGCGGCGAAATCCAGCAGCAGGCGCTCCAGGGCGACGCCCTCGATCGGCGGTGCGCCGGCCGCGGGCTCCAGATAGGCGCCCTCGACGGCGTTGCCGGCGAGATAGGCGTCGAGCGCCGCGTCATCCTTGATGTACAGCTCGTTCTTGCCCTGCTTGATCTTGTACAGCGGCGGCAGGCCGATGTAGACGTGGCCGCGCTCGATGAGTTCCGGCATCTGGCGGTAGAAGAAGGTCAGCAGCAGCGTGCGGATGTGCGAGCCGTCGACGTCGGCGTCGGTCATCAGGATGATGCGGTGGTAGCGCAGCTTGTCCGGGTTGTATTCGTCCTTGCCGATGCCGGTGCCGAGTGCGGTGATCAGCGTGCCCACTTCCGCGCTGCCGAGCATGCGGTCGAAGCGCGCGCGCTCGACGTTGAGGATCTTGCCCTTGAGCGGCAGGATCGCCTGGGTCTTGCGGTTGCGCCCCTGCTTGGCCGAGCCGCCGGCCGAGTCACCCTCGACGATGAACAGCTCCGACAGCGCCGGATCCTTCTCCTGGCAGTCGGCCAGCTTGCCGGGCAGGCCGGCGATGTCGAGCGCGCCCTTGCGACGGGTGAGGTCGCGGGCCTTGCGCGCCGCCTCGCGTGCGCGCGCGGCATCGACGATCTTGCCGGCGATGATGCGCGCTTCGTTCGGGTTCTCCTGCAGGAACTCCTCGAGCCGGGCGCCGAAGGCGTTCTCGACGGCCGGGCGGACTTCGGAGCTGACCAGCTTTTCCTTGGTCTGCGAGGAGAAGCTGGGGTCGGGCACCTTCACCGAGAGCACCGCGATCATGCCTTCGCGCATGTCGTCGCCGGTCAGGCTGATCTTGGCCTGTTTGGCGATGCCGTTCTGCTCGATGTAGTTGCTCAGGCCGCGGGTCAACGCACCGCGGAAGCCGGCCAGATGCGTGCCGCCGTCCTTCTGCGGGATGTTGTTGGTGAAGCAGTACATCGTCTCCTGGTAGGAGTCGGTCCACTGCAGCGCGACCTCGACGGTGATGCCGTTGTGCTCGCCCGACACCGCGATCACGTGCGGGTGCAGCGGGTTCTTCAGCTGCGCCAGATGCTCGACGAAGCTGCGGATGCCGCCTTCGTAGTGGAAATCGTCGCGTCGGCCGTCGCCGCGCTCGTCGACGAGCACGATCTTGACGCCTGAATTGAGGAACGAGAGCTCGCGCAGGCGCCGCGCGAGGATGTCGTAGTGGAACTCCACGTTGTTGTGGAAGGCCGTCACCGAGGGCCAGAAGCGCAGCGTGGTGCCGCGCTTGGTGGTCGACTCCACCTGTTCCAGCGGCGTGGTCGCCGCGCCGTTGCTGAAGGTCTGCCGGTAGTGGGCGCCGGACTGGAACACGTCCAGCACCAGCTTCTCCGACAGCGCGTTGACGACGCTGACGCCGACGCCGTGCAGGCCGCCGGAGACCTTGTAGCTGTTGTCGTCGAACTTGCCGCCGGCATGCAGGACGGTCATCACGACCTCGGCCGCCGAGACCTCGCGGCCGAGCTTGGCGCTCATCTGCGCGTGCTTGCCGACCGGAATGCCGCGCCCGTTGTCGGACACCGACACCGAGCCGTCCGCGTGGATGGTGACCGCGACGTGGTCCGCATGACCGGCGAGGGCCTCGTCGATCGAGTTGTCGACGACCTCGAACACCATGTGGTGCAGACCGGTGCCGTCGTGCACGTCGCCGATGTACATGCCCGGACGCTTGCGGACGGCCTCCAGGCCTTCCAGCGCGGTGATGCTGTTCGCGTCGTAGTTGCCGTTCGCAGGCGCGGGGGTGGAACCGGTCTGGTGTTCGTCGCTCATTCGGAACCGTCAGCTGCTGCCCCCGCACGAACCGGCGGGGCCGGGTGCTGGAGGGCGAAAGGGAGTGGTCCGATCATACCATCCGCGGCCGCCCGGCCTGCCGGGCGGGCCGGTGCGGGATGTTCCACGTGAAACAGCGCATCAGAGGCGGTGGAACTGGCCGTGTTCCACGTGAAACATCGTGGCATTCGCCAATGGCGCGTCCGGCCAGTGCGGAGGCCGCTCGGTCCCGGTGATCAGCACCTGGGCACCCGCCGCGTGCAGGAATTCGAGAAGCTGCGCCTGATGGTGCCGGTCGAGTTCGGACGCGAGGTCGTCCAGGGCCATCACCGGCCACTGCCCCCCGCGACGGTCCGCACAGTCGTGGGCCTGCGCGAGCAGGCAGCACAGGGCCGCCTGCTTCGCCTGACCGCGCGACAACAAGGCCTGTTCCGGGCGCGCATCGAAGCGGATCCGCCAGTCGGCCCGATGCGGACCCACGCTGGTGTGCCCGGCCGAGCGATCGCGCTCGCGCGCCACGAGCAGCGCGTCCGCCAGCGAGAGGTCGGCGCGGCGCCACCCGGGCTGGAAGACCAGTTCAGGACGCCCGAGTGACGGGGCCACCACCGCGGCCACGGCGTGGACCGCGATCTGCAACCGGGCCAGATAGGCCTCGCGCCGACGGTCGAGCGGACCGGCCGCATCGGCCAGTTCCAGATCCCACGCATCGAGCTGCCGCGTCCCGGCGCCCGCCTTGAGCAGGGCATTACGCTGCCGGAGGGCGCGGGCATACCGCCGCCACTGCGGCAGGAAATCCTGTTCCACGTGGAACAAGCCCCAGTCCAGAAACCGCCGCCGGACCTCGCTGCTGCCCGACACCAGGGCGTGGCTGCCCGGCTCGAAGGTCACCACCATCAGCGCGGCGCACAACACGCCCAGTTGCTGGACGTCGACACCGTCCAGCCGCCCGTCCCAGTCCTGCCCGCTGTGGCGCAGCCCTGCGCGCCGGGTGCGCTCGGCATCCGCTCCTTCGGTCCACTCGGCATAGACCTCGAGCGCGGGTCGGCCACTGCGCACGAGGCCATCGCGCACACGGCCACGGAAGCTCCGTCCGTAGGCCAGCAGATGCAGACCCTCGAGCACGCTGCTCTTGCCGGCCCCGTTGTCGCCGAGCAGAAGGTTGAGTCCCGGTCCCGGGCTCAGCCGGACATCGACCAGGTTGCGCAGATCACGGATGTCGAGGCGGTTCAGTTGCACGGCAATCCCGGTACGAAAACGGACGACGCCCGGGCGGGCCGGGCGTCGTGTTCCACGTGAAACATGCCCGGAGACTCCGCTCCGGCGGCCATGGTCAGAGACGCAACGGCATGACCACGTGCCGGCTGCGCTCGTCCGCCGCCTCGCGCACCAGGGCCGACGAGTTGGCATCGCGGAGCTTGATGACCACCTGCTCGCCGCGCAACGCGGTCAGCGCGTCCAGCAGGTAATTCACGTTGAAGCCCACGGCGAGTTCGTCGACCTTGGTGTCGGCCTCGACTTCTTCCTGCGCCTCTTCCTGCTCCGGATTGTGCGCGTTGATGCGCAACAGGCCCGGAGACACCTCCATGCGCACGCCGCGGTATTTCTCGTTCGAGAGAATCGCCACGCGCTGCAATGCGGCGCGCAGCAGTTCACGGTCGATCGTGACCTCGCGGTCGGCGCCGATCGGAATCACCGCTTCGTAGTCGGGGAAGCGGCCGTCGATCAGCTTGCTGGTGAAGGTGACATCGTCGCGCTTGACCCGCAGGTGGTTGCGCCCGATTTCGAGTTCCAGCGTCTTGTCGCCGCCTTCGAGCAGGCGCTGCAGCTCGGTCACGCCCTTGCGCGGCAGGATGATCTGGCGCTTGCTCTGCACGGCCGTATCCAGTGTGGTCTCGCACAGCGCCAGGCGGTGGCCGTCGGTGGCGACGCAGCGCAGGCGCGTATCGCCGAGATCGAACAGCAGGCCGTTGAGGTAATAGCGCACGTCCTGCTGGGCCATTGCGAACGCGGTGCGCTCGATCAGTTCCTTCAGCGCGGCCTCGGGCACGGCGATCGTTTCGGTGGCCTCGACCTCGTCGACCGAGGGGAAGTCACCGGCCGGAAGGCTCGACAGCGTGAAACGGCTGCGGCCCGCCTGCACGGTGATCTTGTCGCCCGACTGCGAGATGCCGACCTTGCTGCCGTCGGGCAGGGCGCGAACGATGTCGAACAGCTTGCGCGCCGGAATCGTGGTCTCGCCGTCCTGGGCGTCGTCGACCGCGCGGCGCGAGACCATTTCGACCTCGAGGTCGGTACCGGTCAGCGAGAGCTGGCCGTCGGAGACCTGCACCAGCAGGTTGGCCAGCACGGGCAGGGTCTGCCGGCGTTCGACGACATTGACGACCTGAGCCAGCGGCTTCAGCAGAGTTTCGCGTTGCAGACTGAAACGCATGTCGGTGTTATCCCCTTGGTCCGTGCTTTTAACGAAAGGATATAAATCTAAAAATGGTGGAGCTGGGTGATGCCGAAATCGGGTGATATCTACTTCAAACCACTGATTTGAAAAGCAATTTGGGACCGTCAAACCCGGTGGACAGTGGGGGTGGCAGCAGGGGATGAACCTGTGGACAGTTTTGACCGCTCGAACTTGTCCACACCCTGTGCACGTGCCGTCCCGGTGTTGTACACGCCCGGATTGTGCGCAGCTTACTCGCTGAGCTTGCGGATGAGCTTGTCCCAGTCCTCGCGCAATTTGCCGTCACTCTCGATCAGGGTGCGGATCTGCCGGCAGGCATGCAGTACGGTCGTGTGGTCACGTCCTGCGAACGCGTCTCCGATCTCCGGCAGGCTGTGTTCGGTCAGCTCCTTGGCCAGCGCCATCGCCACCTGTCGGGGGCGCGCCAGCGAGCGCGTGCGGCGCTTGGACAGCAGATCCTTGATCTGCAGACCGTAGTAGTCGGCGACCACTTTCTGGATGTTGGCGATGCTGATCGCCTGCTGCTGGGCGCGCAGCAGATCGCGCAGCGTTTCCTGGGCGAACTCGACGGTGATCGCGCGGCCCATGAAGTTCGCCCGTGCGGCCAGCGTATTGAGCGCGCCTTCGAGGTCGCGCACGTTCGAATGCATCTTCTTGGCCAGCAGGAAGGCCACGTCGTCGGGCACTTGGGTGCCGCGCTCGGCGGCCTTGGCCAGCACGATCGCCGCGCGGGTCTCGAAATCCGGTGGATCGATGGCCACCGACAGGCCCCAGGCCAGACGCGACTTCAGGCGCGGCTCCAGGCCCTCGACCTCACGCGGATAGCGGTCGCAGGTCATGATGATCTGCTGCTTGCTGTCGAACAGCGTATTGAAGGTGTGGAAGAACTCTTCCTGGGTGCGATCCTTGCCGGCGAAGAACTGGATGTCGTCGATCAGCAGCGCGTCGATCTGGCGGAACTGGCGCTTGAACTGGTCCGAGGTCTTTTCCTGGATCGAGCGGAAAAACGCGCTGTAGAACTCCTCCGAGCGCAGGTACAGCACGCGGGCGTGTGGATTCTGCCGCCGCATCTCGTTGCCGGCGGCGAACATCAGGTGGGTCTTGCCCAGACCCGTGCCGCCGTAGAGCAGCAACGGGTTGTGGGCGCGGTCGCCGGGCTTGAGCGCGGCCTGCCACGCGGCGGCGCGGCCCATCTGGTTGCTGCGGCCTTCGACGAAATTGTCGAAGGTGTAATGGCTGTCCATGTTGCCGGCGAAGGCCTCGATCGGCGCGGCCGTTGCCGGGCGCAGATCGGCCGCGGTCACCGGAGCCGCGGGCGCCGCGGCACGCGGCAGCGAGCCCACCTGCAGGCTGACGTCGGCGGTGCCGGCGAAATGCTCCAGCAGCTCGCGGATCCGCGGCATGTAGCGGGCCTGGACCTCGTCGCGGACGAACGCATTCGGCGCGTAGAGCACCGTGCTGTTGGCGTCGGCGCGGGCCTGCAGCGGCTTGAGCCAGGTGTGGACATCCTCGGCCGGAAACTCGGCTTCGAGGCGTTGGAGGCAGCGGGGCCAGACATCCATCATTCGCGAATTCGACAAAGCGGGTACCGCCACGCCGGAGCGCGGTGACCGGCACCGGGAGAAGGGCAGGCAGACTACCATGCAGCCGCCGGACGCCGGCCCGGAGCGGCGGCGGGCCTGCGGCACCGGCCGTCACGCCGGCTTGACCGGGCGAGGGCGGCGCCGCTAGAATTTCCGGTTCCTTTTTGTCGCGTTGCCCAAAGGCATCACCATGGCTACCAAGCGCACCTATCAACCCAGCAACCTCAAGCGCAAGCGCGACCACGGCTTCCGTGCCCGCATGAAGACGGCCGACGGTCGCAAGATTCTCGCGCGTCGCCGCGCGAAGGGCCGCAAGGTCCTCTCGGCCTGATCCCGCCGGGCCGGTGAGCTGCATCGTCCTGCTCACCTGCCGAATCGCGTCCGCTCCATGAACGCACGTGCCGGTTTCCCGCGGCACGTGCGTGTTCGCGTGCGTGCCGATTTCGACCGCGTCTTCGCCGACGCGAAGCGCACCGCCTCGCCGCTGCTGGCGGTCCATCTTCTGCGCGAGTCGGGTCCGGCGCGTCTGGGGCTGGCGGTATCGCGCAAGGTCGACCGACGCGCGGTCGGCCGCAACCGCATCAAGCGCGTGCTGCGCGAGACGTTCCGCCATCTGCGACCGCAGCTGGCGCCGGGCAGCTATGTGGTCGTCGCCCGTCCCGCCGCCGCCGCCGCCGATGGCGCGACCCTGCGCGCGGCCTTCCTGGCGGCGCTTCGCCGGGCACGCGCGTTGCCGCTCGACGCCCCGGACGGCACAATGCCCGCCTCCCCGATATCCCCTACGCCGGCCCCGCCCGGCGCTTGAGCCTGCCTGTCCGATGAACCAGATCCGTACCTTCCTGATCCTCGCCTGGCTGATGGTGGCCGTGTTGCTGTGGATGGAGTGGGGCAAGGAAAAGACCGCCGCCGCCCAGCCGCAGACCAGTGCCGCGCAGACCGCGTCGTCGTCGGCCACCGTGCCCACGCCCCAGGTGAGCTCGGCGGCGGTGCCGACGGCCCCGACCGATGCGGCGCCGGTGCCGGCGGTCTCGGCCGCGACGCCCACGGCCGATGCGGCCGCGGCGACGCGCCAGGTCGTCGTGCAGACCGATGTGCTGCGGCTGATGCTCGAGGGCGGCAACGTGGTGCAGGCCGACCTGCTGGCCTATCCGCAGACCCGCGACGACGGCGCGCCGCCGGTGCGCATGTTCGACACCGATCCGGCGCATTTCTATGCCGCGCAGAGCGGCTGGGTCAGCGGCAACAATGCCGCGCCGAGTCACGAGGGGGCCTTCGTGCCCGAAGGCGGCGTCACCTCGGCCACCCTCGCCGAGGGCGAGAACACCCTGGTGGTCCCGTTCGTGTGGACGGGCGCCGACGGCGTGACCATCCGTCGCAGCGTCGTGCTGACCCGAGGCGACTACGCGATCGAGGTCCGCGACGAGGTCGTCAACGGCGGCTCCGCCGCCTGGCAGGGCTTTCCCTATCGCCAGCTGATCCGCAGCGCACCCGCGGTCAAGCGCGGCATGACCAATCCGGAGTCCTACAGCCTGACCGGCGCGACCTGGTTCGGCAGCGAGATCGGCTACGGCCGCCGCCAGCTCGCTGACTTCGAGAGCGACGGTCCGCTCAATGCGCGCGACCGCCAGGTCTGGATCGCGATGGTCCAGCACCATTTCTTCAGCGCGTGGATTCCGCGTCCGGACGACACCGGCGAGATTTCGATGCAGGTCGACCGCAGCACCGGCGTGCCGCGGTACCTGATCCGCGAACTCGGCGCGCCGGTCGCGGTGGCGCCCGGCCAGCAGGTCGCGACCAGTGCGCGCCTGTGGGTCGGCCCCAAGCAGGTCGATCTGATCCAGGCCCAGGGCGTCCGCGGGCTCGACCGCGTCGTCGACTACAGCCGCTTCTCGATCTTCGCGATGCTCGGCGAAGGCCTGTTCTGGATTCTCGCCAAGCTGCACGGCCTGATCGGCAACTGGGGCTGGGCCATCATCGGCCTGGTGCTGCTGGTGAAGCTGGCGCTGTACCCGCTGTCGGTCGCGCAGTACAAGTCGATGGCGAAGATGCGCAAGTTCCAGCCGCGCATCGCCCAGCTCAAGGAGCGCTACGGGGACGATCGCCAGAAGTTCCAGATGGCGATGATGGAGCTCTACAAGAAGGAGAAGATCAATCCGATCGGCGGCTGCCTGCCGGTGCTGCTGCAGATGCCGGTGTTCTTCGCGCTGTACTGGGTGCTGCTGGAATCGGTGGAACTGCGCCATGCGCCGTGGATGCTGTGGATCCAGGACCTGACCGCACGTGATCCCTACTTCATCCTCCCGGTGCTCAACATCGCGATCATGTGGGGCACGCAGAAGCTCACGCCGATGGTCGGCATGGATCCGATGCAGCAGAAGATCATGCAGCTGATGCCGCTGGTGTTCGGCGCGATCATGATCTTCTTCCCGTCCGGTCTGGTGCTGTACTGGGTCACCAACGGCGGCCTCGGCCTGCTGCAGCAGTGGTGGATGATCCGCCGCTACAGCGAGGCGCCGGCGCCCGCCAAGGCCTGATCGTCACTGCGCACGATTCCGTCACGAGCCCGCCGATTGGCGGGCTCGTGCGTTCAGGCAGAATCCCGCCGATGCCCGGATCCACGCACACCGCCGACACCATCGTCGCCATCGCCACGCCCGCGGGGGCCGGCGGCGTCGGCATCGTGCGCCTCTCGGGACCGCAGGCGCCGGTGATCGCCGGCGCCGTCTGCACACGCACGCTCCGGCCCCGTCAGGCCCACTACGTGCGTTTCCGCGAGCAGGACGGTGCGGTCATCGACGACGGCCTGGCGCTGCTGTTCGCGGCGCCGGCCAGCTACACCGGCGAGGACGTCGTCGAGTTGCAGGCGCACGGCAGTCCGGTCGTGCTGCAGCAGCTGCTGGCGCGCTGCCGCGCACTCGGTGCCCGGCTTGCCCGACCCGGCGAATTCAGTGAACGCGCCTTTCTCAACGGCCGGCTCGATCTCGCCCAGGCCGAGGCGGTGGCCGATCTGATCGCCGCCGGCGACCTGCGGGCGGCGCGGGCGGCGCGCAGGTCGCTCGACGGCGTGTTCTCGGCACGCTGCGAGGCGATCGCGGCCGAACTGCTGCATCTGCGGGTGCATGTCGAGGCGATGATCGACTTCTCCGACGAGCCGATCGACGCGCTCGGCGGCGACGAGGTCGCCCGCCGCATCGCCCGCGTGGCCGACGCCGTGGCCACGCTCGAACAGGAGGCCGAACGCGGCCGCAAACTGCGCGACGGCCTGCACGTGGTGATCGTCGGGCCGCCCAATGCGGGCAAGAGCTCGCTGCTCAATGCCCTGGCGGGCAGCGAGCGCGCGATCGTCACCGACATCGCCGGCACCACCCGCGATCTGCTGCAGGAAACGCTGCGCATCGACGGGGCCGAACTCACCCTCGTCGACACCGCCGGCCTGCGCGAGGCCGGCGATGCGATCGAGCGCGAAGGCATGCGCCGCGCCCGGGCCGAACTCCAGCGCGCCGATCTCGCACTGGTGGTCGTGGACGCGCGCGATCCGGCAGGCGGCCTGGCGGCCGTCGCCGACGACGTGGCCGCCGTCGGCGACCGGCTCCTCGTCCACAACAAGATCGACCTCGCGTCCGGGCGGCAGGTCCCGGACGACGCGCTGGCGGTCTCCGCCCGCACCGGCGCGGGGCTCGACGCGCTGCGCGCCGCGCTGCAGCGCCGGCTCGGCGCCGGTGCCGCCAGCGAAGGCGCCTTCACCGCGCGCCAGCGTCATGTCGACGCGCTGCGCGACGCGGCGGCCGCGCTGGACGATGCCGGCGCCACGCTTCGCGGCGAGGCCCTGGAACTGACCGCCGAGGCGCTGCGCGTGGCCCATGATGCGATCGGCACGATCACCGGGCGGGTCGGTGCGGACGATCTGCTCGGCCACATCTTCTCGAGCTTCTGCATCGGCAAATGACCGCCCGGCGGGCGCTCAGGAGCGTGAACCGCGGCACGGATCCGCCACCCGACATGGCGCCGTCACCCGGCGTACAGGCAGACAAAGGTTGACAAATCGTCGCTGCTGCCGCGTCCTACGCAATCTTGCAGACATGCATCCTTGGGGAAAGATGATGGTCTCGAAGCATTCGACGCCCGCCCGGTCGTCGCGGGCACGTCTGGCTGCGGCGCTCTGTGTCGCGGTCGCGCTCACCGCCTGCGGCAGCCAGGACGACGCGGCCACGCCCGCGGCGGCCGGTGGCGAGCCGGCCGCGGTCACCCAGCAGGCGGCCGAGCAGGCCGCGCGCCAGCAGCAGGCGGCCGATGATGCGATCGCGGGACTGTCACTCGACGAACTGCGTACCGCCGCCACGGCCGCCTACCAGGAAAGCCGGCTCTACTCGCCGGCCGGCCAGAACGCGATGGAGTACTACCTCGCGGTGCGCGAGAAGGAAGCCGGCGATCCGGCGGCCTCGAGCGCCCTGATCGATCTGCTGCCGATGACCGTCATCGCGACCGAGCAGAGCCGTGACCGCGCCGACTTCGCGGAAGCGCGTCGACTGCTGGGGCTGATCGAGCGGACCGACGCCAACCATCCGGCACTGGAGCGTCTGCGCGCGAGCATCACGGCCGCCGAAGAACAGCTGGCACGCAAGACCGAACAGCAGCAGCTCACGGCCGAGCAGGAAGCGCAGCGCCAGCAGCAGCTCGAGCGCGACCGCGCCCAGCAACAGCAGCAGCAACAGGCTGCCGCCGCCCAGCAGCTGGCGCAACAGCAGCAGGCTGCCGCCGAACAGGCCGCGCGCGAGGAGACCGCACGCCAGGAGGCGGCGCGTCAGGAAGCGGCGCGTCGCGAGGCCGCCCAGCAGGAGGCCGCGCGCCAGGCGGCCGCGCCGGCGCCGACACCCGCCACGGCGGCGCAGGCCGCCGCGCAGCTGCGCCCGCTGAGCACGCCCGCGCCGCGGTATCCGCAGGAAGCCCTGCGTTCGGGCACCTCGGGCGAGGTGCAGGTGGAGTTCACCGTCGGGGTCGACGGCTCCGTGGTCAATGCGCGCGTGGTGCGCGCCGATCCGCCGCGCACTTTCGACCGCGAGGCGCTCACCGCCGTGCGCCGCTGGCGTTTCGAACCAGTGCCTGCGCCGGTGACCACGCGACGGACGATCGGCTTCTCGCCCGACAACAACTGAGGCCCCGTCCCCGCACGAAACAACGCCTGGCACGAGCCGGGCGTTTTTCATTGGCGACCAGCGTGCGCCGCGCCGCACCGCGGCGGACGACGCGATCCGGGTGGTCGCCCGGACCGCGCCCGGCGCTCAGCCTGCGACCGCGAGCTTCTCCTGCTGGTAGCGGCGGACCGCGGCGAACCACAGCAGGCCGGCCAGGGCGAGACTGGCCAGCAGATAGAGCGCCCAGATCTGCATCGTGATCGGCTCGGCCCGGATCACTTTGAGCAGCAGCTGGTTCTGGGCCAGGAACGGCACCGCGAACTGCCACAGCTCGGTCTTGATGGGGTTCATCATCAGCACGAAGCTCGGCACCATCGGCAGCAGCATCAGCCAGACGATGTGGCTCTGCGCCTCCTTCATGCTCTTGGCGGTCGCGGCCAGGAACGTCAGCAGCGAGGTGCCGATGAACAGCATCGGCAGCAGCACCAGCAGCATCTTGCCGATCGCCGCGAAGCTGACGTCGAGCATTCGCGCGGTACCACTGCCCATCTGCGCGCTGAGCTTGAACGCGAGCAGGGTCAGCAGCAGCGAGGTGATGCCGATCATGCAGGCGGCGGCGATCTTGCCGCTGACGATCGCACCGCGCGCGGCCGGTGTGGCCAAGAGCGGCTCGAGCGACTGGCGTTCGCGCTCGCCGGCGGTGGCGTCGAGGATCAGATACGAGCCGCCGATGAAGCTCGACAGGATCAGCAGGTAGGGCAGCAGGATCGACAGCATCACGCCACGCTTGGCTTCCTCCGTCGCCAGGTCACGCGTGCCGACCGCGACCGGCTGCACCACCGCCGGATCCACACCTCGCGCCAGCAGACGCAAGGCCCCGACCTGCTGGCCGTAGCCCGTCACCGCGGCGCGCACCCGCGCCGCCGGCGTCTGTGCGTTCCGCCGCGTGCTGTCACTGATGATCTCCACCGTCGCCGGGCGGCCGGCATGCCAGTCGTCGGCGAAGGACGCCGGGATCTCGATCGCGACCTCCACCTGCTGCGACGCGATCGCCGCATCGAGATCCGCCGGTGGCGCGATCGCGCGGATGCCCAGCGTTCCGAGATGGGCGACGAGGTTCGGCGCATGCTCGGCCCCGATCACCGGCACCTCGAGTTCGCGGTCGAGCTCGGTCTTCATCCGCGACTCTGCCATCGCCTGCATGCCGAACATCATCAACGGATACATCAGCGGCCCGAGCAGCAGGGCCATGAACAGCGTGCGCCGGTCGCGGCCGATGTCCAGCAGCTCCTTGCGCGCCACGCTCCACATCCATCGGAGATTGCTCATGCCAGCAGGCCCTCGTCGGTGCCGATCGCGCGCACGAACGCGTCCTCGAGGTTGTCGGTGCCGAAGCGCGCACGCAGCTCGTCGGCGCTGCCGTCGGCCACCACGCGCCCCTTGGCGATGATGACGATGCGGTCACACAGCGCGGCGACCTCCTGCATGATGTGGCTGGAGAAGATCACGCAGCGGCCGTCGTCGCGCAGCTTGAACAGGAACTCGCGCATCGCGCGCGTGGTCATCACGTCCAGGCCGTTGGTCGGCTCGTCGAGGATGACGTTGCGCGGGTCGTGCACCAGCGCGCGGGCGATCGCGGTCTTGGTGCGCTGGCCCTGGCTGAAGCCTTCGGTCTGGCGGTCGAGGATCTCGCCCATGTCGAGCTGCTCGCTGAGCACCTGCGTGCGCTCAGCGATCTCCGCTTTCGACAGCCCGTGCAGTTCGCCGAAGTAACGGATGTTCTCGCGCGCGGTCAAGCGCTTGTAGACGCCGCGCGCGTCGGGCAGCACGCCCAGCACGCGGCGCACCGCGGCCGGGTCCTGCGCCGCGTCGATGCCGTCGACCAGCACGCGGCCGCTGTCGGGCTTCATCAACGTGTAGAGCATGCGCAGCGTGGTGGTCTTGCCGGCGCCGTTGGGGCCGAGCAGACCGGTGATGCGGCCGTCCTCGGCGACGAAGTCGACGCCGTCGACCGCCTGGACCGTGCCGGTCTTGGTCTTGAACGCCTTGTGCAGGTGCTGGGCGGTGATCATGGGTGCGATCCGGGACTGGGAATTCGGGAATGGGTATTCGACGGGCTGGCGGAGGTCGGGACGACGGCAGGAAGCCTGGAGATCGGGCGCGTTCGAATCCCGATTCCCCACTCCCCAATCCCGGCCCTCACGGCGACCACCCGTTGAAGCTGGTGAACGGCGGCACCGGGCGCATCGCATCCAGACACGTCGCATCCAGCGCCTTGGCGTCGGTGCGTTCGATGAACTGCGCGAGCAGTTTGGGCGCGCAGCCGAGCGCGAACGTGCCGTGGCCCTGGCCCTTGAACACCAGGTGGCGTCCGTTGGGCAGGCCGGCGAGCACGCGTTCGGCGTAGGCGGGCGGCGTCACCGGGTCGAGTTCGCCCGACATCAGCAGGGCGGGCACGTCGGACTGCAGCGCCGCGGTGTGGTTGGCCGGTGGCGTGCCGGTGGGCCAGGTGCGGCAGGCGCCGAAGAACATGCGCGCGACGCCGGGGCCGAGAATGGTGTCCGCGACGCGGCCGTCCTCGCGGTAGCGGCTGGCATCCTCGGCGCAGATCACCGACCACTGCATGCCGCGCGTCATCTGCCCGCCGACGTTGGCGACCATCAGTTGCGAGAGCGACATCAGCGGGCCGTAGCGGCCCTGCGCGGCTTCGTCGAGGATCAGCGGCAGCAGCGACGCGGTCTGCGGCGCGTACGAGAACAGGAACGCCAGGCCGGTCACCGTGTCCGGCGTGACCACACCGTCGCGCTGCGCGCCGGTGGTCGGGTCGCGGTAGGTCACCGGCGCCGGCGTCGTCTGCAGCGTCGACAGCACACCGCGCAACTGCGCCTGCAGATCGGTCGGGAAGCGGTCGCGGCATGTCGCGTCCTGCGCGCACTGCTCGGACTGCAGCGACAGCGCATCCTCGAAGGTGTGCGCGAACTCGCCGCCGACGACCAGATCGTTCGGCGCCACGCCGTCGAGCACGAGGCTGCGCGTGTGCTGCGGATACGCCATCGCATACTGCTGGGCAACGCGGGTGCCGTAGGAGCCGCCGACCAGGTTCACCTGCTCGGCGCCGAGGGCGGCGCGCACGGTGTCGAGGTCGCGGATCGCGTTGGCGGTGGTGTAGAAGCGCGGATCGGCGCGACCTTCCAGACCGGCCAGGCAGCGGCCGACGTAGGCATCGAGCGCGGCGTCGTCGGGCGCGGTCAGCGCGTCGAGTTCGATCGCCTCGCCATCGGCATCGGTGCAGGTCAGCGGGTTGGACGCGCCGGTGCCACGCTGGTCGACCAGCACGATGTCGCGCTGGCGCCGCACTTCGCGCAGGCCGGCGTTGATCTGCGCGGCCAGTTCGGTTGCCGCCTGGCCGGGACCGCCTGCGAGAAAGAACACCGGATCGGCGGTGCCGCCGTCGTTCGAATCCGCCGGCAGCCACGCGATGTTGAGGCCGATCCTGCGGCCGTCCGGCGCCTCCGGATCTTCCGGCACCTCGAGGGTTGCGCACTGCGCCTCGATGCGCGTCGCGGCGTTGCCGCCGTCGAGCGTGCAGCCGTGGAACGCGATCTGGCCGAACATCCGCGCCGGCCGCGCGGCCTCGCCATCGGCAGGCGCGGGAGCCGCGCCGCTGCAGCCGGCCAGCGCCGCAGTCGCGGCCACTGCCAGCAGGGAAAGCCGTGTTGTCCTCATGGAACGTCCTCGAACAGGAAAATGGATTCGATCGGCTCGGCGAACTCGCGTGCGATGCGGAACGCCAGCGGCAGGCTCGGATCGTACTTGCCGGTCTCGATCGCGTTGATCGTCTGTCTCGACACCTCCAGACGTTCCCCGAGCTGTGCTTGTGACCAGCCCCGTGCCTCGCGCAGCGCCCGCACCCGGCTCTTCATGCCGGACCCCTCACCGGTAACGTCGCGCGACGACGGATTTTGCGACGCCGTAGGTGCCGCAGACCAGCGGAAACACCCACAGCATCGCCGCGCTCGAGGGCACGTCGATGACGCGCGCGGCCTGCAGGAAACCGCCGGTCATGTAGGCGAAGGACACCAGCGCGGCGGCGATGCAGATCGCTTCGAGTTCGATGCGCTGCTGCAGTTCGTCGACGCCGCGAATGAAGCGCACCCTCGCGCGCAGCACGAGGGCGATCGGCGCGACCGGCAGCAGTGCGATCAGCGCGCGCGACCCCGGCGACTCGACCTCGCGCAGCCACAGCAGCGAGACGAAGAGCAGCAGGGTGTAGCTGCCCATGCCGAACAGCATCTCCCGCGTGTAGCGACGCTGCAGCGCCGGCGGCGCAGCCTCGCAGCTGCCGGCGTAGCGGGTGAGGGCGACCATGCCGATCGCGATCGCCGACAGCAGGACCAGGGCCGGTGCCCACACCGGCGCGTCCGGCACCAGCAGACGCAGGGCGATGGCGCCGCCCAGCAGCATCGCGGCAACGGCGAGCATGGGCGCTTGATTGGCGGAGCGGGTCATGGCGGCCTGCGTGTCAAGTGAGCTTGACAGGGAGCATGCGACCGCACGTGCCGCCTGTCAAGCGAGCTTTACACAGCGGTGCGTGCGCCGGCCCGCTGCCACGCGGGGCGAGTGCGGCGCGGCCGGATCGTCCGGACTCGCGCGCGAACGTGCGCCCGCTCGGTCAGTCCCGCCCGAACTCGGCCAGTCGCGCCTCGAGCATCTGCCGGCTCGCCGCATCCGGAAGCCGGTCGATGAGGCCGCGCGCACGTTCGCGATGCGCCTTACACGTGGCGGCATCGCCGTCGAGCCGGGCGATCTCCGCGTCCAGCCACGCGCGATACGACGACAGGTCCATCAGCCCGCCTTCGCAGCGCCGCCACCAGCGCCCGGTCCCCCACCAGCAGCGCGGCATGACTGGCGAGGGCGGCCGCGATGGCGCCCTGGCAGATCGCCGGGGCGCCGTCGAACGCGTCGGCCAATCCCAATGCGTCGGCGCGCGCCATCGGCGTCACGCGCATCGATCGCGCGCGACAGCCGCAGCATCCGCGCCGAAAGCCGCAGCCCGGCGCTGGCGGCGGTGCCGTCGTCCGCGGGCATCGCCGAAGCCGGCCAGTCGCGCGGGTGCACGCCCACAAGGCTCAGCGCCATCCGCTGGTTGATCTGCACCTGCAGCGCCGCATCGGGCGTGCGCCGCGCCAGGTCGAGCAGGCCACGTCCGTCCGACCGCCAGCCCCGCACGTGCAGCGGAACGAGGTTGCCGAGACCGAGCGTCGCCGCACCCGGCGCCGCGCCGATCAGCGTGCCCGCCAGCCACGCGGGCATCGGCAGCCACGCCACCAGGGCCGCCAGCACCGCCGTGGTCAGCAGGTTCGCCAGCGGCCCGCCGGACAGGGAGGTCCCGGGTCATGCCGGTGCCGGCGTCCATTGCGGTGTCCATCGTCCGTCGTCGATCGCCGGCGGCTCCGGGGCGAGCGGCGCGTTGCGGCCGGCCCGGGGCTTCGGCCGCCCGCACCACGCGACCGGTGGTCGTCCGGCACCGTGCGCCCGTCGCCCGGCCGAAACCGGTCCGGTGGTGGCGCGCGGCGGGGGTTCGACACGGCCGCGCATCCCGTGCGCGGGTGCCGTCACGCCGGCCGCCGCCTACTTGCTGCTGACGTACTTCTCGCGGCGGATCAGCGGCACCGGCAGGCCCGCGTCCTTCAGGGCGTCGAACGCGGCGTCGACCATGTTCGGGTTGCCGCACAGATACGCGATGTCGCCGTCCGCCGAAGGCGCGAAGTCCGCGAGGAACTGCTGCACGTAGCCGTGGCGCACGTCGGGATGCGGATCGGCCGGCAGTTCGCGCGAGAAGCACGGCACGAAGCGGAAGTTCGGATGCGCGTCGGCGAACGCGCGGAAATCGTCCCCGTAAAGCAGTTCCTCGGGCGTGCGCGCGCCCATCAGCAGCACCACCTCGACACCGCGCTCGGCGATCGCGCGCTCCAGCAGCGGCAGCATCGCGCGATACGGCGTCACGCCGGTGCCGGTGCCGATCAGCAGGTAACGCCGGTTGGTGTCCTGCGGCATCAGGCAGAAGCGTCCGAACGGGCCACTGGCCTGCACGGCGTTGCCGAGCGCCATCCCTTCGAACAGCGCCGTCGCCGCGCCGCCGGGCACGTAGCTGACCGCGATGTCGACCGCTTCGCCCGGGCCGATCGCATGGTCGTGGATCGTCGCCAGCGAGTACGAGCGCTTGGTCGCGGTGCCGTCGGCGTACTCGAAGTGGATCTGGATGAACTGGCCCGGGATGAAATCGAGCGGCTGCCCGTCGTCGCGGACGAAGGACAGGTGGGCGACGGTCGGCGCGATCATGCGCCGGCCAGTGAGCTTGAGCGGGAACTGCTGGATGGCCACGACGTCAACCGGATCGGAACGGGGGCCGGCCGCTGCGCCCCGGGCAACGCAACACTGCATCGCGAGGCCGGCTGCGGCCGGGCGCCTATACTAGCGCCTTCGGCCGCGGCTCCCCGCAGGCCAGGCTCCCGGATTCCACGGACCATGACGCAACCCCACGTGTCGCCGGCCACTGCGCCGGCTTTGTCGGTGCGCTATCTGCGCAAGACCTACGCCGGCGGTGTCGAGGCGCTCAAGGGCATCTCGCTCGATGTCGCGCCCGGCGATTTCTTCGCCCTGCTCGGCCCCAACGGCGCCGGCAAGTCCACCCTGATCG
>VFQP010001188.1_pt1 | contig 37005 bp, 69 predicted proteins | sample 3512351 | NCBI WGS metagenome assembly VFQP01 (sample SAMN10412372, study PRJNA504923) | tailings metagenome | isolation source: Relicate 1 Philex TSF1 revegetated site | place: Philippines: Tuba, Benguet | collected 2017-08-29
TGTGTGTGTGTGTGTGTGTGTGTGTGTGTGTGTGTGTGTGTGTGTGTGTGTGTTATGCATCATGATCATGCACCACTATTGTGAGCTATCCAGCTGCCTTTTCATGTGCATGTTCCCCACCGACAAGTCAGGTATCTCCGCAAAAACCTGGGCACACTAGTATCTGACGACCCCCCCACCATCCGCTTATGCTTTCAACACAATACCAACGACCAGTCACATGCAATGGATGCGTTTTTCTCCGAACAGCGGACCAACTGTTGTGTAGTGTGTGGAACACACGACCATTATCTTCGGTATCGCATATTTCCATCCTGCTATCGCAAGCACCTGCCAGTGGAGTTGAAAAGCCACCGGTCCCACGATGTGGTCTTGCTGTGTGTTGCCTGCCATGAAATTGCCAACAAAAGCGCAGAGAGGGTCAAGAGGGAAATTGCACAGGAGTACAACGTGCCAATGCATCCCCGGGTGGTGGTAGACAATAGTGGGCAAGGAAGTGAATTGGATGTGGGTTTGTGCCGTCGGTCAGCAATCGTTCTGCACAAACATGGAAAACAGCTGCCCATGGATCGCAGACGGTATGGTGGTTTTTGTGGTGTGTTTTGTGAGACATTTTTTTTTACACACATCCTGTGTATACTCAACCCCATCACACAGCCAACTCGAGGCACCGGTGCGGCAATATCTCAACCTGCCCTCCGACCAGGCAATCACACCACAGCACCTTGCTGCTGCGCTCACTGTGAGCCTGAGCCCAGCTTCAGTACGACGCACATGTGCACGCCTTGGCCTCGAGTTGGATGCACCCACGTGTTCCACGACCACCAAACAAGCCAATGCAGGGTGGCACGGCAAGGCGGTGGTTGAGGCAGCACGGGAAAGAGGGGGCACAGAGGAGCTTCTCGCGCTGATCAAACGTTTTCGTGAGGCGTTTGTGGTGGCCCTGCGACCCAAATTTCTGCCCAAGTCGTGGAACGTGGAACACAACGCCGCCCGCGCATTCGGGCCCCATTCTGTGTATCATTCATCATCTTGCAAACCATGTAACAACACACGATGACCAATCAAGTTGTTACACAACGGAATGACACACACAAAAGAGTCTACGCGCTCTGCTTGGATGCCTGCGATGCCATGCGCAGCGCACGCTTCTTTGCCAGCGACTCTGAACGACGCTCGCGTGCCTCCTTCATGCGCTGCATGAGCACCTTGTGATACTCTGCTGCCTCTGCACGTGCCTGTTTTTGTGGAGCGGGGTGTTGACATGCATGATGATGGCACCCTCACAACAACCACTTTTCTCATACCTTTTCGTGCTTGCCCTTCTTGATGGCCGCAAGACGACGCTTGCGCTGCAGGGTGCGGGGGGTCACCAATCGCTGGATCTTGGGGCAGCGGCTTCGCTTTTTACCGTTGACCTCCCATGTGCGCCTGTGTGTGCATCATGGTGTGCAAAGCAGTTTTCACACAGACACCCCATCACCACCATCCGCACATACTTGTAGGTCTTGACATAGTCACGAACATCATCCTCCTTGCTCAAATTGAAAAGTTTGCGGATCTTGGATGCACGCTTGACACCACGCATGCGGGGCTTTTCCGTGTCGGTCAAGCCTGGCAAGTCAGCTTCACCTGTTGTTGGTGCGTGCGTGCCTCATGGGTGTGTGCCTCATGTGTGTGCCTCATATATGTGCCTCTCTGCTGCTCACATCCAACCCTATACACATACCCTTCTTCACAATAATCAAGTTGAGTACAGACAAGTCCTGGGAGACGATGCAACCGCGCACAGACTTGCGGCGACGCTCACCCTTGCGACGACCGTGCCCAGCAAAGCATGGGTCGCCGGGGGCCATGAGGAGACGCACACGCAATGGTGTGAGCACACCCTGCCTCATGGGGAAACCCTGCTTGTCCTGACCACCCATGATCTTGAACACATACCCCTTGAATTCCTGTGGTGAGTATGGGTGTATGACCAGCCGTCTGTGTGCAGCATCATCGTCGCCCAAAAAATAATCATACCTCGCCCAAGGCATCGCCCTCTACTTCCTGTGCCAAACGCTTGTCGAGAAAGATACGCCTGTGTAAAGCGTGAGAGTAAAACACGGTGGGCAGAGATGATTTGCTGCAATTCACCCTGCAATACACGTACAGCTTGCTGTCATCGTCTATCTCAATCTTCTTCTGGGTACCCGCAGGTGGGTAGGCTATATTGATCTGTGGGGACAGGGCGTGCATGTTGCTGCAAGGAACAAAGGCTGCTCTCTAATGCAATGGCTGCACATCAGATATACACACCTTCATGGTGAAGTGGTGCGCAACACCGCTTCGGTATGATGTTCACACGCCACCTGCTGCGAAAGGAATGCAAATGGTGGCGATGGGATGTTTCGTTTGTGTTGTATTTGCAAGCCGCCGCCAAGGGGGTGGGTACTTGTTGTTTTGAGGGGGGGTGATGCATGTGTTAAGAGGGATGCATCCGTTGCACGGGTGCATAGCATGCATATGTGGGGCGACATCTGCATCACATAGAGCAGCTTCAAGCACCTCTACACTTGCTGAGGCGTCAAGGCCCCCCCAACAACACGTAGCGCACATACATACACTCGCTCGCGCAACATCTCCTCCAATGGTGCTCACCTCACCTCCACTGACAGCACGCCCAACATCCATGGAGAGGGAGTGTGCCTGTGTGTTTTGTTGCTGCTAAGTGGCTGAGGTTCAATACAGTCAAAAATGACTGAGTTTTCTTTTGCGTGTGTTTTGTGTGGTTTTGAGTATGTTTTGTGTGTGTCAATCACAGTCAAGTAAGCAGACACAAATACAAACAAAGTAAAGCAAGTGAACGCCAACATCAACGTTTGGTCACCATCACAAAAACTTGATCACAAACCATGGCGGACGTCACAGAAAGCAGGTTTTACAAGCTCACGCAAGCCTTTCAGGACAGCATTGAAGGCAGCGTGGCACCATCACACACATACGAGGCGTGTGTGTGGCTGTGTAGTGGATTATGCTAGGAATTGTGATGTACAAATACACTCTCATACACACAGGCGTTTGTAAAACTGTTTCCAAACCTCCCAGAGCCCTACCAACAAGCATTGTTTGAGTTGCACACACTGGTGGGTGGATTTTATGTGTGATTTGTCGTGCATCACCACAGCATGCATCACCAACCCGCACAACACACAGGTCTTGCGCAACATTGCCGCCAATTGCCAGGTACGTGGTGGTGGAGTAGTACAAATCCACACACCATCAGGCACAACACCCATCAACAACAGAACGACTTTGAGGAGCACTGCATGTCCAGCCAAGTGTGCGACCAACTGCTGGCCCTCGACGAGCTCTGCCAACAAGCCATAGGTGACACCAGCACTACGCCACAGTATGTAGGGGATGACAGCACAATAATGTGCTTATTTGCCTATGCAAACAGCACCTCATCCCCAACTCCTCCGCATCCACAGAGCGGCACCATCAGCAGCAGTCAACGCAGCAAAATTGACAGCCATCATGCAGCAGCTGACAGTCCTCAAGGAACAATTGGTAGCAGAGGAAACAACTTGTGCAGAGCTCCAGCAACAGCACAAGGCACTGGTTTCAGAGGTGCAAACCAAGGCTGATCACCTCGCACAGTTGCTTGCCAAACACAATGACTTGGTATGTTTGATGTTGTGCAATCAGGGGTGCTGAGAGTGGGGGCTGCCCTGGTACAACCATGCATGCATGCCATCACAATGCTTTTCCAACATCAGGTGCAACCCATCAAGCAATGGACAGAGGTGCCCCTGATTGAGTAGAGCTCCCCCGTGTGTTGAATAATAATTCCTGTACATGTACTTCCATTTTCTGTGATATGCTGCAACCACCACAGCAACACATCTTATAATGCCACGATCATGTTACCTTGATACCAACAACACAATCGCAAACGAATAGCACACAATCTCACATAGCAGTAAAGAAATCAAACATAATGACACTCACAGCCCACTGGCAATGGTCTTGCGTGCAGCAACAAGCGCAGCTGCTGCCACTGCACCCACACCACCAGCCACTGCTGCAGTCTTGGGGCCACGGGCCGATCGAAACACTGCTCCCGTGCTTGCACCTAGGTTGCGACACATGGTGACGAGGATGATACATGCTTTTGCCAATGTCACAACATACAACAACTCCTACCTGCCAGTATTGTCACTAGTGAATCGGGTATCCGCCCATCTGCAAACTTGTCAATGCCGCTCTCACTCGCTGCAAAAAACAACCCCAGCACACCCAACGAGTTGCCAGCAGTACGGCCCGCCTTGCCTGTTGGTGCCATCGTACATGAGGTTGATCATCATGCATGAGGATGATGGCTGACCATCCATACACACACTCTCACACACCTGACAAGTTGAGAAAGCGGTTGACCTTGAGTCGGTTGGTGTCGATGCCGTGTTCTGGTTTTGTCTTCATGGCTGTCAATGCACCCCGAAAGCCACCCGTAGTGGCACCTGCGTGAAAAGTGAGATTGTATCATAACCGCACAACACATCCCCAACATACATGTACTACACCCTCACCTGTTAAATACCCAAGGCCCGTGTAGAAGCAAATGTTTTCACTGATGCTGCGCTTTTGTACCGACGCCTCTTCATTAAACACATACTCGGGCGCTTGTGGCAAGCGAAATGTGACTGGCCCCTCCCCTCGTCGCCTGCTGTCGAGCACTGCCCCCAAGCCGTCGTATGGGTTGTACAGGCGTTCAGAGGTGCTGGGAGTTCTGCGGAGCGCATCAAGGTTGGTGGGGGCTGCTTCGTGCAGAATCTCAGTTGTTGACGTTGCTGATGTTTCTGGAGCTTCTACTGCTGCTGGTGGCTCTTGCTTTGGTGGGCTTGAGCGTCCAAACCAGCCCATGGAATCTGTTGGGGTTGGTGATGGGGCGTGCTTGGGGCGGCTTGTGGTTGGGGCGGCGTGTAGCCGATCGATGTCTTGGTGTTTGCGTTTAATTAAGACAATGAATAACTGTGTGGGCTGGAAACATTGGATGCATTGACCGCATTAATGTGGGTGTTTTTCACTACGGCGTGCTCACAAAGAAGATCGTTCCATGGCGTTGGCTGATGTGCTGGAGGGTGTGCTCGCTCCAGGGATCAACGTACGTGTAGTTAGCATTAGGAAACAGGCATCTTGTTTGCACACCATCATCTCTCCACCCCAAGGAACATAAACATCAGCACACTTGCTTGCACATAAATACCAATACAGGTTTCCACTGCGTTGGCAGTCCAGCTTGCCATCAGCTTGTGTTTCATCTGCGTGGCATCACTAGCATACTTTACGTTTGGCGCCTCAGTATGGCCCCACGTGCTGGTGATGCTGTTCCTCTGTGGTGTTCTCCAGGTTGCAATGCTGTGGTATGTGTATTACAGTTGGGGGTTGGTATTGTTTGGGGTGTGTGTATCTACCAAGTGGGGTTTGCCGACACGATGACACAGGCTTGTAGGAGAGGTAGGCACAGTGACCATCGAGGACCAGCGGCGTGCATTGTATGGGTCACCATCAGCGACACACAAGGGGACACATGAGGGTGATGTGCATTCGAGTGATAAAAAGCAACAGTAGGATGGCGGGGCACATTGATGACAATGAATCTATTGTTGCAACAGCAATCATGGTGTGTATTCATTTCATGTGGTAACCAACATTATTTATTGTCAATGCTGTGATGACGTGCTCTACGCAACCATTGTTGACGTTCTCTGTTCACCCTCGGTGTTCTTCACCCGACACGACTCATCAACATCCTCCACAAGTCTGCTAGTCGTGGCTGTTGCTGTTGCAAGTGCCAATAGCGTACACCAACACTTGCATCGTGTTGCCTGTTGTGTGGAGAGAAACGTGTGCATGTGCTTCGACCATGGCACCACTGATGTCAGCAACCATACCGTGCTTGTACCACTGGTGTCTGCACTTGTTGTTCAGAATAGCTCAATGTGCTATACCCCTGGCGTTGCTTGTGCTGTGGTGGACATGCAATAAATGTGGGGATATCAACATTGGATGCTGCTTGTCAACCCACACACGGTCTGTCCAACACAAACACACCTTGGGGTTGGCTCTGCAGATTACATACAGCCTTCTTCGTCGCTTCACGATCTGGCAAGACTTGCAAAACCTCTTGATTGCAGATCTGACCTTCATCTGTGGGCTGTAGTCGTGCTGTGCTTTGATGAAATGCACTCAATGATTTCATGTGTTGTGATCTGTTATGACCAAAACCCTCAGAAATAAAATTGACCATCACCCAACCAAGACAAAAGGACAGCGGCGGTCAAGTGTGTTTGTTTTCGTCACATACTGCTGCCCCCCTCCCTTCCTATACACTTATACATATCCGCGGGTGTTGTACAACCTCGCTCCACATCGACACCACAGTCACACACGTTCTTGGGAGCTTGTTTGACTGGCAGCATGGCATTCGCAGGCACAGTGGGAACTACGTGCCCCACACGGGTTGTACGTGCACAAAACAGCACAGCACACATCAGCAGTGCATTCGTGCGCAACAATGTGTCCATCTCAAAGACGGAGGTGCTCGCAAACTGCAGTCAACCATTCGCAGTGAGCCTGCCACGACGAAGCGGCTTGGCAACACGCCAGGTGACCACCGCAGCACAAAAGGGTAGGGGTGGGGTGTATGTGCTTGTGTTGTTTGACTGGGTGTGTGGAGCAGGAAGATGCTAAGGGGGGTGATGTTTGACCAGCCGCAGCAACACCACATGTACACACCATATGTGTGTGAAATAAAAAACAACACAGTGACTGGCATGATCAAGCTTGCATTGGCTGCTGGCAAGGCAAACCCTGCACCACCTGTGGGTCCTGCGCTCGGTGCCAAGGTGTGTCGTTGTTGTGTTTATGGTGTTTTTTTGTCGTTGCTGCTCTAACAGACACAAGCGACAATACCAATCATACCATGCAGGGTGTCAACATTATGCAATTTTGCAAAGAGTACAACGCAGCCACACAAGACAAGGCGGGCACCATCATCCCCGTGGAAATCACCGTATACGAGGTACGTGAGTTTATACACATTGCTTCATGCAGTATGTATGCAAGTATAGACACCAAACAGCAGCATAGAGTGCCATGCACACGAATATGTGGTTGACACAGCCGCCATGCCATCGATACACCATGCACCCACCACGCACCCATGCACACAAACGCACATACAAACGCACACAGGACCGCAGCTTTACATTTGTGCTCAAGACCCCTCCTGCTTCAGTATTGCTCAAGGAGGCTGCAGGCATTGACACAGGGTCGGGGACACCCAACAAGACCAAGGTGGGCAGTGTGACTATGGCCAAGGTCAAGGTACGTGATGATGGAAGACCCTTGCCAAAATGTTGTGGGTTGGGTGTGCTTTGTCCAGCATGCATTTAGCAATTACGGTCATCCACTAGTACACCATGATACCAATACCATCCAACAGGAAATCGCAGAGATCAAGTTGCCAGACCTCAACACGGACAACGTAGACTCGGCTGTGCGCAGTATCTTGGGCACTGCCAAGAACATGGGCATCACGGTCACTGAGTAGATTTTGTGATTGTCGTCATTTGTTGTTGTGATTGTACGCTGGTGGGTTGTGTAACACAGTGGACAAAGCGCCCCTGCAACCACACCTTGTCTATATACTGCCCTCATCATATATCATATCATAACAACCCACAGCAATTATCAGTATATGCCCATCACGAAACATACCCTCAATAAATATAGAAAGCCAAAACTCCTTATGTTGTCCTGATGGAGTGACACACGATGGCAAAGAAACGTGGGAAACAGAGGCAGGGGTTGCGTGCAGCATCGTTGGAGCGTGAACATGAGACAGTGAGGCTTGTAAACAATGCGTTGGAACTGGCCACGGTGCGTGGTGGCGCCCCTAGTGTACCACGCAGGCATCTTTCACTTGCCCCCCAACGTGTGTGTGCAGGAAGACGGTGGTTCCCAGTTGAGAAAGGTTGCTGCAGTGCGTGGTTTGGCTAGCAACGAGGTATTTGTGAGGGGAAGAGGGGACATCACCAACACACCATCATCGATGACCAACACCAATCCTCCTCCTCTCCACAGCTGCGTGCCCGCCTCTGGCCTGTGCTGCTGGGCATATCTGCAGATGATTTCAACCAACAGGAATACAATGCGCTCATCCACAGCAACCACCGCGACAGCAGTGTCGTGGATGTGGATGTTGCCCGTTCGCTGTGGCCATACACCCACGAATGGTCAGACGAGGCTCGTCAGGTCAAGCGCGATCAGCTGCATCGCATCCTCACTGCTGCAGTCTGTAGTAGCGACGGTGTGTACTACTACCAAGGGCTGCATGACATTGCCTCGGTGCTGCTGTTTATCCTGGGGGAACACATGGCGTTTTTGTGTTTGCGACGCATGGTGCAGGTGCAGCTGCGTGATTGCACACGGTAGGATGTTGTCATGGTTGTGTTGGGCATTTGTGTGGGGGGGTCAAGAGCATGTGACACGCATGTGTTGTTTTCAATACCCCCCTTTGTATGGTGCTTTCCAAAACCCCTTGTTGCTTAGTGAAAAACCTTTAGGAACAACTAACACCCCAACCTACACAGGCCCACAATGGAACCTGTGCTGGAGCAGCTTTCCCTCCTCCATGCAGTCTTGCGTGAATGTGACAATCCCTTGTACCGAATGCTCAGTGCTACAGACCTCCCGCCCATATATGTCCTCCCATGGCTCATCACATGGTTTGCACACACGGGCATGGATTTACATCACATGAGCCGCATATTTGACCTGTTTTTGGCCTCCCACCCGCTCATGCCGCTGTATGCAAGCGCTGTCGTCATGCGGGTATGCTGTTGGGATTTCTGGTTGTGAAAAGGGGGAATCTTGTGGAATCGTGCTGTTGAGACTTGTTGGTGTACGTTTTGGTGTACACGGTGTACAACATGGTGTACAGCGACATGATTCGTTTGCCCCAACAACACAGGCATCACGGTCAAAGGTGATGACGTTGACCGACCCACATGAGATACACAGCACCCTCATGAAGCTGCATGTGTTGGAAAACATAACTGTGGATGAACTTGCACAACAGAGCGTGTCGCTGTTCAAGAGTGCTCCCCCACAGCAGCTGATTAAAAAGTACCGATTGCGTATTTACAGTGCAGTGGTGCATCGTGCCAACTTGGAAAATTGTGCTGGAAACTCCAGCACATGGATGGTTCCAGAGCCACCTGCTGCCAAGCCAGGTGTGTTGAATAGGGGTTGGGGTCGAGTGAAGGGCAGCATGTATAGGATGTGCATCATGTGTAGTCTTTCTCTCTGCATGCTTCTGATTCAACAGCAACACGAGACATTCACACACTGTTCTCCCCACAGGCAAGCGGCTGGATGACCTCATGCAGTTGCTGTGGGGGCCTAAGCAGCAAGACCTGCGTGCAGGGCTCTTGAAGCTTGCACCGGGGATTTTTGGGTTGCCATCGCTGTCTGTGATCACCTTGTCGTTGCTGGTGCTGTTTGTTGCGCACACAGAGTTGTTTCAGCGCTGGCAGTATTGATGGTTGCGTCTCTGTACACTGTTTTTTTGTAGTACCCTGTATCCACTGTATCATCAACAACATTTCTTTGACGTCACGTGTCGCGCGTTTGTGTAACCAGTATACAGAAGAAAGGTATAGAGACATAGGGGGCAAACATGGCTGGCAACGACCAATCACAAGTTTCATCGTTGCAAAAGGAGATGAGCAAGTTGCAGGTACAGCCTGAATTGTACATAGTATGCGATGTATGACATGTGTCAGAGCACCATCAGCGGGGTTGCTGCTCACACAGGCACAGATCAGCAACCTGGATGCAACCGCCCTCGCTACCCAAGTGGAGCAGGTACGTGTGGATGCTGTGCAGACCAAGCACACTGTGGGGTGCGACATCATCCCTCTCACACACACCTACAGCTCCGAAGCACACTGCGCACTATGACTGCTGATATCGAAGCAGCAGTCCCAGGCGCCACCCATGCAGTATGCGTGTGCCATCTGTGCTTGTGCAGCATGGTTTTCCACCCACCCACAACCTATGCAACATCCCACAGGGTGTTGTGCGGCAGCGTGTGGAGCAAATCAGTGATCAGGTGGTGGACAGCAACCCATACAGCCGACTCATGGCCTTGCAACGCATGGGCATTGTAAGAGACTATGCGAAAATTCGAGAAAAGACCGTATGTGTGTTGGCACTAGTATTATCTGAATGTGTTGTTGCTGTTGTTGTACCTGCTTGAGGGACCACATGTGAAATGATGACGTACTACATGCTGACACATGCATCATGCAGGTTGCAGTGGTTGGTATTGGTGGGGTGGGCAGTGTCGCTGCTGAAATGCTCACACGGTGTGGTGTCGGGCGACTGCTGTTGTATGGTATGTTGTTGTCTGGAAACGTGAAAAGTTATGTGCACCATTATTCTTTATGTTGTGGCAAATTGCATCAGTGCAATACTTGTACTTATTCATTGGTCAGTGTACATACCCATACATCATCATTCTGCACCATGAAACACAGATTATGATACAGTGGAGCTTGCCAATATGAACCGATTGTTCTTCCGACCAGAACATTGCGGCATGACCAAAACAGACGCAGCAGCAAAAACTCTTGGTATTCGTGTTGTGATTGCCAAATAATAATAATAATAATAATAATAATAATAATAATAATAATACATTGGTCAACACTCCTCACCAATCACCTTACACAACCCAGGTGAAATTAACCCGGATGTGACCATTGAAAGCTATCACATGAACATCACCACGGTGGATGGGTTTGATCGATTCAAGGCCAGTGTGTGTGACGTAGCGGGTGCCAGCAGGGTTGATCTGATTCTCAGCTGTGTTGACAATTACGAAGCACGCATGACCATCAACCAGGTGTACTGTGAAAGGGTTATATTATATTATATGTAGATCCTGTGCCTTAATGTAGATCCTGTGCCTCACTGTAATGTGCACATACACAACACACACAACACATACCAACAGGTGTGTTTGGAACTGAGTCAGACATGGATGGAATCGGGTGTGTCAGAAGATGCTGTTTCGGGACATATCCAATTGCTCGTGCCGGGGGAAACAGCATGCTTTGCATGCGTCCCACCCCTCGTGGTTGCCTCTGGCATTGATGAGCGTACATTGAAAAGGGAGGGTGTCTGTGCTGCCTCATTGCCAACCACCATGGGTATTTTTTTTTGGGGGGGGTCTGTGGGTATGTATTCCTTAAGACATGTCTGTTGGGACGCGTCCAAAACACTATCTACACAAACAACACGACACACAGGTATTGTGGCTGGACTCCTTGTACAAAATGCTCTCAAGTACCTCTTGCACTTTGGCACCGTAACCCCCTACCTGGGCTACTCGTCTCTCAAGGACTTTTTCCCAAGCATGGAAATCAAGCCCAACCCAAGCTGCAGCAACTCCGAGTGTGTGGCACGACAAGCAGAGGCTGCTGCACGGGGGCCACGAGTTGTAGAGGAAGAGCATTTGGAGTTAGCAGAAGGTCCCTTGCATGTGGATAATGAATGGAACATCAAAGTTGTAGTAAATGATGCAGAGATTGGTGGTGTGGAGGATGTGGCATTGGCTGCGAATGATGGGACAAGCGCTCTTGCAGAGGGACTTGCATTTTCCATGCCGGTGCGTGGTTGGGAATGTTTGGAATGCAAGGATGGATTTGCAGTGTACAAGGATGTCCTTGTACACACAGGTGGCCAAGGGGGTGGATGAGTCTACACTGCAAGCAGAGGCTGTGCAGTCAACAGAAGCCAATTTGGACGATTTGATGGCACAGCTCAAAGCCTTGGGGGGCGAGGGGAGCACACAATAGGATACGCTGTGATACTGCGACACAACAACAAATGGCCGGTTGCCACGATAGGTGCAAACCCTAAGCTACCACCCAGCATGTAAAAGCAATCAAAGTCCTTAACTAGTATACAAAAATGGAACTCAACAGCGACTCTCGTTACTTTTGAGATGCATCCAAGTGCACCGGTCCCACTTCTGCTTCTATGATTTGCGAATCTGGATCCTTGCCATCCAATGAAACCAGTAGAAACTTGCCCTCCAACATGCCTTCTGGGCACGCGAGCTGCGTCCAACTTGAATACTGTGTGCGTGTGTTCAAGTACGTGTGCGAAATCATACATGCCTCTTACAAACATAGCAACCCCTTGCAATATCCACCTGGAATCCAAACCCTGGAGGAATCACTGGTTGCTGCCCAACCACCCCTCGTTGCCACTTGTCCACCACCTGCACCAAGATATCCTCATTGTTGTAAATCTTCCAGTGTCTCCCCTCAAGCTTGACCGTATCAGGCCGCATGTTGACCACCCGCACCGAGTATTCAAAATCATGGTGCTGCGTGCCCTGCCGCTCTGGCTGGACGCGTGCATATCGAGTGGTAATGTCCACCATGATGCCATCCGTCAGCGTTCTGTAGCTCAGGGTTTCCATTTGCCGCTGCTGGTTGATGAACCGCAGTGCCTGCACACATTGTTGCACCGCAACTGTTGGCTCGATGGTACGCGGATGACGAAATGCAGTTCTGATCAGGCTTTGCAGGGAGGCCCCTGTCACTGGCATGGCAGGCAAATACAACACGTTTTGCAAGCCCCACGCTGCCATGGCTGTGTCAAAGAGGCGCTCCTGAACTTGGTCGTCTGCTAGGAGCGGTGTCGGTGGCTCAAACTCACCAAACACGGGTTGTCTGAGGAAGAATGTTTCTCGGTGCTTTTCCATGGCAATGGCTCGCCGCAGGAGCACACGATAGAGTGTGCATACAGGGTTGGGCGGCATGGGATGTGGAAGGGATGTGGGTGTGCAAGGTGGTGGCAATGATTGACGTTTTTTTATGTTGTGCAATGCACACAGTATAATCTGTGGAGCTAGGAGAGAGCGTTGAGAAAGGAGAAAGGAGCGAGTAAGGGATCGGTTGTGCTGCTGTCAACAAGTATTTCGTGCCAAAGCTCGCCTCAATGACGTCAAATACTTGCGCCTCGCAATGTGCGATGAATGCAATGTACAAAAGTGCGTTTGTTTACGTGAAAATTTGTTTATATACATTCTTCATACACAGAGCCTCAAGCATGTCGTGAGCAACGGTAACTGCATGTAGAGTAAACAACAGCATGTAGAATAGCTAGCATGCCCTACATATAATCTAGGGTAATGTGGGCCCTTCCGTGTGACCTGCTGATCGCCCGACACACATGGTTGACCAGGTATTCTATCAAGAAATCTGTACATCTTAATACCCTATCTCTCCAAAAGCATCCTCCCAACACCGACACACATCACCACAGGCATTGCAAAACTCTCACCACCCACCTGCACTCGACCATCCATGGCACCATGCTTGTACCACGATGCATGTACAGCACCCCACCATACCCCACCACCGCCTCGCTTGCCCTTGCGCAACTCGTGCAAGACATACGCCACAATGGCCACCGCATTGCTCAACTCGATCCCCTACAAAGGGCCACCATGGGTCCCTGGGCGTCACCCCAAAGTAGTATCCACCCATCCCTCACAGCACAACCCCTCGCAACACTGGTGCAGCGCCTACGTGCCCTTGGTACACTGCCTGATGAACAAGAAGCATTTCTTGCTAATCACTTGGGTTTGGCTGGTGCAAAGACAGCAGCTAATACAGCAACAACCATGGCACTCATTGAAGACCTCATAACACCACTCCACTTGCATGCTCTGTACAACACAATGGGATCTATACCTACAAAAACAACCCATCCCCTGACAAACCTTATTCAGGCACTGCTCTCCGTGTACTGTCGAACCCTTGCTGTAGAAGCAGGTCACATGTCCTGTGCCCAGCAACGCGCATGGGTGGCAGACGCAGTAGAAGCTGGGCAAGCCACCACCAGAGAACAGCGGCGTCATACGCTCCGTGCCCTGGTGCATGCAGATATCCTGGAGCGGTTTCTCGCTGCCCGGTTTCCATCGAGTAAGCGTTTTGGTGTGGAGGGGTGTGAAGTGCTCATTCCCGGGTTGCTGGGGCTCTGTGCTGCATTTGCTGAGCGGGGGGGGCAGCGTGTAGAGCTTGCCATGGCGCATCGGTAAGGGAGTGGTGCCATTTGATGCCACATTGATGGGTGGTGGTGGTGGGGCATTTCTCAGTCAAGCTGAGGGTGTTGTAGATGCTGAAAAATATGAGGGTGTTGTAGATATATAGGTAGAGAATATGATGTGGTTACGTCATCTACACACAGGGGCCGGTTGAACGTGTTGATCAATGTACTGCGCAAGCCAGCCGGAGTTGTTTTTAGTGAAATGGAGGGGCATCAGAGCAGTTTTCATGTGGGTGATGTCAAGTACCACCTGGGCAAAAGTGGGCGGATACACACGTGGGGTATCAATGAGGTATAATTGGACAACAATAACAATAACAATAACAATAACAATAACAACAACAACCAAACAACCAAACAACAGGCTGGCAACCGAAGACATGTGGACGTAGGCCTCCTGCCCAATCCCTCTCACCTAGAAGCAGTCACATCGGTGCTGCTGGGGCATGTACGGGGGCAACAGGATGCCCGTAATGGAGACCCCCGTACTGGAGACCCCAGTGCATTGCTGGGGGTTGCCTTGCATGGTGATGCTGCGTTTGCTGGTCTGGGCACAGTGGCAGAGTGTTTGCAACTGAGCCGCTTGCCAGGTGTCTGTGTTTTTATTTGATTGCTGTTGTTTGTTGAGAGAAAGAAGCGCATGCTTGTTGGATGTTTTGGGCAATCCTGTTTGCATGGTCCACAGTGTGCTTGCTCATGACATGTGTGCACCAACACCACACCACACAGGGTTTACCACGCGGGGCACCATACACATAGTCATAAATAATCAAATTGGGTTTACAACATTGCCCATGGAATCACGGTCTACGTTGCACTGCACTGATTTGGCCAAGTTTCTAGAAGTGCCCATACTGCATGCATGTGCTGATGATCCAGATGCAGTGGTGCAGGTGTGTGTTGTTGTGCCAAGTGGTGCCTGCTGGCGCTGGTGCTTGTGTCCATGTTGTACTCGTCCTATGTTGTGCTTGTGTATTTGTTTGTGATACCATTGTTGACAGGGCCAAGTGGATGTGCCAACTTTGTACATACATGGCCACACAGCCTTTTGCATACATGGTCACACAGGCATGTAGGTTGGCAGTAGCCTGGCGGCAACAGTTTCATACTGGATGTGTGATTGATATTGTAGGGTATAGACGGTATGTGGTGTATGTGGATGGGGCCATGTGTCCCCAGCTCATGTTCTTGTATTCTCATTCCCCCAACACGCACCAGGCATGGACACAATGAGCTGGATGATGCATCCCTCACCTTGCCCCAAACCACAGCCATCATTCAAAAGCACCCAAGAGTGTGTGACTTGTACACGCGCGCATGTGTTCAAGATGGACTCGTGACACATGGCACGGTTGTGCATTGGGAGGTAGGGTATTTGTAGTATCACAAAAAAACACGCTCTCTGGTGCACACTCTCTCACTGACACAATGATGCACACCATGCATCCACCCAATGATGCACACCATGCATACCAACACCAACCACACAGCGCCAATATGAAAGAAAGCTGAACAATGCATTTGAGGCAAGTCAACAGGGGACGTATAGAGAGAGTGTGCACCAATGGCTGGCCTCCAGCTGGCAGGCTGGCGTATTGCAACCAGCGTCACGCACGCGTGCACACTCTGCTGACACCAAACAGTCTTCTCAGTCTCGAGAACCAATGCATCTCAGTGGTGCTACCCAGACCACCACCTCCCAGGCCACCAACCCCCAGGTCACCACCCACTCCCTCCTCCCCCCAGCACTGGCAAACAATCCCCTGCTCAAATTGGATGCTGTGCTGAGTCAGCGCTTGCTGCAGGGACCTGCACCCACAGGGAGCCCTCCCCTTCATCAAGAGGCTACTGGTTTGCCACTGCCAACATTGCAATGGGTGGGGCGCACCGCATCACATATACCAGATGGGTTTACAGCACACCCATCTGTTGTGAAAATGATGGAGACACGCAGGTACTGCATGTGCACATACTGCATTTACTGTGTTCTCTCATATAGGGAGCAGTGTACCAGTAGTAAACACTAAGTACACACCAGTAGTAAAACCCAAAACCCCCAGGGAGATGGTTGCCAGCCCAACGAGTCGTGTTGACTTTGCCCTTGCTGAGGCACTTGCAATAGGGACCCTGCTGCTTCATCAGGGAGTGGCCCCTCCCGGGGTGGAACTTAGCCCAGGGCTGCAGGAGGCCTACTTTGACCCTGCCCTGGGCCTCAACAAGGGACACTGTACGTGTTTATGTGATTAAAGTCCTTATGTTGTTGCGTATTACGGGTGTATACTGAGTGCCCGGTTGCATATTAGGTGCATTGCAACGTCTACTCTTCGCACATGACTGCAATACAACGTCGACTGAATTCCCCCACGTGACATCACTCACAGATAGTGTGCGGTTGACTGGGCAGGATGTGTTGCGGGGTACGTTTGGACAGCGGCATGCTGCCATTGTGGACACTGTGACTGGGCAGCGGTATGTTGGAGTATGTGTTGTGGACGAGTATGTGTTGTAGGCGAGTGCGTTGCGTGGACGAGTATGTATGCGTATTTAGCCACAAGCATCCAGGTGCACATTCATCATACCTATAACCCCAGGTATGAACCACTCAACAATATTGCACCTGGTAATCAGGACCATCTGCACTTGTACAACTCAAGCTTGTGCGAGTATGGGGTGCTGGGCTTTGAATATGGATATTCCCTTGCACGGCGGGGGTCCTCCCTTGTGCTGTGGGAAGCACAGTTTGGCGACTTTGCAAATAATGCACAGGCCATAATTGACACGTTTATTGCAACAGGTTTGTGTATGTGTGTAGTTTCTATCATATGTATATTTTCTCCCTGTCCATGTGCATGCCAACACGCACACACATTGCATACCATAATACACATATGCCTCCACCAGGTGAGGAGCGATGGTCACAAACATCTGGCCTCGTGTTACTATTGCCACATGGCTTTGATGGACAGGGACCTGATCATTCCTCTGCACGAGTGGAGCGATTTTTGAGTTTGGTAAATGACGACGCAGATTTTCTGCCTGGGCGCTCCCCTTCACACAAGGCAGAGGTACTTGTTTGTATGAACATGTGTATGCACGTGTGTATGCACGTGTGTATGCATGTGTGTAGCCATTGCAGCGTGTAACCATTGTTGTTAAACGCGTTATCACCCGATTGCCTTTTTTCTGCGTCTTCACCCCCTCTTTTTTCTTCTTCACCCCCTTGCAGATCAGACGCACATTTGCAGCCATGACAGAGGCATATGGTGGAAGCCTCACAATGCAACAAAGTGTGGATGTATTCAAGGCAGTGTGGGCAGCAGCAGGTGGCACTGACAGCCACACAATACCACAGCCCCCTTTCAATACATCACCCGGGGGACATGCAGCAGAGCAACATGCAGGACGCATGGTGGAGGAGCTTGTGGAGGAGTTTTGGTGGGACTGGGGTATCGATCGAGACGGTGTGTTGACCATCGATCGATGGGAGGCGCTCATGGAGGCCTACTTGCACCGCAATGCAGAACGCACGGTCAACATGTTTGTGGTCAATGCTACAACACCAGCACAGCTCTTTCATGTGCTTCGACGGCAGGTATTGTGTGGTGAACTTCAAGTATATGTTTTTGTTGGAAATCAGCACCATGGCCACCTTTTTTGGCCACCACAGGTCAATATGCCATGCATCAAACCGCTGGTGCTGTTTTCACCCAAATACCTCTTGCATCACAAGCCCGCTACAAGTGCACTCAGTGATTTCTCAACTGGTACCCAGTTTTTTCGAGTTATTGATGATGGCAGGGCTGGAGACAACACCAGGCACAGGGCCCACGACCCTGTGACAGGCAAACCCTACTTGCTCCCCAACGAATGTATCCGCCGTGTGGTTATGTGCAGTGGTCAAATGTATTATTTTCTCAGCAGGCAACGCAGGGCACGGAAGATCCGGGACATTGCGCTGGTGCGTCTGGAGCAGCTTGCTCCCTTTCCACACGACATTCTGCTGCGTGTGTTGCAGCAGTATAGCAATGCAGAAATAGTGTGGTGCCAAGAAGAGCCGAAAAATATGGGGGCCTATGCATACGTGCGGCCCCGCCTGCAAGCGGTGCTTCGTGAGGAGTTTGCAACGGGGCAGAGCAAGCAGGTTCGCCGTGTGCGATACGTGGGGCGCGCTGCGTGTGCGAGTCCAGCAACTGCGTCTGCGTCTATCCATAAAGCGGAAATAGCGCATGTGGTTGATGTTGCGCTGCATGATGGGAGTGATTTTGCCATATATACATAGAGAAAGTTGTGGTGATATTTGTTGTAATTAAAACGTAAACAATACACAAATTATCCCCATGGTGACCACACGGAGCAGCACCATGCAGAAACAGCAAAGCAGCATACAAACTTGGCTGCATGCGATCACAGATCCCGCAAACAAACGAGCAGCCACGCTGGTAGCATTGGTATTGCTTGTGGGAGAGCTTCTTCTTTCCATGTTGATAGTGGAACGCGTGCCATGTAGGTGTTTTGCATGCATGTATGGTGGGTCCATTGACTATGGCACACACAGTGATCACGGTGTATGCGCTCCCCCTGTCCACAGATACTGAAATTGATTGGAAGGCATACATGGAGCAAGTGGAAACCATCCAGAAGGTGTGTAGAAATAGTGTGCAATGCATGTGCGTATACATGTAGGATGTCATCACATTCGTACATCACACCCACCACCAGGGTCAGCTTGACTATGTTCATGTCAAGGGTGGCACAGGCCCACTTGTGTATCCTGCAGGCCACGTGTGGATCTACAGGGCCCTCCACTGGGCAACCGGCGGTGGCTCCATCCCCATTGCCCAGCGTCTCTTCATCATCATCTACCTTGCCACCCAAGCCCTCGTCATGCGCTTGTACATACAGGCACAAGCAATACCACCATGGGCACTAGTGCTCTTGTGCCTCTCCAAACGCGTGCATTCCATCTACATGCTGCGCATGTTCAACGATGGCATTGCAGCATTGGTGGCATACACCGCAACACTTGCGCTCCTGCATGGACGCTGGCGTTGGGCGATCGTTCTGTACAGTGCTGGTGTGTCTGTAAAGATGAACGTGCTGCTCATGGCACCTTCTGTCATGGCGGTGTTGCTCCAAAGTGCCTCGGTGGGTGACACCGTCGCAGGGGTGGTGGCAGGTGTGCTGCTTCAAGTCCTGCTTGCTGCACCGTTTCTGCATGCTGCACCATGGAGCTATGTGTCTCGTGCATTTGAGTTTTCACGAGTGTTTTTGCACACATGGAGCGTCAATTTGAAATTTCTACCTCCTGAGGTTTTTCAATCAAAGCCACTGGCTGTGCTTTTGCTTGTTGCCCATGTTGTGCTGTTGGGTGTGCTGTTGACGAGCAAGTGGTTTTCGTCCGGTGCAGCTGTGATGCATGCGGTGCAGCAGTGGTGGAGTGGCCGACGTGCATCATCCACAACACTGTCACCCAAATATGTATTGTACGCTGTGTTTACTGGCAATTTTGTGGGTATTTTGTGTGCACGTACGCTGCACTTTCAGTTTTACAGTTGGTATTTTCATACCCTGCCGTTGCTGTTGTGGTGCTGTGAGGGGATGCCGACGGTGGTGCGTGTGGGGGTGTGGTTGGTGATTGAGGTTGTGTGGAACGTGTTTCCATCACAACCATGGAGTTCGTTGGTGCTGTTGGCCATGCACTTGCTGGTGCTGGGGGGTGTGTTGACGAGCAGGGCACCTGCGGTGTATTCTGATGCGCGGCGGAAAAAGCAACGGTGATGAAAATGCAGGGGCGTTTTTTTTTCTTAGTGTGGTTTTTCGCTCACATTTTTGCGACTTTTGTGACTGTTGCGACATTGAAACGTACCACGACACAAGCATACAACAACCAGCTCACAACATTTTCGTGTCAGATCCATCAGGATGCGATCAGTCGCCATGATAGCGCACGCAATGCAACAAAATCCGCTTGTCCATGCCGGTCTCTTGCTGGCAGAGGTAATCCACGTTGCAGGACATGTCAAGGTGTTGTGCTGTGTGGGTCAACCATACCCCGCCGAGTACTTTTATCGCCGGTGTGTCTTGGTGTACAAATGACTGTTGGTGTGATGCATGTTTTCACACGTCTGTGGTACTCCCAGGGGTGCATATTTTGTCAGTGACGCAGCTACTACCTTGCTCTCCCTGCTCTCGCTCTTACCTGGGGTAATTGGGGCTCCACTAAAGGCATCAAGGCTCAGGCACCAGCAGTGGGTGGGCCCCATTGCAGGCTTGGTTGTTGCCCATCAGCTGCAACACTATGTCTACATCAGCTGCTGGCGTAAAGGACCACAAACGTACGTGCAGTACACTTGATGTGGTGGTCGGGTCTTACTGATGTCATGGTATGTACACACACGCACGCGCTCAACACCCAACAACAGGCGCCATGTACGTTCGGTGGTAGACTGGAGCAGCACATGGTCTCAGACGCAGCGCAAGCAGCGTTTTGGCAACGAGCACTATTGGAAACTTGTGGGCACGTCATTTGATGTTGCAACACACGTGGTGATGGCTGTTGCACATGTTGTGTGGTTTGTATTGCGCTGGTAACCCATATTCCCCACAATGATATCCAAATTGGAGAAAAAGCCAATAGAATGTGCAGGGTGTACACAGTGGTAAAAGAAGCCCACTACACATTGGTGTACCATGAGTTTCATGCACCACCCTCCCCTGTACCCTCCTCCAAGCACAGCTGCCCTGCAAATGCCTCTTGCAGGAGCTGCCACTCCTCCTCACTTTTGATGGTGCCCTTGGGAAGGTACCTGTGCAGCATGGCAGCCTCACGGAGCATGGCCGCCCGCTGTTCCTCCACATCGGCCCTCTCTGCTGCCTCAGCCATATGTGCTGCTGTTTGCTGGGCCAGCTCTGCTTCCTGTGCAGTGGGTAATGTACACAAACGATTGGAAAACTGAGAGCTTGCTGTGCATACCCACGCCGGATACCACACAACCACGATCACATAATCACCCACACACCAGTTGTTGTTCAAAAAGTGCTTGTCGTTGTGCCAACATGGCATCAAGCTCTTGCTTGTATGCCAACGTGCGGTTGCGTCGTGCCTGGGCCCCCAATGCTGCCAGGCGTGCATCTTCTGCAAACCGTGCCATGGCTTCCCTGCGGTAACGCTGCTCTTCTTCCTTTTGTGCAGCCATGCGCTGTGCCTGTGTAATGTTGGTGTTGCTGGTTGCATGCTGGTTCACATGCAAATACAACCTGCTGTGGCATGTACTGAACAACAACGCAGTGCAGCACGGGGGGCAGACCCACCCCCTTGCACACATCCATTCATCAGTCAGCAAACAACCCATACTCGGATGCGTAGTGTCTCTTCATTGGCTGCACGGAGCTCCTGCTGCATCTTTTTGCGTCGTTCCTCTTGCTCCTGCTCCTCTCGTGCAGCACGTGCTGCTTGCTCCTCTTGCCATAGCAGATCCAACAGGGCCTGCTCTTCCTCTGCCTGTCGTGCAGCATCTGCCTTTTGGCGGCAGAGCTCCTCAAATATCCTATTTGGGGGGGAAGAGGAACACATTGGTGACAAATCTATGATCATCATGACACACTGGTACAGAATATACAAGTACCTATCCTGCTCTTGTCGAACAGCAGCCTGTTGTGTAGCACGAGCATCGTCCGCTTGTCGTTTCTGCTCTGCATATGCTGCAATGCGAGCTTCCTCTGCGGCTTCCTGCTCTGCGGCCATTGCCCGCAGGGCCCGCTGCTGCTGCAGAAAGTCTGCCACGGTGCGTTGGGTTTCTATACGGCGGCGCATGCGGGCCTCAAATGCTGCTCTCTCATCTGCCTGAGCTTGTGCGACAGTGTGTGCGACCTGCGCACGTTCTGCCTCTGCTGTCAACTGTGTGGTTGTATGTGGTGTGTGTGGTATTATGGTGTGTGTGTGGTGTTTGTACCACATGCAATGTATGTATACGGACACATGACAAACACACCTTGGCTATTTGTTGTGCTTGCTGACGCTCCACAAGCTGCTGCTCAAGGTTCTGCTTGGTACACAAGGCAGCAGCACGTTGCTGCAGTTGTCGGGCATGTGCCTCTTGTCGTGCTGCCTGGTGGGTGGTGGGTGAAAGCAGGAGCATGTGTGTTGGCCTTTGGGGTTAGGCATATTCACATGTATACCAAACTTGTTATACACAATGTGGTATACACAAAAATGGAATACAATTCATGCATACCTCTGCATCTGCTTGCAATAGCTGCAATTCAAGCTGCAGCTGCTGGGCGCTCTCCACCTGCCGCATGTGTTGTTTGTGCTCCTGCAGCACAGCACGCTCCCTGCACATGTGTGCAGTTTGCAACTTGCGCTTCAAATCAGCAAGCTCTGCATTCTGGGCATGCAATGCAGCGAGGCGAGCACTTGCCTGCTGGAGCTGTGCAGCCTGCTGTTGGGCACGTTGTTCTTCTTGATCATCGGCTGACTGGTCGGTTGGTTGCTCGGTTGATGGGGCTGTTTCTGGGGTTGACTCTGGAATTTCAGAATGCAATGCACGCTCTGCTTGTGCAGCAAGCTTGGCCTCTTCAGCACGGTAGTGGTGGCTCCACACACGATGCTCATCAGCGTATCTGTGCATGGGTGGTGAAACATGTGTACCAAGGTGGGGGTGGGGGATGGGATCCATTGTTACACGACACACTTGCGCAGACTCTGCTTGAGTATTTCTTGTTCCTGTTGGCGCACGTGCCGCTGCTGGTGCACTATGGGGGGGCGTGTATAGTGCAGGGTTGTATAGAGTATGATGAAAGTCAACATGTTGGGCACGTTTCGGAATCCTGCGCGTACCGTTGCGTAAAGAGAAGCGTCGTGCATTGGTCTGTGTATACGATGGTATGATTGTTGTAGGTGGGGTTCTGAAAGTGGGTTTTGTGTGGGACATGTGTGCTTTTGCTGCTCGATGCGTACCATCTTGGCCGTTTACTGTTGTTTTAATGACGTGAAGGATGTGCGATGGGTATGTGTACGATTATAAAGGCCTACTGACACAGACTATGGACAGTGTTCGGCATGTGTTGCATCAAATCCACCTGTCTTGCGTAGGCAATGCGTATAGATAATGCAATTGCTGTGTTAATGTGTATTTGACAATACGCAGGCCTACTTGTGAGCCAAGGGGGTTTCCGTTTTGCGACACCATAATAAAAAGCAACAGCTGATTCCCAGTCATTCACCAGCAACTCTGTTCTACACTCTATTAGCTCAAGCAGCAAGTGCACAAAGCAAAACCAACAAAACCAACAAATAATTTGGACATAATCCTGCACAATCAACCACCATCGTCCACTCGTGCACATAGTCCCTGCATAGTAGCCATTTGCTTGGTGCTTGGTGTCACTACACAATGATTGAGGTGGTTTTGAACGATAGGCTGGGCAAGAAGATTAGAATCAAGTGCAAGTACGTTGCATGGTGCATGTCAGTTGCACACACGGACAATACAAACACGGACAACACAACCCAGCACATACCACACATACCACACAGTGAGGATGATACCATTGGGGATTTGAAGAAGCTGGTTGCTGCACAGACAGGAACACGACCAGACAAGATTCGCATCCAAAAGTGGTACACCGTGTACAAGGATCACATCACACTTGAAGACTATGAAATTCATGATGGTATGGGCTTGGAGCTCTATTACAACTAGTGCTAACTATGTGGGTTATATATTGATTGCGCCTTGTGCTTGGAAGGGGGCCGTTTTCTCATTGCTTGGTTACATATGAGTGTGCCAATTGAACAAACATTTAGTGTAAACAAACAACTCACACACTTGGGTCACACCACAAGCATGCGCATAATGCTCATACAAAACCATTCATGGGTGGACAGTGTGCCACATGGTAAAATACCACTCGGAATACATTATTCAATCTTGGGGGTCTTGACAAGTTTGGTCAGCAGGTTGGAAAATGGATTCATTGTATCAGGAGTATATACATTGTCAAAAACGGGTATTCAATTCACTACCAGTACTATATCTTGGCAGCATGTGTGCAATGGCACACACACAAAGATTTTATTGGTGCATTTGGTCACATATGCCCTCCACAGATATACGCCCTCTGCCCTCGGTATTTTCCAACCAAAGAGGCATCATGCACATGTGCTTGGCGTCATCTCATAGCAGTGTCATCTCTCTACGAGTTGCCTACCCAGAAACATTTACGTCGCCATTTCCAGCAGCCTCCTGTTGCTGGTGCTCTTGAATGGCCTGTGCCTGGGCACGTGCACTGCGTGCCCTGGCCTCTGCTTCCGTCACGTAGGGAGTGCTTTCCTGTGCTGCAACGCGTGCAGCGCTCAAGCGGCACAGCGGCGCATTGTTGGGGCACTGCCCATTGGTGAGCTCCTTGCATTGCCAATACTGTGTGTGTGATGGTATGAGGAGGTTGGCCAACACTCCACACAACCCACCACCCACCCCCACATACCCATTCGTTTTCGCGACAGCAACCCGTACGTGTCCCCCATGGTGTGTTGCCACACCCCACATTGGTCCACACGCTGTCTTGCGAGCCACACGTACCAGCATTGCATTGCCCCTGGTTGCATGCAGGGCACTCGCCACCCTTGCCACCACACTGTGCCCATGGCGCACGAATAATGGTGGGATTTGTGTTGCACCCTCCGTTGGGCGCCGGCGAAGGTGGGCGAGGAGAGGGAGTGGGTGGTGTGGGGGACACACGTCGGGGCGAAGGGGATGGGAGACGAGGGGAGGGGGGGCGTGGGGATCCTGGGGCTGGTGAAGGAGGAGGTCGGGCGGGGGAAGAAGTGGGGGTGACCCAGTTGATGGCACAGGTGCCACCACCAGCAGAGCACGACTTGCTCCCTGTGCATAGGCACTGGCACGTCGATAGCCATGCTGCACGGCGCTGCACCATGCCAGCAAGAGCACCGGAAAAGCCAGCGTTGTAATCAATGGCCACCTCATTTTGCACAAAGTTGCTGCGGAGGTCATTGTATGCATCGTTTTGATCGGGGCCACCAATCAGAGCACCAAAGAGGGTCTGTGGTGTGAGAGGGGTGGACAGATGGTGGCATCAGTGCATTCTTCACAACAACAGCATGGCAGAAAAGCAACCATACTTGGGGATTGGGTGCGTTGGCATTAAACTGATCCCAGCCGCAGGGTGCTGGTGCATTGGGGCACGAGGCAGCACGATGGTGTGCCTGCTGAGGTGGTGTGGTACCATACCCAACAACATAGGAACGCCCCGAGTCACCCAACACATAACGCAGTTGTGTCTGTGTGTGTGTGGGGGGGGGGGGGGGGGATGGTGTGTTGTGCAGCCAAGACAATGTGCACTGTAATGCAATGCACAACAAGTGATGTTACACAACACCCCACACACACACCACGCAATAAGTACCTGTGCCCAGCACGAGAGCTGTGCCTGTCGCTGGGGGTTGTTGGCATTTGCAGGTGCCCTGGCATACATGGCAAACATGAATGCAGCATTGACAGGACCACGCAAACTTGCCCATTGCGTCATGTATGCCAAACCCTGTGTGTTGTGGTAAGGTGTCACAACATCAGCGCATACCTATCAGTCACCAGTCAACACCATCGCTCAACAAAACCCACCCACCTTGGGTGTGCGTGGCTTGTTCAACCACTGATTCACAAGCCACTCGAGTTTGTTTCGACTGTTGGTATGTGTCGGGTCGTATTTCTGCAAAATATATGTTGCACCCCACTGCGCATTGTCCCAGTCCCATGACTCCCACCCTGCCCCTGTATTGACCCACTGGTCGTACAGGGTTTTTGCCTCAGTGAGGGCAGCTGAGGAGGGGTTGGCTACATACATCATGGCTGCTGCCAGTGCCAGGTCATCTGCCCAGCCAGAGCTCGAGTAGAAGCTGGCAGCATTGGGGACTGCTTGGCTGTATATGCCCTTGTTTGCAGTCTTGGCAGTGCTGTTTTCAAGGGGTAACACAGTGTGTGTGTGTATAATGTGTTGGGTGTGTTTGTCATTGCGTACACCACTGCGTAACATACTTGAATAGTTGTTGTGCGTGTGTGAGGTAGGTGTTGGACAACGTGGGGTTGGATGTTTTAAACAGAGCAGCACCAGCAGCGAGGGCAGCAGCAGTGGATGCCCACAAATCTGTTCCTGGTGCACCACTGTTGATGTAGTATGCTGGGCGTGCCATTGTCATGTCCTCAGGGCGACCCCCTGCAATGGTGTTGGTGTATGTGTGTGCGTGTTTTCCCCCAAAAACAGTGCATCCTCCCCCCCCAAAACACATACAGTATGCGTGATCGGTGTCGCCGTTTGCCACTTGGGCAACCAACACAGAGGGATCGCTCGACGTGCTGTGCGCTTTGACCATGTAGTCAAGGGCCCAGCGCAGCGTGTTGAGGCCACGATCATACAAGCCTGCTGCAACATAGCCCTGTATTTGGTTGTGTGCTATCATCAGGATTCTTCCTCATACAATTCCACTAACCTCCGCAAACATACGTCACGAAACTCGAGCAGACCCAGAGCGAGCTGTGCCATGGCAGTGGCAGCAGGCAGCCCAAACTTGACGTGATCGCCAGCATCATAGTACCCGCCAGTCAGATCCTTACCACCTGCATCACCCATGGCGCTGTTGCCACGCCATGCGGGGCGTGTGCAGGTCAGGGTTGCCACGTTGAAGTCGTTGGTGGTCGGGCACTTGGCAGGGAGCGCACCCGAGCGCTGGCACTCGTAGAAATACAATGACCTACGCAGCACATCACCATAGTTGTACCCTGTGCGTTGTAGCGGTATCGTTGTTGCAACACGCCGTTTGATAGGGTTGGCTATTCAAAACCGATCAACCTGTCGATGGCCAACTTTGTATAACCACGCCCTGTGGCTGATTGGGTGGCTTTTCAGAGGACGTGCAGTTGCGTATATCTGCGGTATTGAGTCTTCGCGGATCGTATTTGGCAGCCAATTCCTTTTGGCTCTCCAATGACAATCCAGCTGCTACGGGATCCTTGAGCTTGTCCCACGCATCCTGAAACTCTTTGTACTTGGCACAAGTATCGGCAAGAGCTGATGTCACGCTGAGTATTACGAGGAGCGACACTACACATGAGATGTGTTGACTCATGGTGTGTTGCGCAACAATGAATGCGGCGCGTAATGCTGGAATCAATGCATTCAATGATTTGATATGACAATGGTATTTTCTGAAAAACTCTGTAAGACGAGGAATCGACGCTGTTCGATCTCTCGCTCCCCACGACAGTGCACAGTTCATATTGTGTTCCGCTACTCTTATTTGCACAACGCATATTATTGACGCATACTCATCACCATGAACAGTGCAGTGTTTATTGTCCCACCCCAAGCAACCCATCAACAAGTAACAAGTGCAATCAACACTCTTGATGAGGCAAGGCATACTTTGCTGCAGCAACTCACTCTTCAAGTACAAGAGAAGCTAGGTAGTGGGATTGTAGATCAACACATTGACAAAAACACCAAACTTCAACCAGTCTGTGACCCTCATGTCACAGACCTCGTACACCGCCTCCAAGCACGCCTGGATCGGTTGCTGCGCCATGTGGCAAGTCTGTACACTGCAAGACACACGCTCACATTCATAAGCCCCGTGGTTGTTGGGCTCACATGGGGCCAACCTCCTGTACCCGCAACCCCACGTGCCCTTGACCCACCGCTGCACGAGTATCCTGTTGATGCATGCCTGACGAGTGCCCAGGATACTGCAGAGACACGCTACCATATATGCAAGCAGTATGCACCCAAAACAAAAGGGCCTCCTCCACCTGTCTGTGTTGCGCTCACAGACCTCCTGCCTGGAGGGTATGGAGCTTTGTGCTTGATGGTGGTCATATCTTTCTTATTGTCTTCTTCTCTTGATGGTTGCTCTTGGTTGGCTGACTGTTGTTGCATGGCACCCTTCGTTGTACACCCACAGGCACTCGACCCCGCCCACCCCCACCCCCACGCAACACCCTGTCATCGACCCCCTGGCATTCTTCAGCGCATCTGCACCCACTGCACGACCGGGCCAGCACCTGCCAGTGTTGTCTGTCAACATGCCCCCTGGAGGGCGTCCTTTTCGCCACGTGGTGCAATCACTCGACTCGGAGGACGATGCCGGACACCATGGAGGTTGACTTTTTGTGTGTGCTCTTTGTTTTTACTACGGTAGAACACAAAAACAATATCCCCTCATCAAAAGCAATTTGCCTTGTACTTCCACGACAAAAAACACACCACCGCCACTTGATGCACACGACTCGCATCCCACGTGCTTCAGATAAAGTACTCGACCCCATCCATCACGTCCTTGCCATATGGTTGTCCACCCTGTCCTGCCCCCACCGCCACACGCCCTGCATTCCCTCCTGCATGCTCTCCCTCCTTGGCCGGCAACACCACCTGTTCTTCAAACATCATGGTGTTGGCCTCCTGCACATCTGCCACCCCACCATCCTCCTCGCCGTCCATCTCTGAATCGCTGTCTACACTACACAGCACCCGTTCCTCTCCAGCCAGTGTGCCAGGGGTGCCTGGTGGTGCAGCAGCAGCGGTTTTTGATGATGGAGATGCCATGGTGAGCGCATCCTGAGTGTCCCCTGCTACAACATCATCACGCTTGGCGGTGATCCAGTGCTCCATGTTGGTGGCAGGGTTCCCTGCGTGTGTGGAGGGGTGTCGAAATGGGGGAGATGTCCACGCAAATCATCCACTGTGAGAAACGGTGAAAATAACACACACGTACATGTAACTTTGCCGACAGGCACAGCAGGGCTCCCAGCAACCATGGTGTGTGTCGGTACAGGCTTGAGCACCAAGCTGCCTGCAGCAATTTGTGATCCACGACCAACACGAATATTGCCCAACACTGTGGCACCCGCACTGATTAGCACATTGTCGCTAATCTTGGGATGCCGATCCCCCGTGTCCTTGCCAGTACCTGTATGAGGTGTAACAGGGTGATCGAAACCCATGTGCTGTGGTCGTCACCACCACCATGATCAGCCACCACACACATACCGCCCAACGTCACGTTCTGCATGATGGACACGTTGTTGCCAACCACAGCTGTTTCACCAATCACCACGCCAGTCCCATGATCAAGCAGCACACCCTTGCCCACACGTGCAGCAGGATGAATGTCCACTGCAAACACCTCACTCACACGGGATTGCAGTGCCATTGCTAACACTTTTTGGCCCCGGCGCCACAGGGTGTGTGCAATACGGTAGGCTTGTAGTGCATGGTAGCCCTTGTAATACAACAGTGCTGCACTGTACGTATTGCATGCTGGATCCTGGGAGTTAAGTACAGAGATGGTGTGTATGTGTTTCACCGACATAGCCGCACCCACCCACCCACCCCCACATACCCGTTCTTTAACAGCCACCAAATCAGCAACTGCTGCTTCTCGAACCTTCTTTTCCGCTTTGAGTATCGAGTGAAAAATCTCAAACAGCTCTGTTGCCAGCATGGTCACATCTGCCAGGCGGTTGGCAAGTACAAATGCAAGGGAGCGCTCAAAAGTGTCGTGGCTGAGGATGGATGCGTAGAGAAAGCTGCTCAACAGTGGTTCCTCTGCTGCATCATGCTGTGTTTCACTCCTGTTGGAGAGGGGCGTTATTGGAGAGTGATGTTTCATGAGGTAGGGGTCAAGTACTGTCTGTACGACCCCGGTTGTGCCACCCCTCATCAGCACCAAACCCCATCACTATCACCACCCAATCACCACGTACCGTATGCGTTCCCATATGGCAGTTTCACAGGATGTCACGACCTCGCCTCGACTGCGTAGGTCGGCCTCTCGAAGGGCAGCCTCAAAATCATCACAGTCTTGCGTACGTTGGCTGTGGAGGTAGGAGGGTACCACATCCTCCCACAAAAATCCATCTCCCTGCACAAAGCCAATGTCCTTGCCGTTTTCTGTGTGGGCAAAGATGGCAACACATCACCAGGCAGTCGCAGGCAGTTGCGAATCTTGACAAGAATTTTGCATGCACGCGTACCATGAGCTCCCATCGGTGCACCACGAGCTGGTGAAGCAGGCTGTCGTGCACGATACAAGTGAGCAATGTGTTGTGCGGAAATGTGTGTCGAACGCTGCCCTTGCGAAGAGCAGTAGCGTGCAGCACAGTGCACACGTCCGGAAGTGCTGGGGAGTTCCATTGGAGCAGGGCTTGTGTACTAGGCAGCACACACACGTGGATGATGTTACCCCACACACACGCAATTGTTTGGTGTATACTAGTAGTAGTGTACCCAATAATGATGTAAATGATATAATTACATCACAATGATATACAAAATTGGTTTCACAATATCATCACTCGAAAAAATACTATATCAGACCTCGTCGGCCCATACAAAATCGTCGTCCCCATCAAAACTACCGGCATGCTTGGGATCAAACATGATATCAGTGCCACGTCGCCAGGCTGGTGGGGCATTCCCACATGCCTGTCCCCCCATACTCGTCCCGCCCATGCTCCCATCCCCCACAACAACAGGTGCTGTGCCAAACACCCCCTCGTCCATGCTGATGCTCTGCCACGACGTCACAGAAATGCGGCGCCCCCGTCGATCAGTGCTGGTGTCTCGCTGTTTACGGCGTTCCAGTGCGCTGACGTACTGACTGAATCGATTGGTTTTGGCAGCAAGCAAGTGATACGCTGCTTCTGCTTCACCTTGCAGCTGTGCTGGGTCGGATGTGATGCTGCTGCGCTGGCGCTGTGGGCGCTTGGGTGGCTCGGTGGCTGCACGAGCAGAGCGCTTGGCACGGTCCTGGATATTTTGGTGGTGCATGGTGTCTTTATGGTGTGGTGCATGTGTGGATGGATATGATGTGACCCCCTTACCGCGACAGTGTCCAGATATCGTGCAAATGCGTCTTCCCGTGCCTTGCGCTCACGATAGGCAGCCTGTTCAGCTGCATAAAACTGGGCATGGCCTCGTTGCATGTCCCCTCCTCGTCGACGTGCCTCATGTTGTATTTTAGCCTGCTTGCGCTTGAGCTCTTCCTCTATTTCTGCACGCAGCTCCCAATCATCAAAGGAGGCGCTTTCGTAGGGCGTGCGTAGCTGGACTGCCTGGACGAGCATGGTGGGGGGCCGCCCACCAACTCGTCGTGTGCTCCTTATGGGTGGTCGCCATACACTCGTTGGCAGGCACGACCAGCAATGATGAAGGAGCATGGATGAATGCGTAGTGCCGCAAGTATCGAGGAGGAACGAGATGCGTTGTGATGGGTGCGTGGGTGCGCGTTGAAAACAAAGTCTGTGGTGATGCTGATGGTGTTTGTGCTAGGGACTCCAGATGACGTGTTGATTTGCACGCAAAATGCCAATTGTGTGGGGAGTATCGAGCAGCAGCGCATTTTAGCAACATTTTAGCCCCCTCGAAAAACGTGGTGTGGCACTGCATTAGTGAATTGTGAATTGCAGTGTATTGCCTTGCATAGTATTGCAAATAGGTACGTTTGCTCTGCAGTGCACACAGCAAAACAACCCTATCTGCATCCCCAGTTGTTGATAGCATCTCTACTCTCTATTGCAGCCAAAACAAAACCACCAACCACTACAGGACCCCTACAGGATTACCCAGCACCATGTCGGCACTACGGTACAAGCAGGCAGTTCGTGCCATGGAAAAGATTGCCAAGAGCGACCTCCCCAAAGTCCTGCCAGAAGCTGGCGAGGTCGCTGCCATCACTGGAGTGCCCACTGATGCACTCAAGGGCCGTGTGATCACCATCTTTTCACCAGCACGCAACCCCATGCAGTCTGCTCGAGGCAACACAGAATGGCAGGGGGCATTCCAGCGCACATGGAAGCTTCAATTGGAGCCCCTGCAAAAGTGGCAAAACCCCTACATTGGTTGGACTGGCACAGCAGATGCATTGGAGCATGTGCTTCGCGGGCCTGGGATGGCATTTGATACCAAGGACGAAGCAGTGGCGTTTTGCGAGCGGCGTGGATGGCCATACCGCGTCGAGGAGCCACCTACACTTTCTGATGCCCGACCCAGGCGCTACCTGGGGTATGGAGACAATTTCAGGTGCGTATGGGGGGCGTATCCGCAGCAGTGGTGGTGGTGGACACACGTGGTGCATGCTTGCTCCCGCACAGTGTCAAGCGTAAGGGCTTCCCAATTGGTGGGTTGCGATCAGAACTAGAGCCTCCTGCTGCTGCCCCTGCTGCTACCCCTGCTGCTGCACCTGCTGCTGCCCCTGCTGCTGCACCTGCTGCTGCACCTGCCAAGGGGCGCGGTAAAAAAGCAGCAGCGTCCTCAAGATGATAGTGACAGTGATTTGTGTGGTGTATGATTATGTATGGTGGTGTATTTTTGGTGGCTATCTTAAAAAGCAGGATTGTTTGCTGTTTGCTGTACTGATACATTAACAAGCTTGATATATAAAAATATACTAGCCGTCGATCAGCCAAGAGAAACAACAGCATCAAGATGGCAGAGACAGAGAAGCGAACCCTCAAAATAAAGACCAACACGGTCAACAGAATCGTCAAGGAACTGCAGATGTACGAACAGGAGTTGTCCAAGGAACAAACCAAGTACGAAACGCTAAAGAATCAGGGCGCTGATGCCCATGATCTCAAGTATGCGGTACGTTGATGTATGTGATTGTATACGTGATGTAGTGTATGTACGGCGTATGTGCATTTGATGAAACCCTTTCACAGGAAAAGCTCCTGACAGAGGCGGCCATGATGATACCTGACACCAAGACGCGCCTCACCACTGCAGTTGGGGAATTGCAAGCATATATGGTATGGTGATATTTGGTATTGTAGTCACATGATGTGGGGTGCTGCACACACCCTCTCTATATACAGGCCGAGGTGAGCGACAAGTTGCCTGGGGCAGAGGAAGTGGACAATGCTCGTACAGCATTGCAGAGCTCCAACACAGTGCTTACACCATCCACTAAGGAAAACTAGAAATGTGAGAAATGGCATAATTTTGTAACAAAACACATGCATGTACACGCCTTGCTCAACACATGGAGATGCCGCACACAAACCAGCTCTGTGTAGGCCACGTGTGTGTGCACCCTGTTACCGCCATCCTGCTTCTGCTTGCTGTAGAATGTATGTGGTCAGGTTGCGAATGTCCTCGTCACTCAATCGTGGCCCAAACGTGCACTGCCCCTGGTGATGTGCAAGGTTTGTGGGAGGGCAAGGGATGTGGGAAGGGTTCTGCACAGGCGATGTGTGATACAGACCAGTTGTTGTGCACACCCCCATCCCATACCTTGGGTGTACACTCTTGCCCATACCCTGGCATCTTGCCCTTCCCACTGTAAATGACCTTGTACAACACTTCTGGGTCGGCAACGCCATTGCGCTCCAGATCAGCAAGCTTGAGTGTAGCTCCAGCCTGCACCACATTGCCACCCCCGGCATGGCACCCTGTACAGGGAGAAGAGGGTGGCACAGATGTGAAGCATCTTGAACGCACACAAAGTCGAGCGCACCACATATCCAAACTACGCACCTGCACATGAGTTTTGAAACACTTGCTGTACTTCTCCTGCAGTAGCACTGCTTGTCATCAGTGTAAGGGACAGGGCAGTTGCAAGTGCTGTGTGCAAAGGATGTGGATGCGCGAATGTGGTATCATTCAAGTGTGTGAGCAATGGTTTGCACGTCAACACACCTGCATTGCGTGCTACTATGGACACATCAGCTGTTTTCGCTGCGTGTGCACGGTTGTTGCCGCCAGCTTTCTGAACATAACGGATGTTTGACCGAGAAGCGATGGTGTGCATGCTGCCTATTGCCACACTCTCTGTTGCCACACTTTCTGTTACCACACTGAGAAACCAATGAATTAACAACCACCAATCAATCTATGAACAAAACAAACATGCAATACAATCACTCGCATAACATTACGTGTTGGGGGGTGACTTGTCCTCTGCTGTGCTCCCCTGTGCTCTCCTAGTAGTACCATCACCCCTCGCACTCTTGTGCAATGCCGCCATAAACATCTGGTTGCCAGCCTGCAAGAGCCCCTCGAGCTGCCCACTAATCTGCCGCATGTTCTTCCCCACCGCCACCACATCATCCACTCTCCGCTGCAAACTTTCCCATGTGTCGGCAAACCCAGGGGACCCATCAGTCAGCATGTAGAGCTCTGTTGCGGTGTATACACCTGCCAAGAGGGCACGTTTGGTGTACCAGTTGGAGTCAGTGCTGGTGTCGCCTGCAGCACGCCAGATGGTGTCGACTATTGTTGTTAAATGCACAAGGCTGGTTGGCAGTGCTGCCGGGTGTGCTTGCAAACTCAGCGCTTGCGGCCATGTTGCTGTGATTTGGGGGATATGGCACCATATGGGGGCGATAAAAAGCAACCAGTAGCACAAACACATACCAATGTGTGGGATGACCATTTCGAGGCGAGTACGCACCCCCAACACAACGCGGTCGCGTATACGCATAGAATCCAACGTGTCTTGCATGTTGCTGAGCTCCAGTGCAAGCTTGGAGTTGCATTGGTCCACAAAGTACTGTGTGTGGAGACGCTGGTGAGGATGCTGCATGCCACCAGGTGCCGCACCCTGACCAACAGACCTGCACCAGGCCAGTGGGTCCATTGCTCACGAGACCTACAGCTGCTGGAGAGTAGCCCAAGTCCACTGCCGCAGCATGCAGTGCAGCCATCGACCAGCCATGCTGCGGCTGTGTGGTTGAGCATGTGCGTGTTGTTGCTCCCACTTGTTGAGTGCTGCAAAACGTACCACATGCTTTAGTGCAGCTTGTAAAAGGCGTTCTCGCAAAATATCCTGACTGTCTGGCTGCAATTCAGGTGGAGATTGTTGGGATGTTGACGAGCTGCTGCACATGCGTGACCATGAGGCACGGTCATTGCTCTTGTCCAGTGGTGTTTCCAGTGTTGTGTATTGTTGCACAACATGTGATGGCATCACAACAGACCGCTGTGTATGGTTGTTGACAGTAATTGGAGCAAGATGAAAGCCATGTTGCTCCAATGCAACACTATAGCGCAGCAGCTGCTTCAAAAATGACCCACGCATCATGTGTAGATGTGGTTTGCTGTTGTTGCTGTGTTTTGTTGAAATAAACTGTTCGTGTTTGAAGGGGCCCAAAAAAGTATAGTTTGACCAACGTTTCCACGCCCACGCGCACAGTTTCCAGATTCCCCTACCTAGTTTCACTCCGACATGCCAACATAAGCCCTTGCGATGATCCGGTTGTGTTTAATGCTGCTTTATGCAGCGTTTGTCATCGGCCCACATCGATTTACATGGGCCCAAAGCGATGATAGCGTAAACGTGCAGCTTAGTTCAGCTCTTGACTGCGAGAAGTATTTCCGGTTTCAAGAAGCATGGGATTCTGGCAACTTTTCAGCAGAATGGGACGGGCGTCAATTGAATACCGCAGATGTCCAAGGGTGCACAGACTCTGTTTCGATCACGGGAAACGTATTGACCAGCCAGGAAATGACCTATTCTGGGCCAGGTGTGTGTATGTTTGTGAAAACCTATAGGTTGGCTCGTGGTCGACCATGGTGGGTACATACAACATCCACCCCTTCCCAGAATACGCATACCAAGAGGTTTTGCACAAGAGCCTCTACTTTTACGAGTGCCAGCGTAGTGGTATATTGCCTGCCGCATGTGGAGCAGCCTCCCTCAACAACCCATACAGCTTGGACGTCACCTGCACGCGCCCCGCATGGCGAGGCAACAGTGCCACAACTGATGCACTCAATGGCAAAGACCTCACTGGAGGATACTACGATGCAGGTGCTGTGGTTGCAATTGGGTTTGCAAACAGCCACACACCGTTGCCTCACAAACAACACCATCATCTTCCCAGGTGATCATGTCAAGTTTGGCATGCCACTGGCCACAGCCACCACACAGCTCATCCTCGGCATCATGTTTCACTCCCGTGGCTACCAGCAGCGTTACACACGTGGCATGCGAACAGTGCGCTGGGCCCTTGACTACATGGTGAAAGCGCACAGCGTGTCGAGCGATTCCTCTGTGTTGGTTGCCCAGGTGGGTAATGGTGACCAGGATCACAGCTTTTGGGGTCGGCCAGAACAAATGCCCGGCAACAGGTGAGACCATCTCCAATGAAAGGATGGTGTTATGTGTTGAAAAGGTGGTGGTGCATATCTTCAACACCAGTGAAACAAACTAATGATAATGAAAACTAACGAAAACAAAACCAACCAATACACAGGCCTGTGTATACCATCAGCAGCAATTCACCAGGCACTGATCTGTGGGCAGCCACAGCTGCTGCATTGGCAGGTGGGGCACAACTGTGGAAAACACGCAATCCACAGCTTTCACAGGCATACTTGAGCCACGCGCAGTCGTTATATTCGTACGTCTGTTGGTAGAGGGGGCTTTGGTGTACCATGTACACCTATCATGCACAGTGTTGCATGCACACACACACACACATGTTGTTTATACACACGTCCTACACATATCTATACACATATCTCCCACAGTGTTGCTGTGAACAACCAAAAAGCCAAGTACAGTGATAGCATGAAATATGCAAACCCATTCTACACATCCTCGGGCTACTTGGATGACCTTGCCACTGCGGCTGCCATGTTGTTTTGGGCAACAGGGGACAGCAATTACCTAAACCAGGCAAAGAGTATGTGGTGGTGTATGTGGTGTGATAGTTGGTGCACATGTATGTCCTATGTCATGATATCACAGAGGTCACACACACACACACACACACACACACACACACACACACACACACACACACACAC